>Ga0307406_10000485_pt1 | contig 22945 bp, 14 predicted proteins | sample 322Cmetagenome_3_FD_203706 | JGI IMG/M metagenome (GOLD analysis project Ga0307406, IMG submission 203706) | Maize rhizosphere microbial communities from greenhouse at UC Davis, California, United States - 322HYB-C-2 | ecosystem: Host-associated > Plants > Roots > Rhizosphere > Soil | place...
TCCCCGTGGGGGTCACGACCCCTGCCTTGGTTTTGGGTGGGGTTCCATCGACCATCGGCACCTTCAACCCCACCGTGGGTGATGCCTTGACTCTGCGCGGAGGCGAGATGCTGACCTTCAAAAACGATACCGACAATATCACTGGTGCCACGATCAACTACCGCATCGATGGAGGCTCCTTCCAAACCTTCAACCTGACCTTCAACGAAAATAATGTGAACGGGGCAGGCGGCGATCAGCGGTGGTATGGCGAGGGTGCCAATATCAATCTGCTCACCGGTCTCAGCAACGGGAACCACACGCTCCAAGTCTATTACACCTCCCCCTTCACCTTCACCACTGGTTCGGGAACCCACACGATCAACAACGGCTCCGCCAACTACGCCTTCAATTTCACCGTGGTTCCGGAGCCGGCGGCCGCCCTTCTCGGCTCCTTCGGCCTGCTCGCCATCCTGCGCCGCCGGAAATAAGCAAAAGTTCTCTCATACCCGAGAAAAAGCCCGGTTGGTTCGTCCGCCGGGCTTTTTCATTTTCAGGGGAAAGCAGTGATTCCGACGTTGGCAAGCCGCCGGGCATGCCCTACCCCTCGCCCCGCCATGCTCAAAGCCGGAATCGTTGGACTCCCGAACGTCGGAAAATCCACTCTCTTCAACGCCGTCACCCGCTCCCGAAAGGCGGAGGCGGCGAACTACCCGTTCTGCACCATCGATCCGAATGTCGGCATGGTCGTGGTCCCCGATCCCCGGCTCGCCGTGCTCTCGAAAATCTCCGGCTCGCAGAAACTGGTCCCGACCGCGATCGAGTTCGTCGATATCGCCGGCCTCGTGAAGGGTGCCTCGGAAGGTGCCGGACTCGGCAACCAGTTCCTCGCCAATATCCGCGAGACCGATGCCATCGTGCAAGTCGTCCGCTGCTTCGAGAATGACGACATCATCCATGAGCTCGGCACCGTCGATCCGATCCGCGACATCGAGATCATCAATGCCGAACTGATCCTCGCTGACATTTCCGCCATGGAGAAGCGCCGCGTTTCCCGCGAGAAGAAGGCCAAGAGCGGCGACAAGGAATCGAAGGCCGAGGTCGAGTTGATCGACAAACTGCTGCCGCATCTCAACGCCGAGAAACCGGCCCTCACTCTCCAGCTGAGCGACACCGAGCGCGAGCTGATGAAGGACTTCTTCCTGCTCTCCGACAAGAGGACCATCTTCGCCTGCAACGTCGCGGAGGACGAACTCGCCGCCGCCCAGGCCGATCCGGATTCGCACCCGATGGTCGCGAAGGTCCGCAAGTTCGCCGCCGATGCGCACGGTGCCGAAGCGGTCGTCATTTCCGCGAAGATCGAGGAGGAACTCGTGGACCTCACCCCTGAGGAAGCCACCGAATTGCTCGCCGACATGGGCATCTCTGACTCCGGCGTGTCCGCGCTGATCCGCGCCGTTTATCACCTGCTCGGCCTGCGCACCTACCTCACCACCGGCGTGCAGGAAACCCGGGCCTGGACCATCCACGAAGGCGACAAGGCCCCGGTCGCCGCGGGTGTCATTCACACCGACTTCGAGCGCGGCTTCATTGCAGCCGAAGTGGTCCACTACGACGACCTGGTCGCCGCCGGCACCAAGCACGGCGCCAAGGAGGCCGGTAAGCTCCGGATCGAAGGCAAGGAATACGTCGTCAAGGACGGCGACGTGATCGAGTTCCGCTTCAACGTCAGCAAGTGAGCCGACTACGGCAGCCCGCCGCGAGCCTCTGACTTTCCAAGCCCCTCCTCCCGCTCTAGGGTCGAGGGGCTTCTTGTTGTCGCCCATTCAGAGCATCGACGACCCACATGGACCTCCCTCCCCAGCCGCCACCCGACGCACCCGCCCCGCTGCCAGGACCTGAAGCGATCCGGTCCCGGCGAATCATGAAGCGGATCATCGTGGTCGGGATGTTGTGTACCGCCGGGGTGCTAGTGGTGAAATTCGGCTCGCGCGGTTTCTTCAAGAAAGCCGATGCCAATGGCATGCAGGCCCTCGTCAATGCGAAGCAGGTCTTCATCGCCCTCCTCGATTTCAACAACGACTACGGAAAATTCCCGGAAGCCTCCACCATGGCGGCCGTCAAGACAGCCACCGGCACCACGCTCCCTCTCGGTGCCTCTTCCTCAAACGAGCTTTTCCGCCAACTGATCGCAGCCGGGCACAAAAGCGAACAGCCGTTCTGGGCGAAGTCCACCCATACCCCGCTCCCTCCGGATAACATCATCAGCGGCCGCCATGCCTTGGAGAAGGGCGAGTGCTCCTTCGCCTATGTTGCGGGTCTTGTCCCGGCCAGCACTCCCGACAAGCCCTTCCTATTCGCACCCATGGATCCAGTGACCAAATGTTTCGAGCGCCGTAGAGACTATAGGGAGTGCGCCGTCATCGTCTTCGTCGGCGGAAGCGCGATATTTCTCCCAATCGACAAGCACGGCCAGGTCGAAATCGGCGGAATGAACCTCTTCGATCCACGCCAGCCCTTCTGGAAAGGCAAGGCCCCGGACATCAAGTGGCCGGAGTAGTGGTCGGTCCGGATTTCCCCCTCTCCCGGATGCATGACAAAACACCCTGCAACTTCTTTCCAGATGGGCAGGTTTCATCCCGTTGGACCATTCCTCCATCCATCGATCTATGAAACCAAAAGCCCTTCAATTCGCTCCGCTGAGCTTCGTTCTCCTCGCAACCGCGATCGCACCGGCCCAGGAAACCCCTCCGGCCACGCCAGCCGAGACGCCCGCGACGCCAGAACAACCGGCCGCAAACCCGGCAGCTGACCTGACCGCCGCCGCCGAGAAACTCGCCGCCGCCACCAGCTACGCCTGGAGCAATACGACCTCCTTCGGCGGCAATTTCGGCGACCGCACCACCTCCGGCAAGAAGGGCAGCGGCGGCTTCATCCTGGTCACCATGCCGGGCCGTGATCAGGAAATCCAGGTGCTCTCCCGCAAGGGCAAGGCCGCCATGCAGCGCGATGGCGCGTGGGTCGTGCCAAATCCCGATGGCGAAGAGCAGGGGCCCGGCCGTTGGATCGCCCGCATGGTCCAGAACCTCCGCGAACCGGTGGTCGACGCCAAGGACCTCGCCTCCAAAGCGAAGGACGTGAAGCTGGAAAATGGCAGCTTCCGCGGAACCCTCGATGAAGCCACCGCAAAGGAGCTGATGTCCTTCCGCGGCTTCGGACGTCGCGGGGGTGGCGGCGGAGGCCAAGGCGGCGGCGGTGGCGGCAATGACGGCCCGCCAGAGGTCTCCGGGGCCGGTGGCTCGGTGACCTTCACCGTCACGGATGGCGTATTGACCGGCTACGAGCTCACGCTGACCGGCCGCATGAATTTCAGAGGTGAGGACCGCGACGTGAACCGCACCACCAAGGTCTCCTTCACCGGTGTCGGCTCCACCACCTTCGATATTCCCGAAGCCGCTGCCGGCTTGCTGGCGGAATAAGAGAATCTCCCCCGAAAAAAAAAGGAACGCGGCCGCTCCCCCACGACCGCGTTCTTTTTCTTCGTGGATCACTTTGTCGGAATGCGGGCCAAGAAACTGCCTCCTCTCGCAGATGATCTCCCGTTCTCCGGAATTCCCCCCCGCGCTCGGGTTTTCCGTGCCGTGCGCATGGCGAGTGCTACCCTTCGGGCTATGACGTGGGACCGAGGCTTTCAGCGCAGTTTGAGAGTCGCATTGGCGATAGCGGCAATGCACTCGGCGGCCATCGCTCAGGAGCCATCTCCCCTCAATGCGGGATGGAGCGCCTTCTTGAAAGGTGACTACGCCGTCAGCCTCGCCGCGGCAAAGAAAGGCACGCCAGCAGATGAGAATTATCCGGAGTTCGTCGCGCTGGAAATTCGCGCGCTGCTTGAAACCGGCAAATACCATGAAGCGACCGAGCGCGCGAGTGAACTCGGCCGGGGAGCTGCCTTCGATCCCGAGCTCGCATTGCAAGCTGCGCGCGCCTTCCGGGCGACCGGCGCCTTGGAGGAAGCGACCGAGCTGACCGAGCGCGCCACAAGGTTCCAGCCGAACCGCCCGACCAAGGGAAACTCCCGCAAGACGGCGGCTTTCGCCGAGCTTCTGTTAGATCATCGCGTCGATGCAAAGATGGTGCTGGAGCGACTGTTAGAGCCGGCGAAGAAGGCCGACCCTGAAGGCCGCGAGCCTTACCTCGCACTCGGCAAGCTCGCGCTGGCGAATCATGATCGCCAGCTCGCGGCGGAATACTTTCGCGAGGGCATGAAGCGTTTTCCCGGTGACCCCGACTTCAACTTCGGCCTCGCACAATCGGGCCTCGAACTACCCGCTGCGAATCGTGAACCGGGCATCGCCAGCTACCTCGACCTCGCGCTGAAGGCAAATCCCAAGCACACCGCTGCGCTGCTCCACAAGGCGACCCAGCTCGCCGGTCGCAAGGCATTCAGGGAAGCAAAGGACGTCTTCCAGCAAGTGCTCGCCATCAATCCAGATCACCCGGAAGCATGGGCTGGATTGGCGTCGATTGCGCTAGTGCAGGATGATGAAAAGGAGGCCGAGACCGCCATCGAGCGGGCGCAGAAATTCTTCGAAGAGAATCCGCGAGTCCCGGAGATCATCGGCGCGACCTTGGCAGGGCAGTATCGCTTCGAAGAGGGCATCAAGTATCTGGAAGAAGCGCGGCAACTCGATCCGCTCTCGCCTTCCATCCTCTTCGAACTCGGCTCGAACCAACTGCGCTTCGGCCAGCTCGAACCCGGCTGGGAAAATGTCGCTCACGCTCACGAGCTGGATCCCTACAACGTCGCCGCCTTCAACCTCATCACGCTCCGCGACAAGCTGCGCGACTACCCGGTGCGAGACAAAGATGGCGTGCGACTCCGCATGTCACCTGAGGACATGGCGGTCTTCGGCAGCCGTGCGCTGGACCTTGCGGTGCGCGCGAAGACGACACTCGCCGACAAATACGGCATCAAGCTTTCCGCGCCGGTGATGGTGGAAATCCTGCCGAAGCAAGAGGACTTCGCGATTCGCACCTTCGGATTGCCAGGCGGCGAGTCATTCCTCGGTGTTTGCTTTGGCCCGCTGATCACGATGACCAGTCCCCGCGGTCGCCTTGGCAGGGCGAATTGGGAAGCAGTACTGTGGCATGAGATGACCCACACCATCACCCTTGATGCCAGCCGCCACCGCATCCCGCGCTGGCTCTCGGAAGGCATCAGCGTCTTCGAGGAGCGCGAGGTCCACGCTGGGTGGGGCCAGGGCATGAACTCGGAATTTCGACAGCGATTCCTCGACGGCAAAGTGCCGCCGATCACCCGGCTTGATGAGTCCTTCGCCAGCGAAGACATCATGCTCGGCTACTACCACGCCTCGCTCGTCGCGGAGTACATCGTTCGCACCTTCCGCATCGAGGCGATGCGTTCCATCCTCGCCGACCTTTCCGATGGCAAGCCGGTGACTGATGCCATCGCCAAGCACACCACGCCGATCGAGGAATTGGAGAAGGTCTTCCTCGACTACGCAAAAAAGATCGCCTCCGCATACGGCCCGGATCTCGATTGGTCGCCGCTCGATGACGACGAGTATGTCGCCTATCGCAAGGATCCTGCGGCATGGGTCGCAGCGAATCCCAAGCGCTACGCAGCCGCCATGATGCTGGTCTCCGCGCTGACCGAGGAACGCGAGTGGCAGAAGTCGAAGGACCTGTTGGAAAAAATCATCGCCGCCGAACCGGCCAACCGTGAGGCCTTCAATCCCTATTGGTCTCTCGCCCTCGCTTGCCGCGGTCTTAACGACGAAGTGGGCGAACGCGCTGCACTGACGAAGTTCCTGTCTATCGACTCCAACGCGTCCGACGCCGCCGCGCGCATGCTGGAACTCGGCGGCACGCTTCCTGCCGCAGAGCGCGCGGCCCACGGCGACCAGATGCTCCGGACCAATCCTTTTCAAGAGAAAGCCTACCGCACGCTGGCTGCCGCGGCGAAGGAGTCCGGCGATGCACGACGCACGCAGGAAGCCCTGGAATCGCTACTCGCACTCGAACCACGCGATGCGGGTCGTCTTCACTTCGACTTGGCGAATTTATTGCGGAAATCGGATCCCGAAGAATCCCGTAGGCAGGTGCTGAAGGCGTTGGAAGAGAACCCGCGCTTTCAAGCAGCCCTTGAACTGCTCACCACCTTTCCTACCCAATGAAGCCCGTATTAGCCACCGCCAGCTTGTTGCTATTCGCCTTCATCGCGGATTCTTCCGGTCAAGGGTGGCGAGGTCGCGGCCGACGAGCTGAAGCAGGACTTGGCGACCGCAATGGTGTGGAGCGCTGGCACAACGACCCGCGCTTCCCGGACGATACCTTCCGCTTCGTCCGCCTGCGTCCGGAGTATCACCGCCAGTGGGCGACGGACTATCCGGACAGCGACCTGAACTTTTCCTTCCGTCTCCAGCAGATGACGGCGATCCGCGTGAATCCGGATCCGATCGTCCTTCCTATCCTCGATCCCGAACTGAAGAAGTATCCCTTCCTCTACACCATCGAGACCGGCTCGCTGGAGCTGATGGATGAGGAGGCCAAGATCCTCCGTGAGCACTTGCTGAATGGCGGCTTCCTCATGATCGATGACTTCTGGGGCGACTACGAGTGGGAGAACACCCGGGACCAGATGAAGAAGGTCTTCCCCGACCTGCCGCTCAAGGAACTGGAACTCGATCACCCCATCTTCAGCACGGTCTTCCCGCTGAAGGTAAAGCCGCAGATTCCGGCGATCGAGGTCGCGCTCCGCGGGCGCTATACCGGCGTCTTTTGGGAGAAGGGAGCGGAAGGTGCGCACTTCCACGGCATCTTCGACACAAAGGGCCGCCTCATGGTGATCATCTGCCAGAACACTGACCTCGGCGATGGCTGGGAGCGCGAAGGCGAAGATCCCTTCTACTTTACCGAATTCAGCGAGAAGCTGGCCTATCCGATGGGCATCAACATCGTCGTCTATTCGATGACCCACTGACTTTATCCATGATCACCGCCAACGATTCACTAGCCACGGAAGAACAGCTGGTCCGCCGCATCGCGGAAGGGCGGGACCGCATCCGCAAGGAACTCGCCAAGGTCATCCGCGGCCAGGAAGACGTCATCGAGCTGCTGCTCATCGCGCTGCTTTCCGGCGGCCATGCGCTTATCACCGGCGCGCCGGGACTTGCAAAGACTCTGCTCATCCAATCAACAGCGCGGCTGTTTCACCTGTCCTTCAACCGCATCCAGTTCACGCCGGATCTGATGCCCGCGGACATCACCGGCACGGAGATCCTCGGCGATTCGCCGGAAGGCGGGCGTCGGCTGGAATTCGTGAAAGGGCCGCTCTTCGCCAACCTGATCCTCGCGGATGAAATCAACCGCACGCCACCGAAGACGCAGTCGGCCCTGTTAGAGGCGATGCAGGAACATCAAGTCACCGCGGCTGGCGTGCGCTATCCACTCGAAGAACCCTTCTTCGTGCTCGCCACTAAGAACCCGGTGGAAATGGAAGGCACCTATCCGCTGCCGGAGGCGCAGCTCGACCGCTTCATGTTCGACATCCGCATCGACTACCTCAGCGAGGATGACGAAGTGGCAGTGGTCACCAGCACCACCTCGAAGCGGCCCGAGCCGATCGAAGCCCTCTTCACCGGCGAGGATCTGCTGGCGTTCCATGAGATTGTAAGACGAGTGCCGATTGCAGAAGAGACTGCCCGCTACGCCGTGCGTCTAGTCGGAGCCTCGCGACCGAATCGCCCGGGCACTCCGGACTTCATCAACGAATGGGTGAACTGGGGCGCCGGCCTGCGTGCCGCTCAATGCCTCGTCATTGGCGGCAAGGCGCGCGCGCTCCTCGCTGGCCGCACCCACGTCACCCCGGATGACATCCGCGCACTCACCCATCCGGTGCTGCGCCACCGGATCCTGCCGAACTTCCGAGCCGAAGCCGAAGGCGTCACGCCGGAGGGTATTGTCGACCGGCTGCTCAAGCATGTGCCGCTTCCCTAATAGGATTGTTTGCCAAAAATGAATCCAACCTTCAAACAACTCAATTTCGACTGGAATGCGGAGCCAAATGCGCCTGACCCACAGGTAGAGTGGCAAGGGAGTTCACTTCGTCTTCGATTCCTGCTGAACGCTTTCCAGTTTCCCACGTTGGACGTCGACGACAGCGGAGAAATTGTGTTCGAGGATTGCTCTAGATTCCGCCTCGGCAATTTGAACGACGAAGGGTGGCATCGTGACCAAGGGCGCTTCGATCGCAATGGTCACCAGTGGGGCGAGTTTTACGAGGTGATTGAAGGATTGGGGTCAGGCACTTCACCTGATGATTGGATCGTCCGGTGCCCGGATTCCCCAGCCTCTCATCACTTCCTCTTCTACTTTCGAGACAACGACTTTGAATGTGTAGCGCGGCAATGGACCCTGAGCCTCACCACTGCACAACAAGAGAATCATCTATCATCCGTTCACGACTTCGGAACCTAAAAGCGATGAACCCCACCCCGTCATCCCCGCGTCCTCAGACCTTCGCCGATCCGGTGGCATTGATGCGGGTCCACAGTCTCGAACTGCGCGCTCGAACCGTGGTGGAGGGATTCTGGAAAGGGCTTCACCGCAGCCCGCGGCACGGCTTCTCAGCTGAGTTCGCTGAATACCGGCAGTATGTGCCGGGCGATGACATCCGCTACCTCGACTGGAAGGTGCTGGCACGGCGCGACAAGTCTTTCATCCGGAAATTCCGCGAGGAGACGAATGTTCGCTGCCACATCCTGTTGGATCTGAGTCGTTCGATGGGCTATGGCTCGAAGACTTACACCAAGCTCGAATACGCCCGCACGCTGGCCGCGACGTTGGCGATGTTCCTCCACCAGCAGGGCGATGAAATCGGACTGCTGACGTTTGACGAAGTCGCGCGCGATTACCTGCCGCCGCGCCACCGCAGTGGGCACCTGCATGCCATCCTTGCCGCGCTGGATCGTCCGGCGCTCGGCATGGGGGCGGCGTTGCATGCGCCGGTCGATGCGATCTTATCCCGCGGACGCATGCGCGGAATGGTGTTCGTCATTTCCGATTTCCTCACGCCCCTCCCAGAACTGAAGGCCCCGCTGTCGGCCCTCGCCGCCTGCGGGCACGACATCAGCCTGATGCAGACGCTCGATCCGGCGGAGATCCACTTTACCTTCCACTCCGCGGTGAACTTCGAGGACATGGAATCCGGTCGCGTCCTGCCTGCTGATCCCGACCGCCTGCGCGCCAGCTATTTGAAAAAGTTCGACGCTCACCAACAGGGTCTCAAGTCGCTCTGCGACAAGCTCGGTATCCTCCACCACCTGCTGCCGACCGACCGACCGCTGGAGACCGCACTCCACACCTACCTTTCCGGCCGTCAATCGCTCGGCAAACGCATCGATCGCAAGAGCAGTTCCTGAATCGAACCGTGGCCTTCCTTGCTCCATTCTTCCTCGCCGGACTGGCGGCCCTCGCGCTGCCGGTCCTGCTGCATTTGCGGAAGAACCGGCCGAAGGAAACGGTCGCCTTCTCCTCGCTGATGTTCTTCGAGGATCATCCGCCCATCACCAAGCGCCGCTCGCGCTTGCAGGACATTCTGTTACTCGTCCTGCGTTGCCTCGCACTCGCCTTGATGGTGCTTGCCTTTGCCCGGCCGTTCTTCCCCGCAAAGGAAGCCTCCCCTGCCCCACCTGCGGGATCCACCACGCACTTCATCCTCATCGACACCAGCGCCAGCATGCGCGGCGATCCACTAGAGAAAGCCATTACCGCAGCTCGCGACGAGATCGCGAAGTTGCCGAACGATGATGCGATCGCCGTCGCGACGTTCTCTGATCGCCTCCGCATTTTGTTAGATCCGGAACGGGCTCGCAGCCTCGTGCCCGGCGAACGCAAGGCAACCGCGCTGTCCTTGCTGGGCGAAGTGAAAGCCGATTGGCAAGCGACCCATCTTGACGACGCGATCCTCTCCGCCGTCGCTGCCGCCGGTGGCGAAGTGCCGCTTACCGTCCACATCGTCAGCGACCTTCAAAAGGGCTCCACACTTGATCGCCTGCGTGGAGAATCGTGGCCGGACGCGCTCCGCATCACCCTCCATCTACTTACTCCACAAGACGGCTGGACCAATGCCGGCGTGCAGATACTACCTCCGGAAAAACAAGTCCGGCGTGCCCGCGTGACCAATGCCGCGGGCTCAACCAAGTCAGCCTTCACACTGGGGTGGACCGGCAGCACCACGAAGAACTCAATCTCCGTTCCTCCCGGCGAGAGTGCCATCTTCGATGCGCCCGCAGCAGCTTCCGCCGAGGGCAAGGTTACCCTGACCGGAGACGACTATGCCTTCGATAACGAAGCCGCGTGGACGACATCGGCACTGCCCGTGGTGAAGATCTGGCATCCGGATCCAAGCGAGATCACCGACACAACCGAGACCACCTACTTCCTCCATCGGGCCATGCAGCCGACTGCGGACTACTCGGTGGAGATCGTCAATGAGGCGCCCGCCGAGGCTCCGGCGCTCACTATCACGGACGGAAAGGCCGGAGACAACATCACCGCATTGCGCAAGACGATCGAAGCAGGCGGCAGCGCATTGCTCACCTTGCGCGATGTCCCATCCGCCAAGGTTCTCGCAGGCATCCTCGGCGTGGCCGACGCCAATGTGACCGAGGCAAAGGTGAAGGATCACGCACGCTTCGGCGAAATCGATTTCAAATCTCCCGTTTTCGCCCCGTTTGCAGATCCCCGATACTCGGACTTCAGCAGCATCCGCATCTGGAAATACCGCGTGCTTCCCGAGAACCTCATATCGTCAGGCAAGGTGCTCGCCCATTTCGATAGTGGCGATCCGGCATGGCTGAGCTATCCGCTCGGCAAGGGAACGCTCCACATCCTGACCACCACGTGGCGCCCCGCAGATAGCCAACTCGCTCTAACAACGAAGTTCGCGCCGCTGCTCCACTCGCTGATCGCAAACGCAGGCCAGGGCCGCGGCGTGTATTTCGTGGGTCACGAAGGAATCGATACGCCTGGCGTCCACGCCTCGGGAGACCGGCGCATGGCGATCCAGATCGATCCCGCCGAATCCGAACTCACGCCCTTACCCGACGCTGATCTGCGCGCGCTCGGACTGCCACTGGATGAGCCAGTGATCGCGAAGGCCAATGCAGCGACCGCCACCCTCTCAAGTGCCGAGCAAGAGAGCCGCCAACGCATTGGCTGGTGGCTGCTCGTCGCCGCTGCGCTATTCTATCTCGCCGAAACCGCGTGGTCTGCCTTTGCCCGCAACCGCGCCAACCCCGCAACGTCATGATCCGCCGATTGCATGCCATCCTTGCCGAGCTCGCACGGCGTCGGCAGCAGCAGCGCTTTCACGGAGGACTAGCGGTGACGTGGTGGCTGAGCCTCTTCGCCACGATCTTCCTGTGGCGTTCTGGGGTTCCGGTGCGCACCTTGGCCATCACCTTGTTGCCGCTGGTAGCTGTCGCTTCGACAGGAGTCTGGTGGTGGAGTCGCAGTGGCCTGGGCAATCCTCGAGAGATCGCGAAGCTCGTGGAAACGAAATACCCCGAGTTGCGAACTGCGTTGCTCGCGGCACTCGACCAGCATCCCGACGGCGGCACATTCAACTACCTCCAACTGCGATTGCTCGTCGAATCCGTTGCTGCCGCGGAGCGTGACGAGTGGCTCGAACTCGTGCCCCAACCCCGGCTCAAGGGATTGCGCACGCTGAATTTCATCGGCATCGCGTTGCTCGCACTGATGCTCGCCCCAGCGCTGAAGCGTGACCACGGTCACGCCACCGTTTCCTCGCCAGAGCCAAAGACCACCACGACCTCACCGCTGGATGTTTCGGTCGAGCCCGGCGATATCGAAATTGAACGCGGCGCTCCGCTGACCGTCCAAGCGCGATTTGGCACGAACATTCCCGTAGAAGCATCGCTTGAGACGACCGACGAATCTGGGCAAGTCCGCTCGACTCCGATGACGCGGCCCTTTACCGAGTCCGTCTTCCAAGCTCGCCTCACCGCGGTTCCCGGCCCGATGGATTATCGCATCGTGACACCCGGTGGCAGCAGCCGGTCTTTCAAGGTCCGCGTGTTCGACATGCCCGCGCTCGTGAGTTCACAGGCGGAGCTGACCTTTCCCGAGCATCTCGCGAAGCCACCCGAGACGATCAAGGACCCCCGCTCCATCCAAGTCCCCGAGCGCACGGAAATTGCACTTTCCTTCACAGCGAATTTGCCTGGCCTCACCGCCACGCTCAATGCGAAGGACAAGAAGCCACTGAAGCTCGTCGCGGATGGTTCTGATTCCGCACGCTACGTGGTGGAAATCACACCGAAGGAAAGCGTTCGCTACGAACTCGTGCTCACCGACAGCGTCGGACGCCGCAACTCGCGGAAAGATCTGCTCGATATCAAGGTGCTTCCTAACAAGGCACCCATCGTGAAGGTCGTGCTGCCACGCAAAAACGACAAGGCCACGCCAATTCAAGAGGTCCATCTTGAAGCGAAGATCACTGACGACACAGGTCTGCTCGCACAGGGACTCCGCTACACCCTCGACGGAGAAAAGTGGCACGAGCTTGAAACCCCGGTCGCAGCAGGCGGGAAGCTGCCGCCACTTTCCGAATTGATCGATCTTGAAGCCGCCGGGGCCAAGCCCAAGGACATCCTGATGTGGAACGCCTGGGCCGAGGACATGGGGTCGGATGGCAAGAAGCGCCGGGTCAATGGCGACATCCACATCGTCCGCGTCCGCGACTTCGATGAGGCTTTCTTCGAGCAGGCTGCACCTCCCGGAGGAGAGCAGGAGCAACAGGCAGGAGCCGAGGGTGAACAAGGAGGTGCTGCTGATTTGATCAAAACCGAGACGCAGATTCTCAATGCCACCTGGGCGATCCGCCGCGATCACGCGGAGATCCGTGACACGCCGCCGGATTCGGAGGAGCTTGAAACCCTTCGTCGCTCACAAGAAATCGCCATCGAAACCGCAACTGCGTTGGAGGCGGAGCAGACCAATCCATCGGTCCGTCAGCATCTCACCGACGCACGGCTTGCGATGAAGGAGGCTCTCGGCGAGCTGACCAGCGCAAAGGAGAAGACCTCCGCCGGTCCGCTGGAAGATGCCATCAGCCACGAACAGGTCGCGCTGCGGCATCTCTATCAGCTCATGAGTTCGGAGACGATGATCATGACCGGCCAGAATTCCGGCCAGCAATCGTCATCTTCTGAGGAGATGCAGCGGGATGAACTCGAGCTGGAGCGAAAGGAGACGCCGTATCAGGCCGAGAAGCAGGCCCGCCCCGAAACACCTGCCGGCGAAGCGGCCCAAGCGATGGACACGCTTCGCAAGCTGGAGGAACTCGCCAAGCGACAGCGAGATCTCAACGAGGAGATCCAAGCGCTTCAGAGTGCACTCGCCGAAGCCGACACTCCCGAGAAGCGCGCCGAAGTGGAACGCCAGCTCAAGCAGCTCCGCGAGCAACAGCGCGAGTTGCTCGCAGACGTGGACCAGCTTCGCGAGCAGACGAATGATCCTTCCCGGGATGCCACTCAACAGCCGCGAAGCGAGGCGCTCGATGAAGCCCGCGAACGGGCACAACAGGCAAACGAGCAGCTTTCCGAGAACAAGCTTGGCGAGGCGCTCGCTGCGGGTCGTCGTGCGCAAGAAGCCTTGGAGAAAGAGCACGATGACTTCCGCCAGAACAGCGCCGCGCAACTGGCGGAACAGCTTCGCGATCTGCGTCAGGACGCTCGCGCCTTGGAGGATAGGCAGCAGCAGCTTGCCAATTCGGGCACACAGGAAGAAACGCCGCGCGCCCCTCGTCTGCGGGAGTCAGACGCCGCCACACCGGAGATCGCCCGGCAACGCGAGGATCTCCAAAAGCTGATGGAGAACGTTCGCGAGGCCGCCCAATCCGCCGAGACCGCGGAGCCGCTGGTGTCCAAGGATCTCTCCGAAGCGCTTCGCGGCGCCGAGCAAAACCAGATCGCCCGGTCTCTCGAACAAATGGAGCAGTCCGGCTCCAAAAGCCCCGCCGCTGAACGCGCGACCGAGGGCATCGCCGACCTAACACGCGAGATCGAAGGCGCAGCAGAGCGCGTGCTTGGCGACGAAGCCCAAGCGCTCCGCTATGCCCGCGACCAGCTGCAACAGCTCTCGGAGCAAGCCGCGGGGCAAGGGGGCCAGAAGCCCGGTCAAGGCGCGCCCGGCGAGCAAGCAGGCAATCAACCAGAACAGGGCAACCAGCCGGAACAGCAGCCCGGACAAGGTCGTCCCGGTGAACAAGCCAGCAATCCATCGGGACAGGGCGACCAGCCAGGACAACAACCCGGCCAAGGCCGTCCCGGTGAACAAGCAAACAATCAGCCGGGACAAGGCGACCAGCCAGGACAACAGCCCGGCCAAGGTCAGCCCGGCCAAGGTCAGCCCGGCCAAGGTCAGCCCGGCCAAGGTCAGCCCGGTGAACAAGCAGGCAATCAGCCGGGACAAGGCGACCAGCCAGGACAACAGGCCGGCCAAGGTCAGCCCGGCGAACAAGCAGGCAATCAACCGGGACAGGGCGACCAACCCGGACAACAGCCCGGCCAAGGTCAGCCCGGTGAACAAGCAGGCAATCAACCGGGACAGGGCGACCAACCCGGACGGCAAGGCAACCGGCCCAACAATCGAGGAGGGGCTTCGGGCGGCGGCAATGGTCGGGGCGGCTCCCGCAACTCCCCGATTACGGGCAACGATTTCCAAGAGTGGAGTGAACGCTTGGGCGACCTCGAAACGCTGCTCGAAGATCCAGAAGCCCAGGCAGCTGTTGCCCGAGCGCGTCAGGCGAGCCGAGAGATGAGGCGCGACTTCACTCGCCACTCGGTGGAGCCCGTCCAAGAGAAACTCGACAAGGAAATCGTTCGCCCGCTTGCCGAAGCAGCCCGCAAGATCGACGAGCGGTTGCGCGAACTCGATCGCAAGGACCCGCTTGCCCCCGTCGGTCGCGATCCCGTGCCAGAGCGTTACGACGATCTCGTCCGCCGCTACTTTGAGGAATTGGGGAAATGACCGGCGCTCCCGTCATCGCAAACATGAGGATCGTCTGGACCGAGAGCGGCTGGATCGTGCCGGGCATCATCGCGCTCGCTGTCATCGCCATCGCTTTGTTCTTCAGCTATAGCGGCAAGTCATGGATTCCGTTGCGCATCCGCTGGCTGGCCGGTGGCCTGAAGTGGCTCGGCTTCGCCCTGCTGCTCTTCTTCCTGCTGCGCCCGGAAATCGTCCGCACCCACAACCGCCCCGGCACCAACCATTGGGCGATGCTGTTAGATAACAGCCGGAGCATGACGCTTCAGGATCAGGCCGATGGAAAATCGCGCGCCGACCGGATGAATGCCCTGCTCGAGCCCGAGCCTGAAGGCTGGCAGGAGAAGCTCGGCAAGGCCTTCATCCTCGACCGCTTCTCCTTCGACCAACGCCTGCATCATCGAGCGCCACTGGATTTCGAGGGCAATGCCTCGGCCCTTGCCCGCTCGCTGGGCGAAGTGCGCGACCGCTATCAGGGAAGGCCGCTTGCCGGGATTCTTGTCGTCACCGATGGCGGCCCGACCGATGCGGCCGTGCTCGATGGGATGAAGGAGGGATGGCCGCCAGTCTTTCCCTTGGTCATCGCCCCGGAGAAGCCGTTGTTGGATCTTTCGGTCGCGAGCGCGACGGCACGGGCCACGCTATTTGAAGATGCGCCGATCATTGTCGATGCTTCGATTTCCGCTCTAGGACTGGCCGGGAAAGCCGTGGTCGCGACGGTCCGCGAACATGGTGGCAAGGTGCTCGATGAATTGCGCCACGATTTCGCCGATGAGAAGGGCACGTGGAACCCGCGCTTCCAAGTGCGGCCTCAAGCCACCGGCACCATCTTTCTGGAAGTGGAGGTGAAGCCTGTGGATCCCCTGCAGGAAGCCACGTTGGAGAATAACCGCCGCATGATTGCCGCGAACCGCGACAGTGGCCCCTATCGCGTGCTCTACATCGGCGGACGGCCCAACTTCGAACACAAGTTTCTCCAACGCGCGCTCGAGGAAGACCCGGACGTCAACCTGACCAGCGTCATCCGCATCGCACGGCGCGAACCAAAGTTCCAGATGAAGAGCCGCGAGGGCGAGACCAGCAACCCGCTCTATCGTGGCTTCGAAGATCAGGAGAATGCAGAACGTTTCGACGAAGCCGTGTTCCTACGGCTCAACTCAAAGGAAGGCGATGAACTCGACCGCGGCTTTCCGAAGACATCCGCCGGACTATTTCCGTTCGATGCCGTGATTCTCGATGACGTGGAGGCGGAGTTCTTCACCCGCGACCAGCAGCGCCTCCTGCAGCGCTATGTATCCGAGCGAGGCGGCAGCGTGCTCATGCTCGGCGGCATGGAGTCGCTTGATGCCGGTGGCTACAAGGACACTGCGATCGGCGAAATGTTGCCGGTTTATCTCGATCCCGCGACGCCCGCCGACGGGCCGTCCTCGGGGAGATTCTCACTGACCCGCGAGGGTCTGTTAGAACCATGGGCGCGGCTTCGGAAAACCGAGGCTGATGAAGAGCGTCGCCTGCGCGAGATGCCGGAGTTTCAAAACATCCATCGCCTGCCCTCCATCCGCCCGGGAGCGATGGAGGTCGGCAAGTTCGAGTCGGGCGATGCGAGCAGCCCCGCGTTGGTCGTGCGTCGCTACGGTCGCGGGCATACCGCCGTGGTCGCTGCCACCGATCTCTGGCGCTGGGGTCTTCATGACTCCGCTTCCCATGCCGACATGGACAAGACGTGGCGGCAGCTTACGCGCTGGCTCCTGTCCGACGTACCGCGCCCGCTCGCCGTGAAAGCGGAAACCGGAGGCAATGGTCACCTCATCACCACCCGTTTGTTAGGCGAGGATTTCCAGCCTTCCGAATCCGGTGGCATTACCCTGCGCGTCCGCCGTCCGGACGACACGTGGACCAGCCTCTCCCCGCGACCGAATGCCGAAACTCCCGGCCTTCTTGAATCACGCCATACCGACACGACTCCCGGACCCTACCTCGCTGAAGCGACCAGCCGCACTGCCGGAATCCGGCACGCCCAAATCGCCCGCACCGGATGGGTTGTGAATGCCTTGCAGGACGAATACCTCGCCCTCAAGCCCGACATGGACGCGATGAACCGCCTCGCCACCGCCAACGGAGGCCGCGTCCTTTCGCCGGATGGACTGGATGAGTTTGTTAGATCGCTCGATGACCTGCCGGTGCCAATCACCGAAACCCGCTCCGAGCCCTTGTGGCATTCGCCATGGTGGCTCGCCGCCGCACTTGGTTGCTTCATCGGCGAATGGGCATTGCGCCGCTGGAAGAAACTCGCATGAAAACGTTCCTGCTGCTCCTTCTGATCGCTACGGTCCCGGTCCTGCGAGCGGAGGAGAAACGCGCCCTGCTCATCGTGGTCGGAGAGCCTGGCAATGCACTCTATCAGGACGAGTTCCGCCGGCAGGCGAAGGTTTGGCAGGATCTCGCGGCGAAGGCGGAGATGGATATCAATACGATCGGCCTGGGTGACGAGCCCTCCGACGGTGATCGCCCGGCTCTTGAGAAGGCCATTACCGCCCTGCCGAAAGCAGGCGGCGACCTGTGGCTGGTATGGATCGGTCACGGCACCTTCGATGGCCGCTCCGCGAAGTTCAATCTGCGCGGCCCGGACATCGAGGGGACGGCCATCGCCGAACTCCTCAAGCCCTTCCAAAGACGGCTGATCATCCTCAATCTTTTTTCCGCGAGTGGTCCCTTTGTTGCACCTTTGGCCAGCAAGGACCGGGTCATCGTCAGTGCCAGCCGCGGCGGGGAACGGAACTACTCGCGCCTCGGCGAAAAGCTCGCCAACTCGCTCAGCTCCGCCGACGCCGACCTGGATCTTGATGGCTCGCTCTCCCTGTTAGAGGCCGTCCTTCACGCCTCGGCCGCGACCAAGGCTTTCTACGACGATGCCCAGCGGGTCGTCTCGGAGCACGCAGTCATCGACGACAACGGCGATGGCCGCGGGACCGGTACCGACAAGTTCAAGGGGCTGCGTGCCGAGGGATCGTCACCCGATGGTGCGTTGGCGCGCGAAATTCATTTCCTCGGCAATAGCTCCGATCCGCTGTCTACCGAAGCCCGCGAGGAACGAACGAAGCTGGAAGCCGAGATTGAAGCCCTTCGCCGACGCAAGAAGGAGCTCAAGGAAGACGATTATTACGCCGAATTGGAGACGCTGATGCGTCGCATGGCCAAACTCTACGGAAAGTAACCTCCGGCTCGGAGCCTCACTTCCGAATTCGCCAGGACCGGGCCAGTTGCGGCACGACTGCGCTTCCACGAGACCGGGCATCTCCGGCAAGACATGGAAATCTACCATCGGAAGCCTATCATCGACCATGTCAATGGTCTCCCGCCCGCCGAAGGGAAGTCCTGAAGCGCTCACGCCCTGCCGGCGGCAGGCACGGAAGCGGGCAGAGGGCCAGTCATCGGCTTCTTCGGGCCGTGCGGCGGCCGATCTTTCGTTTCATACGAAGCCATTCATCGCGCCATTTGGGCGCATTTTCTCTCCCTACCTTCTCCGCTCGCCTCCATTCCCCTTGCGCCGCGGCCCGTGCCTCGTAGCCTCGCGGGATCATGCTCGCGCGTCTCGTCGTTCTACCGCTCGCCTTGCTAATGGCAGGTCCAGCTCTTGCCCAAACGACTGCATCACCCATTCCGCTGACCCCGGCTGGCGCTCCGTCGGAGGTCTACCGCTCGGTCGTCCGGATCGAAGCCGCGGCACAGATCCCGGACTACCAGACGCCGTGGAACAGCGGTCGCTTCGGCGGTGGGATCGGCACTGGCTTCGTGATCGGCAAGAACCAGTTCCTCACCAACGCCCACGTCGTTTCCAATGCCCGCCGCCTGCTGATCACCATTCACGGTAGCCCTCGGAAATATCCGGCCCAGGTGAAGTACATCGCGCACGACTGCGATCTCGCGCTGCTGGAAGTAGGGGATTTCTCCGACTTCGAAAAGTTTCCCGTCTTCTCATTCGGCGATGTGCCGCAGCTTGAAAGCCAGGTCCGCGTGATCGGTTACCCCATCGGCGGCGAGCGCCTGTCCGTCACGCGCGGCGTTGTCTCGCGCATCGACTTCTCCTCCTACTCTCACTCGCGTGCCGATCAGCATCTCATCGTGCAGATCGACGCCGCCATCAACCCCGGCAACTCCGGTGGCCCGGTGGTGCAGGATGGCAAGGTCGTCGGCGTCGCCTTCCAAGGCCTGCGCCAAGCCGACAATACCGGCTACATCATTCCCACGCCCGTCATTCGCCGTTTCTTGAAGGACATCTCAGACGGCCACTATGACTACTATGTGGACCTCGGGGCTTCCACCTTCCCGCTCTACAATCCCGCCATGCGCCAGGCGCTCAAGCTGAAGGACGACGGCAATGGCGTGCTGGTCACTGATGTCACCCCGACGGGCTCCTGCGACGGCGTGCTGAAGCCCGGCGACGTGCTTGTCTCGATCGACGGCCACGAGGTCGACAGCGCCGGGCAGATCCTGCTTGATGGCGAAAAGGTCGACCTCAACGAAGTCGTCGAGCGCAAGTTCGCCGGTGACAAGGTCGCCCTGCGTTGGCTCAGCCAAGGCACATGGAACGACAAGGACGTGGAACTCAAGCCTCTGCCACCGGCACGCATGTATGCGATCCAGTATGAAAAGAAGCCGCGCTACACCGTTTTCGCCGGCCTCGTCTTCCAACCGCTTGACACCAACCTCTTCGCCACCAGCAAGCTCGATGATGTCAACGTCCGCCGCCTCTATAGCGACTACGTGCCAAAGGGCATTTTCACCGAGCGGGAGGACATCGTGCTTTTGACCCGCGTCGAAAGCGATCCCGTGAACAGCCAGCTCGGCGGCTTCACCGGCAAGGCCGTGGACAAGATCAACGGCACCGTGGTGAAGAGCCTCAAGCACGCGCACGAGCTTCTCAATCCCGCCACGCCGCCCGAGTTCTTCGTCATCGAGCTATTCGGCTCGCCGCGGCCCATCGTTCTCCCCGGCAATGCCATCGCCGCCGCCAACAAGCGCGTGAGCGAGACCTACGCCATCGACCATCTTTCCAATCTCGAAGAGTGAAACCCGCCATGCGCCCTCACCTGCTGCTCCCGCTCTTGCTTCTCTCCGCCTGCGATCGTCCGCAGGCCGCCGTTGCCATTCCGGCCGCCGTTCCGGAAGCCCCCACTCCCGGTCCGGTTCCGGTGTCGAATCCCGAGGAAATCCTGTCCTCGGTAGTCCGCATCAACACCACGCAGCAGTCGTGGGACCAAGCCGAGCCGTGGCAAAAGAACTCGCCCGGCAAGCGCCGCTCACTCGGTGCCATCGTCGGCAACGGGCTCGTTCTCACCACTGCGGAGATGGCCGCCGATGCCACCTACATCGAGCTCGAGTCGGCCGACGGAAAACGGCTGGCCCCCGCGAAAACCGTGGCCGTCGACTACGAGGCGAATCTCGCCCTGTTAGGTCTCACCGAGGAGAGTAACGCGAAGTTCTTCGAGGGCACCAAGCCGCTCGAAATCGCCGCGCCGCCGAAGCCCGGCGAGATGCTCGATATCCTGCAAGTTGAGGAGAACGGCACCCCGCTCATCACCAGCGGTGGCATCCAGAGCGTGGATGTCGTTTCGAATTTCCTGCCGGGCCAGTTCTTCCTCACCTACGAGGTGAAGGCCTCGATGCAGAGCGCCGCCAGCAGCTTCTCGCTGCCAGTGCTGCGTGAAGGCAAGCTCGCCGGCCTCCTTACCAGCTACGATTCGAAGGACCAGCTCAGCGACGTCACCGCCACCGAGATCGTCGCGCGCTTCGTGAAGGAAGGCGCGGATGGCGACTACGCCGGCTTCCCCTCGCTCGGCATTTCCATCAGCCGCACGGAGGACCCGAATTTCCGGCTCTTCCTGAAGCTCCCGGAGAATGGCGGAGGCCTCTATGTCTCGAATGTCCGCGTTGGCGGTGCCGCGGAGAAAGCCGGCCTTAAAAAAGGCGACGTGATCCTTTCCATCGACGGCCACGAAATCGACCGCCTCGGTTACTTCGAGGACTCCCACTACGGCCGCCTCTACTGGAGCCACCTCGTCCGCGGTGCCAAGGCCAGCGGCGACAAAGTGGATCTCGTCGTCCAGCGCGATGGCCAACCGCAGGAAATCTCGGCCGTGCTCGACCGCCGCGACGAAGTCAGCCAACTCGTGCCCGCCTACGCCTTCGGCAAGGCCCCATCCTTCCTCGTCAAGGGCGGCCTGATCTTCCAGGAACTCACCAAACCGGTGCTCGAATCCTTCGGCAATGAATGGCAGTCCCGCGCCCCACTCAACCTGCTGGACGTCTATGAAAATCCTCAGAAATACGAATCCCGAGGCCGCCGGATCGTTTTCCTTTCCAATGTCATTCCGACTCCTGCCACCGTCGGCTACGAGCCGCTCCAAAGCATGATCGTAACCAAGGTCAACGGTCAGGCCATCAAGGACATGAAGACACTCATCGAGGCCTTCAAGACGCCCGCCGCCGATGGCTTGCACTCGATCGAGTTCGACGAGGAAAAGTTCCACGTCTACCTCGACGAGAGCGTCTCGGACACGGTGGACAAGCAGCTTCTCCAGCGCGGATTGCCCAAGCTTTCGCGGGCGGAAGACTGATGACGGGGGGCCGTGATTTTCTTTCAATTTTCCGGTTGTCAAAACCCGGTCGGCCACCCTTAATCCCGCCCCACCTCGCAGGGGTAACACGGCTCAGTAGCTCAGTCGGTAGAGCAGCGGATTGAAAATCCGCGTGTCGGCGGTTCGATTCCGTCCTGAGCCACCTCCTCTGTAAGAAAAAAGGACCGCGGCAACTGCCCCGGTCCTTTTTCTTTGGTTGGATTGGTTCTCCAGCCACCTCTTAAATCCGTCTTAAGCTGCCTCCCGAACCCGACGCCCCCTGCGGCGAGCCCGGAGTGGGCATTCCATTCATGCGTAGAGCCATCCTCCGAAAAAGTAGACAGCCCAATTCGCGACAGCGACAGACACGATCAAGCAGCCGACCAGGAAGCCACCCGTCCACCCCATCCGAAGACGGGTGGTCGCCACTTCCACGAAGGAAAACACCAGGCAGACTAAGGGGACGACGACAACCCCGTAGATCCAATTTCCAACCTGGAGAAAAACGGGAGTGGAGGCATTCCTGCCCAAGAACCAGCAGATCACGTAGAACAGGACGTTGATCATCACCACGCCTCCCAAGAGCGTGAAGAATTGCCTGTTCGCCGAGTTGCCTCCGTCACTCATTCGTCACCATGGAATGAATTCCGGGAAAACGCTTCCATCCGTGCCGACGGAAAGCAACAGCGCGAGGACGAAGAGCGCCGGGACGGAATGCCACGATTTCATGAAGTTGTCAGTAGGGAGGACGAGACAGAGGCTGTGGAGGGGCGGCAGCTTATCGCGAGCGCCGATCAAGATCAATCCGATCCGCGACCGTCGCCACGACTATTGATGTGCCTCGGTGTGGATGGTTTCCGTCAGCCACGGGATAAGGGGTGTCGACTTTCCATCGACAAGGTGTGGACAGAATGCCCGCACTCATGAGCCTTTGCGCGGACCACTTGGGTGGGTTCACCAGCGGCACTCGATGCCCGCGAAGACACCTCGTCCGTCACCGGGCAGGAACTGGCGCTGGTCGGTGCCGTTGGCGTTTTCAATGACGCCGGTGGTCGCGGCGTAGCGTTCGTCGGTGAGGTTCTTGCCCTCGATGAACCACGAAATCCCCTCTTCCACCCGGCGGCCGAGCTTGAAGCCCAGCAGTGCATAGGGATCGGCGGAGAAGGTATTGCGGTGGTCGATCCACGCTTTCACCGGCACCCATTCGAAAGTCGGGCCCGCGTACCAGCCGCTTTCGTTCTCCCACATCAGTT
>Ga0307406_10000486_pt1 | contig 22944 bp, 18 predicted proteins | sample 322Cmetagenome_3_FD_203706 | JGI IMG/M metagenome (GOLD analysis project Ga0307406, IMG submission 203706) | Maize rhizosphere microbial communities from greenhouse at UC Davis, California, United States - 322HYB-C-2 | ecosystem: Host-associated > Plants > Roots > Rhizosphere > Soil | place...
TGATCCGCCGCAAGAAGAAGCTCGCGGTGCGCTATGCGAGCCTGTCGATCGTGCGCGAGGCCATGGGCGCCGGCCAGAGCGTGCGCCGGCACATTCCGCCCTTCCTGTTCCTGCTGGCCATGGCCGCCATGCTGGTGGCCGCCGCGCGGCCGATGGCGGTGGTGATGCTGCCGTCCAATCAGCAGACCATCATCCTGGCGATGGACGTGTCGGGCAGCATGCGCGCGGCCGACGTGCTGCCCAACCGGCTGGTCGCGGCGCAGGAAGCGGCCAAGAGCTTCATCAAGGACCTGCCGCGCCACGTCAAGGTGGGCATCGTGGCCTTCGCGGGCAGCGCGCAGGTGGCGCAGCTGCCCACCACCAACCACGACGACCTGATCACCGCGATCGACAGCTTCCAGCTCCAGCGCGCCACGGCCACAGGCAACGCGATCGTCGTCTCGCTCGCCACGCTGTTCCCCGATGCGGGCATCGACGTCTCGCAGTTCAGCGCCCCCAGCCGCCAGCGCGGCACGCCGATCGACCAGGCGGAGAAGCAGGCCAAGGAGTTCACCCCGGTGGCGCCGGGTTCCTACAGCTCGGCCGCGGTCATCATGCTGACCGACGGGCAGCGCACCACCGGCGTCGATCCGCTCGATGCCGCCAAGGCCGCGGCGGACCGCGGCGTGCGCATCTACACGGTGGGCGTGGGCACGGTCGATGGCGAGACCATCGGATTCGAAGGCTGGTCGATGCGCGTGCGGCTCGACGAGGAAACGCTCAAAGCCGTGGCCAACAAGACGCAAGCCGAATACTTCTACGCCGGCACCGCCGCCGACCTGAAGAAGGTCTACGAAACCCTGAGCTCGCGGCTCACGGTCGAGAAGAAGGAAACCGAGGTCTCGGCGCTCTTCGCGCTGGGCGCGGCCATCCTCACGCTGCTGTCGGCGGGGCTGTCGCTGCTCTGGTTCAACCGGATTCTTTGACCGAATCCAGCTGGCGCGCCGGCGGGGGCGACTTCACCGCCCCGATGCCGCCCAGGAACAGATCGGCCACGATCGGCGCAATGGACGCATGGTCGAGCCGGCCGCCGGGCTTCATCCAGGTGAACATCCAGTTGATCATGCCGAACAGCAGCATGGTCAGCGGCTTGGCGAGGTCGTCGCTCGGCGCGCCCGGCCGCAACGCCGACACGGCACGCGCAAAACCCGCCACCACTTCGCGCTCCTGGTTCAGCACGCGCTCGCGGTCTTCTTCTTCCAGAAAGCGCACGTCGTCGGTCAGCACGCGGTGGGCGTCCTGCGCGCCGGCGTATTCCTCGACGATGCGGTAGATGAAGCGGCGCAGCCGCTCCTCGTCGGTGTGCGCCGAGGCCTCTTCCTCGGCCACCAGCGCAGCGAGCTTCGACACGTGCGTCTCGGCGATGCTGATCAAGAGGCTGCTCTTGTCCTTGTAGTAGTGGTAGAGCGTGGCCTTCGAGAGATTGCAGGCCTCGGCCACCTGGTTCATCGAGGTGGCGGGATAGCCGCGGCGCGCGAACAGCTGGGCCGCCTGCGCCAGGATGAATTCGCGCTGGTCGTCGTAGGTGGCGGATCTTCCACGCGGCATCGGGTCTTCTTTCTTCCTTGATTGGCGGTTGTTGCGGGCAACCTGCGATCTTGCACGAAGCGCGCCGGCTAGCCGCGCCGGGTCGCAATGAGCGAGCGCACGTCGGAGGCGGGCAGGCGCGGGCGACCGGGCTCCATCTGCTGCAGCGGCGCGACCTCGTGCAGGCTGGCCAGGCTGCGCACGGTGAGCGCCTGGTAGGTCTGCGTGCCTTCGAGCTTCCAGGCGATTTCTTCCTCGCTCAGCGTCTTCTTCACCTTGGCCGGAATGCCCGCCACGAGCGTGCGCGCCGGCACCTTCATGCCGGCCGGCACGAAGGCGCAGGCCGCCACGATGGCCTGCTCGCCGATCTCGGCCTCGTCCATCACCACCGCATTCATGCCCACCAGCGCGTCGCGCCGCACGATGCAGCTGTGCAGGATCGCGCCGTGGCCGATGTGGCCATTGACCTCGACCACCGTGTCCTGGTCGGGAAAGCCGTGGATGCAGCAGTGGTCCTGCACGTTGGAACCCTCCTGCAGCACGATGCGGCCGAAGTCGCCGCGCAGGCTGGCGCAGGGGCCGACGTAGCAGCCGGCGCCGACGATCACATCGCCTATCAGCACGGCGCTGGGGTGCACATAGGCCGTGGGGTCGACGACGGGAATCACGCCGTCGATGGAGTAGCTGGGCATTCGGTCGGTCTCCTTTGTTGTCACGGGCTCAGGGTTTGCCCTGAAGCCATTCGCTTGTGCCGGCATCGAGGTCGATCTTAAAATCTACCGGACGGTCGGTCAATAGTGTTTGCACGCCGGTCCGATTCCCACAGACGAGAGAGACAAGCCCCATGCCAGAACCTTTAGTTCTCACCAGCAACGCCGGTGCCGTTCGCACGCTGAGCCTCAACCGCCCCGCGGCGCTCAACAGCTTCACCACCGAAATGCACGGCGAGCTGATGGCGGCGCTGGCCCTAGCGGCCGGCGATCCGGAGGTGCGCTGCGTGGTGCTCACGGGTGCGGGGCGCGCCTTCTGCGCCGGGCAGGATCTCGCCGATCCCTCGGTCGCGCCCGACGCCGCGCCCGGTGCCGCCCCCAAGGACCTGGGGCATGTCATTTCCACGTATTACGCCCCGCTCGTCGCGCGCCTGCGCTCGATGCCGGTGCCCGTGGTCGCCGCCGTCAACGGCGTGGCCGCCGGGGCGGGCGCCAACATCGCACTGTGCTGCGACTTCGTCGTGGCCGGCCGCTCGGCCAGCTTCATCCAGGCCTTCACCAGGATCGGCCTCGTGCCCGACACCGGCGGCACCTGGCTGCTGCCGCGGCTGGTGGGTTCGGCGCGCGCGCTGGGCATGGCGATGCTGGGCGACAAGCTGCCGGCCGAGGAAGCCGCGCGCATCGGCCTGATCTGGCAGTGCGTGGACGACGCGGCGCTGGCCGACACCGCTGCTGCGCTTGCCTCGAAGCTGGCCGCCATGCCGACCCGCGCCCTCGTCGCCACTCGCCAGGCCATGGCCGCGGCGCAGGGCATGGACCTGGAAACGGCACTGGCCGAAGAAGCACGCATCCAGCGCGAGATGGGCAATGCGAACGACTACCGCGAAGGTGTCGAAGCCTTCCGCGCCAAGCGCGCACCGCAATTCAAGGACCGCTAGGCCATGACAGACACGACCCGCACCCCCCAGCAAACCGCCGAGTACGTCCGCGACGGCATGTTCGAGAACGACAACGCCAGCAAGGGCCTGGGCATGCGCATCGTCGAGGTCGGCCCCGGCCAGGCCACGCTCGAGATGCGCGTGCGCCCCGACATGCTCAACGGCCATGCCATCTGCCACGGCGGTTTCATGGCCACGCTGGCTGATTCCACCTTTGCCTTCGCCTGCAACTCGTACAACGAGCTGACCGTGGCCTCGGGCTTTTCCATCGACTTCATTGCGCCGGCGCGCGAAGGCGATGTGCTCACCGCGCGCTGCTTCGAAGTGTCGAAGGCCGGCCGCACCGGCGTGTACGACACCGAGATCACCAACCAGCGCGGCGAGCGCGTCGCCATTTTCCGCGGCCGTTCCTACACCGCCAAGGGCCGCCCCGCCGTGGCCGCCTGAGGAGACACAAGCCCATGACAGCCAGACACCCTGCCCCCGGCGAGCTCGAGCCCATCGAAACCGCGAGCCGCGACGAGATCACCGCGCTGCAGGTCCAGCGCCTGCGCGCCACGCTGCAGCGCGCCTACGACAACGTGCCGCACTACCGCCGCGCCTTCGATGCCAAGGGCGTGCACCCCGGCGACCTGAAGTCGCTGGCCGACCTGTCGAAGTTTCCGTTCACGGTGAAGACCGACCTGCGCGACAACTACCCCTTCGGCATGTTCGCCGTGCCGCGTGCGCAGGTGGCGCGCATCCATGCCTCGTCGGGGACCACCGGCAAGCCGACCGTGGTCGGCTACACGCTGAAGGACATCGACACCTGGGCCGGCCTGGTCGCGCGATCGATCCGCGCGGCGGGTGGCCGCGCCGGCGACATGGTGCACGTGTCGTACGGCTACGGCCTGTTCACCGGCGGCCTCGGCGCGCACTACGGCGCCGAGCGCGCGGGCTGCACCGTCATCCCGATGTCGGGCGGCCAGACCGAGAAGCAGGTGCAGCTGATCCAGGACTTCAAGCCCGACATCATCATGGTCACGCCCAGCTACATGCAGGTGATCATCGAGCAGTTCGAGCGAATGGGCCTCGATGCAAAGGACAGCTCGCTCAGGATCGGCATCTTCGGCGCCGAGCCGTGGACCGAGGCCATGCGCCGCGACATCGAAGCCAAGGCCGGCCTCGATGCGGTCGACATCTACGGCCTCTCCGAAGTGATGGGCCCGGGCGTGGCCAGCGAATGCGTCGAGAGCAAGGACGGCCCCGTCATCTGGGAAGACCACTTCTACCCCGAGATCATCGACCCCGACACCGGCGAGCTCAAGGCCGATGGCGAGGAAGGCGAGCTGGTCTTCACCTCGCTCAGCAAGGAGGCCATGCCGATCGTGCGCTACCGCACGCGCGACCTCACGCGCCTGTTGCCGCCCACCGCGCGTTCGTTCCGCCGCATGGGCAAGATCGTCGGGCGCAGCGACGACATGATGATCATCCGCGGCGTCAACGTCTTTCCCACGCAGGTGGAAGAGATCGTGCTCGCGCACAGCGCGCTCACCGGCCTGTACCAGGTGCGCGTGAGCCGCGAAGGCCTGCTCGACCAGGTCGAGGTGCACTGCGAACTCACACCGCACGAGGCCGCCGCGGCCGACCGCAACGCCATCTCCGACTGGGTGCAGCAACGCGTGAAGACGCTCATCGGCATCTCCACCCGTGTGGTCGTGCACGGCCCCGACGAAATGGAACGCACGCAGACCGGCAAGGCCCGCCGCGTGATCGACACGCGCCCGCGCTGAGCCGCCCGCGCGCCCACACTCCGCACAGAAAGGACACGCACATGTACACCCAGGCCATGGACACCATGGGCAAGGACGCAGGCGACGGCAAGCAGAAGAAAGCCGTGCGCTCCGCCGAGGAAATGCGGCTCGAGGAGCGCTTCGACGCCCACATCGACGCCGGCGACTTCATCGAGGCGAAGGACTGGATGCCCGAGCACTACCGCAAGACGCTGGTGCGCCAGATCAGCCAGCACGCGCATTCGGAGATCGTCGGCATGCTGCCCGAAGGCAACTGGATCGGCCGCGCGCCCACGCTCAAGCGAAAGGCCATCCTGCTGGCCAAGGTGCAGGACGAAGGCGGCCACGGCCTCTACCTGTATGCCGCCGCCGAAACGCTGGGCACCTCGCGCGACCAGATGTTCGACGCGCTGCACAGCGGCCGTGCCAAGTACAGCTCGATCTTCAACTACCCGACGCTCACCTGGGCCGACATGGGCACCATCGGCTGGCTGGTCGACGGCGCGGCCATCATGAACCAGGTGCCGATCTGCCGCTGTTCCTACGCGCCGTATGCGCGCGCCATGATCCGCATCTGCCGCGAGGAGAGCTTCCACCAGCGCCAGGGCTACGAGGCGCTGCTGACCATGATGACCCACGGCACCGAAGCGCAGAAGGCGATGGTGCAGGATGCGGTCAACCGCTGGTGGTGGCCCTCGGTCATGATGTTCGGCCCGCCGGACGACCAGTCGCCCAACTCGGCGCAGTCGATGCGCTGGGGCATCAAGCGCTTCAGCAACGACGAGCTGCGCCAGAAGTTCATCGACGCCACCGTGGAGCAGGCGCGCATCCTCGGCGTGACCCTGCCCGACCCCGACCTGAAGTGGAACGAGGAGCGCCAGGCGCACGACTTCGGCGCGATCGACTGGAGCGAGTTCTGGCGCGTGATCGGCGGCGACGGCCCCTGCAACCGCGAACGCCTGCAAGCCCGCGTCGACGCCTGGGAAGAAGGCGCGTGGGTGCGCGAAGCCGCCATGGCCCACGCCAACAAGCAACCGATGAAGGAAGCCGCATGACGACCACCGATACGAAACAGGAATGGCCCCTCTGGGAAGTGTTCGTGCGCAGCAAGGCCGGTCTCGACCACAAGCATTGCGGCAGCCTGCACGCGGCCGATCCGAAGATGGCGATCCAGATGGCGCGCGACGTCTACACGCGCCGCCAGGAGGGCAGCAGCATCTGGGTGGTGCGCTCGGACCAGATCGTGGCGAGCGACCCGGGGGACAAGGACATGTTCTTCGATCCCGCGGAAGACAAGGTGTACCGGCATCCCACCTTCTACAAGTTGCCCAAGTCCGTGGACCACATGTGAGCGGCGCGCCATGCAAGCATCGATCGAACTGAACCGCACGCCTGCCGTGCAATACCTGCTGCGCATAGGCGACACCTGCCTCGTTCTGGCGCAGCGCCTCGGCGAGTGGTGCGGCCATGCGCCCGTGCTCGAGGAAGACATCGCGATGGCCAACATCGCGCTCGACCTCGTCGGCCAGGCCCGCGCGCTGCTCGCGCATGCCGGCAAGCTGGAAGGCGCTGGCCGCGAACACGACGAAGACCAGCTCGCCTACCTGCGCGACGAGCGCGACTACTTCAACCTCACGCTGGTCGAGCTGCCGCGCGGCGACTTCGCCTTCGCGGTGGTGCGCAACACCATGGTCGCCACGCTGCTCAAGCTGCTGTGGCAGCGCCTGGCCGCATCGAGCGATGCCGAAGTGGCCGCCATCGCCGGCAAGGCCGTGAAGGAAGCGCGCTACCACCAGCAGCATTCGGGCGACTGGGTCGTGCGACTCGGCGACGGCACCGAAGAATCGCGCCGCCGCACGGAAAAGGCGCTGAAGCAGCTCTGGCTCTACATGCCCGAGCTGTTCGAGAGCGATGCGGTCGATGCGCAGGCCAGCGCGAGCGGCCTCGGTCCCGCATGGAGCGAGCTGCGCGAGCCGTGGCTCGCCGAGATGCAGCAGGTGCTCGACGCTGCCGGGCTCGCCATGCCGCAGGAGGCCGCCTTCCGCAGCACCGGCAAGCAGGGCGTGCACAGCGAGCACATGGGCTACATCCTGGCCGAGATGCAGCACCTGCAGCGCAGCTATCCCGGAGGCGTGTGGTGAACGCCGCCCTCGCATCGCGCGTCGACGCGGCCTGGGCCGTGCTGCACACCGTCCTCGACCCCGAGGTGCCGGCCGTGTCGGTCTGCGACCTGGGCATCGTGCGCGAGGTGATCGAACACGGCGACGGACTGGAGATCGTGCTCACGCCGACCTACTCGGGTTGCCCCGCGACCGAGGCGATCGAGCAGGACGTGCTGGCCGCCATCGAGCGGGCCGGCCTCGGCCGCGCGCGCGCCACGCTGCGGCGTGCGCCCGCCTGGAGCAGCGACTGGATCAGCGAGGAAGGCCGCGCCAAGCTCAAGGCCTATGGCATCGCGCCGCCGGCCCATCTCACGCCCGAAGCTGCAGCCAGCACCGCTGTGCCCATCCGCCTCTTCGGCCGCATCGCCGGCGGCGAACGCATTGCCTGCCCGCGCTGCGCGAGCGAGCGCACCGAACGCCTCTCCGCCTTCGGCTCCACCGCATGCAAGGCGCTCTACCGCTGCCTCGCCTGCCGCGAACCCTTCGAACACTTCAAGCCGATCTGAGCGATGAGCACCCTCTTCCACCCCCTGCGCGTGAAGGCCGTCGAGCCCGACACCTCGGAGGCCGTCATCGTCTCCTTCGAAGTGCCGCCCGAGCTGCAGCAAGTCTTCGGCTTTACCCAGGGCCAGTACCTCACGCTGCGCCGCGACATCGACGGCGAGGACCTGCGCCGTTCGTATTCGATCTGCGCCGGCCTGGACGACGGCGAACTGCGCGTGGGCGTGCGCAAGGTGCAAGGCGGCGTGTTCTCCAACTGGATCAATGCGCATCTGCAGCCTGGCGACACGGTGCAGGTGATGGCGCCTCAGGGCCGCTTCTTCGTGCCGATCGAGCCGGCCTCCGCGCGGCATCACGTCGGCATTGCGGGCGGCAGCGGCATCACGCCCATTCTCTCGATCATGAAGACCGTGCTGGCGCGCGAGCCGCTGAGCCGCTTCACGCTGATCTACGGCAACCGGCAGCTGCAGTCCACGATGTTCAAGGAAGAGATCGAGGACCTGAAGAACCGCTACATGACGCGGCTCGCGCTGCAGCTGGTGTTCTCCGACGAGCAGACGGATTCGCCGCTCGGCCGAGGCGTGATGAACCGCGAGAAGATCGGCGAGTTCCTGAACACGCTGGTGCCGGCGGCGAGCATCGACCATGCCTACATCTGCGGCCCGTTCCAGATGAACGACGAGGCCGAGGCCGCGCTGCTGGCCGCGGGCGTGCCCGAGGAGCGCATCCACATCGAGCGCTTCGGTATCGCGCTGCCTTCGGCCGCGTCGGCAGGCCAGGTGGGCGCGGTGGTGCATGAAGCCTTGCCCGGCGATGCCAAGCAGGCGCGCATCACCATCGTGCGCGACGGGCTGCAGCGCGAGATCACCTTCACCGAAGGACAGCCGAGCATCCTCGATGCAGCGTCGGCCGCCGGCCTGGAGGTGCCGTTCTCCTGCACCTCCGGCGTGTGCGGCACCTGCCGCGCCAAGCTGGTGGAGGGGGAAGTCCGCATGGAAAGAAACTTTGCGCTCGACAAGAATGAAGTAGCCGCGGGATTCGTGCTGACCTGCCAGGCCCACCCTCTCACAGAACGCGTCACCTTGTCCTTCGACGAGCGTTGACGCCACAACGATTTTTCAACCCGGAGACAAGTCCAAAATGAAATTCTTCTTCAAGCCCCTGCTGATCGCCGCGCTGTGCGCCACTGCCGCCGCGGCCTGGGCCGACGTCAATGTCGGCGTGACGCTGTCGGCCACCGGCCCGGCCGCCTCGCTCGGCATTCCCGAGAAGAACACCATTGCGCTGATGCCCAAGACCATCGGCGGCCAGAAGATCAACTACATCGTGCTGGACGACGCTTCCGACACCACGGCGGCCGTGGCCAACACGCGCAAGCTCATCGCCGAGAACAAGGTCGACATCGTGCTGGGCTCGACCACCACGCCCAACTCGCTCGCGATGATCGACGTGGTGAGCGAAGCCAAGACGCCGATGATCTCCATTGCCGCGTCGGCCCGCATCGTCGAGCCGATGGACGCCAAGAAGCAGTGGGTCTTCAAGACGCCGCAGAACGACATCATGATGTCGCTCGCCATTGCCGAGCACATGGCCGCCAGCGGCGTGAAGACGGTGGCCTTCATCGGCTTCTCCGATGCGTACGGCGAAGGCTGGTCGCAGGAATTCGCGAAGGCCGCGGAACTGAAGAAGCTCAAGATCGTGGCCAACGAGCGCTATGCGCGCACCGACACCTCGGTGACCGGGCAGGCCCTGAAGATCATGGCCGCCAAGGCCGACGCGGTGCTGGTCGCGGGCTCGGGCACGCCGGCCGCGCTGCCGCAGAAGACGCTCAAGGAGCGCGGCTACACCGGCAAGATGTACCAGACGCACGGCGTGGCCAATGCCGACTTCCTGCGCGTCGGCGGCAAGGACGTGGAAGGCACCTTCCTGCCCGCCGGCCCGGTGCTGGTGGCCGAGCAGCTGCCCGCGAGCCATCCGGTGAAGAAGTCGGCCCTGGCCTATGTCACGGCCTATGAGGCCGCGAACGGCAAGAACTCGGTGTCGACCTTCGGCGCGCACGCCTGGGATGCGGGCCTCCTGATGACCTCGGCCATACCGGTCGCGCTCAAGAAGGCGCAACCCGGCACGCCCGAGTTCCGCGCCGCACTGCGCGATGCGCTCGAGCAAGTCAAGGAAGTGTCGGGCGCGCACGGCGTGTTCAACATGACCGCCAACGACCACCTGGGCCTGGACCAGCGCGCACGCGTGATGGTCAAGATCGAGAACGGCGCCTGGAAATACCAACCCTGATCGCAGGTCTTGCTCCCTCCCCCCAGGGGAGGGTCGGGGTGGGGGCATGCGCCGACACTGATTCGACACACGGGCAAGGCCCGAAGGTTTTTCTATGGATCTGCAGATCGCCCTGTTGCTGGGGCAGGACGGCATCGTGAACGGTGCCGTCTACGGATTGATGGCGCTCGCGCTGGTGCTGGTGTTCTCGGTCACGCGCGTCATCTTCATTCCCCAGGGCGAGTTCGTCGCCTTCGGGGCGCTGTCGATGGCGGTGCTGCAGGTCGGCCGCGTGCCGGCCACGCTGTGGCTGCTGCTCGCGCTGGCGGCAATGGTGCTGGTGGTCGAGTTCTGGCGCTGGAAGCGCGGCGCGGTGGTCGACTGGGCCTCGGCGCTCGCATGGTGCGTGGTGCTGCCGCTGGCCGCCGCTGCGCTGGTGCTGCTGCTCAAGCCCACGTCGATGGCGGGCCAGACGCTCGCCACGCTGCTGCTCATCATGCCGCTCGGGCCGCTGCTCTATCGCCTGGCGTACCGGCCCCTGGCCAGCGCCAACGTGCTGATGCTCTTGATCGTTTCCGTCGCGCTGCATGGCGTGCTGGTGGGCCTGGGCCTGCTGTTCTTCGGTGCCGAGGGCTACCGAACCACCGCATTCTCCGAGGAGCGCTTCGACATCGGCGGCATTCCCGTCAGCGGACAGTCGCTGGTGGTGGTCGGCGTCACGCTGCTGCTGGTGCTTGCAATGTTCCTGTTCTTCGGCCGCTCGATGATCGGCAAGGCGCTGCGCGCCACGGCCATCAACCGGGTGGGCGCGCGGCTGTCGGGCATTCCGACCGAGCTCTCGGGCGACCTGAGCTTTGCGCTTGCGGCGCTGATCGGCGCGGTCTCGGGCCTGCTGATTGCGCCGCTCACCACGGTGTACTACGACACCGGCTTCCTGATCGGGCTGAAGGGCTTCGTCGCAGCCATCGTGGGCGGGCTGGCGAGCTATCCGCTGGCGCTGGCGGGCGCGCTGCTGGTCGGGCAGCTCGAGGCCTTTGCCTCGTTCTGGGCCAGCCCTTTCAAGGAAGTACTGGTCTTCACGCTGATCATTCCGGTGCTGTGGTGGCGTTCGCTGCACAGCCATCATGTGGAGGACGAGGAATGAACAACACATCGTCCAGCAACACCGCAGCCGCCGCGGCACCGGCCGGCCGCGCGCTGGTCACGCCCCGGCAGCTGACGCTCGCCTGCGTGGCGGCGCTGGCCCTCGCCTGGGGCTTCCTGCCGGAGTTCACGGTCTCGGTTCTCAGCAACATCGGGCTCTATGCCCTGGTCGCGGCCGGCCTGGTGATGCTCACCGGCGTGGGCGGCATGACCTCCTTCGGCCAGGCCGCATTCGTCGGCATGGGTGCCTACGCCACCGCCTGGATCTGCACCTCTCCCACGGCCGCCGCATGGCTGGGCGGCGCCGTGAGCCCTGCGCTGCTGCCGTGGGCCGGGCTGGTGCTCGGCCTCGTCTTCACCTTTGCGCTGGCCTGGGCGCTGGGTGCGGTCACGCTCAAGCTGCAGGGCCACTACCTGCCGCTGTGCACCATCGCCTGGGGCCTGAGCCTGTACTACCTGCTCGGCAACATGGACTTCCTTGGCGGGCAGACGGGCATCACCGGCGTGCCCCCGCTGGTGATTGCCGGCTACTCGCTGGCCACGCCGCGCGCGCTGGGCGTGGTGATCTGGGCCGTGCTCCTGCTCGCGCTGTGGGCCATGCACAACCTGCTCGATTCGCGCGAAGGCCGGGCCATCCGCGCGCTCAAGGGCGGCCGGCTGATGGCCGAGTCGATGGGCGTGGACACGGCGCGCCACCGCGTGAAGCTGTTCGTGCTGGCTGCGCTGCTGGCGGCCGTCTCGGGCTGGCTCTATGCGCACCTGCAGCGCTTCGTGAACCCGACGCCCTTCAACCTGAACATCGGCATCGAGCTGCTGTTCATGGCGGTGGTGGGCGGCGCGGGCCACCTGTGGGGCGCGGTGCTGGGCGCCACGCTCATCACGCTGCTGAAGGAAAAGCTGCAGGACCTGCTGCCCGCGCTGCTGGGCAGCAGCGGAAACTTCGAAGTGATCGTGTTCGGCCTGCTCATGCTGTTCGTGCTGCAGCGCTTCGCGGACGGGCTGTGGCCCACGCTCGCGCGCATCGCGAGCCGCTGGGTGCGTCCGCATGCCGCTGCCGCGACCGCGGCCGCGCCGGCCGTGCAGCTCGCGCACCGCAACCTGCCCGCCAGGGGCGAGGTGCTGCTGCAGGCCACCAAGGTCAGCAAGCGCTTCGGCGGCCTGGTGGCCAACAACGACATCTCGATGACGCTGAAGGCCGGCGAGATCCACGCGCTGATCGGACCGAACGGCGCGGGCAAGAGCACCTTCTTCAACATGGTCTCTGGCGTGGACGACCCGAGCTCCGGCGAAGTGCGGCTTGCGGGCCAGCCGATGACGGCCAAGCCATCGCGCGTGTTCGCCGCGCTCGGCCTGGGCCGTACCTTCCAGCACGTGCGCCTGCTCGGTGCGCGCAGCGTGGTCGAGAACGTGGCGCTGGGCGCGCATCTGCGCGCCAGGCGGGGATGGCTCGCCGCGATGCTGCGGCTGGACCGTGCCGAGGAAGCCGCGCTGATGGCCGAGGCGCGCCGCCAGATCGAACGCTGCGGCCTCGGCGCGCATGCCGACGCGCCAGCCGCATCGCTCTCGCTGGGCCAGCAGCGCGTGGTCGAGATCGCGCGCGCGCTGGCCGGCCAGCCTTCGGTGCTGCTGCTCGACGAACCCGCCGCGGGCCTGCGCCACCTGGAAAAGCGCGCCCTTTCCGTGCTGCTGAGCCAGCTGCGCGCCGAAGGCCTCGGCATCCTCGTGGTGGAGCACGACATGGAATTCGTGATGAACCTGGCCGACCGCATCACGGTGCTGGAGTTCGGCACCGTCATCGCCACCGGCACGCCAGCCGAAGTGCAGGCCAATCCGCGCGTGCTCGAAGCCTACCTGGGCGGCGAGGCATGAGCTCGCCCCCAGTCTGCGCGCACTTCGTGTCGCTTCGCCAACCCCCTACCGGGGGCGGCCGTGCGCGGCGGCCCCTTGAAACAGAACGTTGTCCGGAGATAGGCAAATGAGCAACCTGCTCCAACTCGAAGAATTCAGCGTTGCCTACGGGAGTGTCGAAGCGGTGCACAGCGTGCGGCTGCATGTGAACGAAGGCGAGATCGTCACCGTGATCGGCCCCAACGGCGCCGGCAAGACCACGCTGCTGTGCGCGGCGATGGGCCTCTTGCCCTCCACCGGCAGCCTCGCGCTGCACGGCGAGCGCATCGCGCGCCCGGGCGTCGAGACCATGGTGGCGCGCGGCGTGGCGCTGGTGCCCGAGCGGCGCGAGCTGTTCGGCGAGATGTCGGTCGAAGACAACCTGCTGCTTGGCGGCTTCTACCAGTGGCGCAAGGGCAGGCGCGACCAGCGTGCACGCATGGAGGAGGTGTTCGAGATCTTCCCGCGGCTGCGCGAACGCAAGCCGCAGCTGGCATCGACGCTCTCGGGCGGCGAACGTCAGATGCTGGCCATCGGCCGCGCGCTGATGGCGCGACCGCGGCTGCTGATGCTCGACGAACCCTCGCTCGGCCTGGCGCCGCTGGTGGTGCGCGAAGTGCTGCGCGTGGTCTCGCAACTGCGAAGCCATGGCGTCTCGGTGCTGCTGGTGGAGCAGAACGCGCGCGCCGCCTTGCAGGTGGCCGACCGGGCCTATGTGCTCGAGATGGGCGCCGTGGCGCTCGAAGGCAAGGCGCGCGACCTGCTGCATGACCAACGGATCATCGATACCTACCTCGGCATCGGCAAGAAGGAATGATCCGCTTTTCTCCCTCCCCTTCCGGGGGAGGGCCGGGGTGGGGGCACGCGGCCTCCAGCTCCACACGGCTTGAATTCGGGGACAGCCCCCATCCCAGCCTTCCCCCAGCGGGGGAAGGAGCAACACGGAAAGGACATCGCCCATGACCACTACCCTTCAAAGCTACATCGCCGGCCGCTGGATCGGCCAGCAGGGCGCGCAGCCGCTGCGCAGCGCCGTCAACGGCCAGCCCGTGGCCAGCACGCATGCCGAAGCCATCGACTTTGCCGAGGCGCTCGAGCACGCGCGCCGTGTCGGCCTGCCCGCGCTGATGGCGCTCGACTTCCAGCAGCGCTCCGAGCGGCTGAAGGCGCTGGCCAAGTACCTCGCCGCCCACAAGGAAACGCTCTACGCGGTCTCGGCCCACACGGGCGCGACCCGCACCGACAGCTGGATCGACATCGAGGGCGGCGCCGGCACGCTGAGCGCCTATGCCGGCATCGGCAGCAACGAGCTGCCCTCGGGCAACCTGGTGCACGAAGGCCCGGCCTTCCCGCTCGGCAAGAAGGGCGGGTTCGCGGGCACGCACATCCTGGTGCCGCGCGGCGGCGTGGCGGTGCACATCAACGCCTTCAATTTTCCGGTGTGGGGCCTGCTCGAGAAGTTCGCGCCCAGCTTTCTTGCGGGCATGCCCTGCATCGGCAAGCCGGCCACGGCCACCAGCTACCTCACCGAGGCGCTGGTGCGGCTCATCGTGCAGTCGGGCATCCTGCCCGAAGGCAGCCTGCAGCTGGTGATCGGCGGCACCGGCGACCTGCTCGACCGGCTCGAAGGCGCCGACGTGGTCACCTTCACCGGCTCGGCCGACACCGCGGCCAGGCTGCGCGTGCATCCGAACCTGGTGCGCCAGTCGATCCCGTTCAATGCCGAGGCCGACTCGCTCAACTGCGCGATCCTCGCACCCGACGTGACGCCCGACGACGAGGAGTTCGATCTCTTCGTGAAGGAGGTGGCGCGCGAGATGACGGTCAAGGCCGGCCAGAAGTGCACCGCGATCCGCCGCGCGATCGTGCCGCGCCAGCACCTCGACGCGGTGGCCGGGCGGCTGCGCGCGCGGCTCGCGAAGACCGTGGTCGGCGATCCCTCGCGCGAAGAGGTGCGCATGGGCGCCCTCGCCTCGCAGGCGCAGCAGGCCGACGTGGCCGGGCGCGTGGCCACGCTGCTGCAGGGCGCCGAGCTGGTCTACGGCGAGCGCGACGGCTTCTCGCCGGTGGGCGACGGCGTGGCCGATGGCGCCTTCTTCGCGCCCACGCTGCTCTTGAGCCGCAAGCCCCTCGAGCACAACGCCGCACACGATGTCGAAGCCTTCGGCCCCGTCAGCACGCTGATGCCTTATGACGGCATCGACGAGGCGCTGGCGCTGGCCGCGCGCGGGCGCGGCAGCCTGGTCGGCACGCTGGTCACGCGCGACCCGGCCATCGCGGCCCGGGCCATTCCGGTGGCGGCCGCCTGGCACGGCCGCCTGCTGGTGCTCGAGCGCGAGGCCGCCGCCGAATCGACCGGCCACGGCTCGCCGCTGCCACAGCTCAAGCACGGCGGTCCGGGCCGCGCGGGCGGCGGCGAAGAGCTCGGCGGCCTGCGCGCGGTGAAGCACTACCTGCAGCGCGCCGCGGTGCAGGGCTCGCCCACCATGCTGGCTGCGATCACCGGCGAGCACGTGCGCGGCGCGGCCGTGCGCGAGAGCGAGGTGCACCCGTTCCGCCGCTACTTCGAGGACCTGCGCATCGGCGACTCGCTGCTCACGCACCGCCGCACGGTCGGCGAGGCCGACATCGTGGCCTTCGGCGGCATCTCGGGCGACTATTTCTACATGCACTTCGACGAGGTGGCGGCCAAGGAATCGCCTTTCGGCAAGCGCATCGCGCATGGCTACTTCGTGCTGTCGGCCGCGGCGGGCCTGTTCGTCTCGCCCGCGCCGGGACCGGTGCTCGCGAACTACGGCCTCGACACGCTGCGCTTCGTGAAGCCCGTGGGCATCGGCGACACCATCCGTGCGCGCCTGACCTGCAAGCGCAAGATCGACCGCAACAGGAAGGACGCGAGCGGCCAGGGCCAGGGCGTGGTGGCCTGGGACGTGGAGGTGACGAACCAGGACGGCGAGTTGGTGGCGAGCTACGATATCCTGACCCTCGTCTCCAAGAAACCAGAAACCACCTGATGTTCGATCTCACAGGAAAGGCAGCGCTCGTCACCGGCGGCAACGGCGGCATCGGACTGGGCATGGCCCAAGGGCTGGCCAAGGCCGGCGCCCGCGTGGTCATTGCCGCGCGCAACGCGCAGAAGTCGGCCGCCGCAGTCGAGACGCTCAGGGCCCTGGGCAGCGACAGCTTCGCGCTCGAAGTCGACGTGGCCGACGAAGCCTCGGTGCAGAAGGCGGTCGACGAAGCGGCCGCGCGCTGCGGCCGCCTCGACATCCTCGTCAACAACGCGGGCACCACCGTGCGCAAGCCCGTCGACCAGCTCGCGCTGGACGAATGGCACAAGGTGATGGACACCAACCTGACCAGCGCCTTTCTCTGCAGCCGCGCCGCGCATCCGCACCTTCAGCGCGCCGGTGGCGGCAAGATCATCAACATCGGCTCGATGATGTCGATCTTCGGCGCGCCCTATGCGCCGGCCTATGCCGCGAGCAAGGCGGGCATCGTGCAGCTCACCAAGTCGACCGCGCTTTCATGGGCGGCCGACAACATCCAGGTCAACGCGATCTTGCCGGGCTGGTTCGAGACCGAGCTGACCGATGGCGCCCGCAGCCAGATCCCGGGCCTGTACGACCGCGTGGTGGCCCGCGCCGCCGCCGGCCGCTGGGGCCAGCCCGCCGACATCGCCGGCACCGCGGTGTTTCTTGCGAGCCCCGCCTCCGACTACGTGACCGGCGCCGCGATCCCGGTGGACGGCGGATTCTCCATCTCTGGCTGAAGCCGGGCGAGCCGTGTAAATTCGGCCGCCATGCTTCTCTGGTTCCAGATCTTTCTCTTCATTGCCGGCACGGCCGCGCTGCTGTACGTCTCGCGCGGCCCGCTGCGCCGGCCCGGCTCGCACGGCTTCTACCGCTTCTTCGCGTGGGAATGCATGCTGGTGCTGATCATCGTGAACCTGCCGGTGTGGCATGTCGACCCGCTGTCGTTCACCCAGCTGCTCTCCTGCGTGTTCCTCGCGCTGTCGATCTGGCTGCCGATCCATGCGGTGAAGCTGCTCAAGGCCCACGGCAAGCCGACCGAGGCGCGCAGCGACGATCCGGCGCTCTACGGTTTCGAGAAGACCTCGTCCATCGTCAGCACCGGTGCCTTCCGCTACATCCGCCACCCGATGTACACGGCGCTGATGCTGCTGGCCTGGGGCGCGTTCCTCAAGCAGTTCACCTGGCTCACGCTGGCACTGGTGCTGGCGGCCACCGTGCTGCTGTTCCTCACGGCCTTGAGCGACGAGAAGGAATGCATCGCGCATTTCGGCGATGCCTACCGCGACTACATGCAGCGCACCAAGCGCTTCGTGCCCTTCGTGCTGTAGCACGCTGGGCGCTCACACGCACTTCTTCGGTTCCTGCTGCTGCTCCACGCGGATGGGCCGCGGCGGCGGCGCCGGAAAGTTGATCCGGCCGCCGGTCGGCAAGCCGAAGATAAGGAAGATGCCGATCAGGCAGGTCGCAGCAATGCTCTTGGCGTCGGCCACCTGCACGCAGTCGGGGCAGTTCTGCGTGCCGTCCTGTGCGGGCGCGTCGCCGAGCCCCGGCAGGGGCGCGCCCGCATCGGCATAGAGCCCCATCGGATCGACGACCTGCAGCGGGTTCTGCTGCGCGTAGGCGAAGGGGGCGATGCCGCCCGCCAGCCCGATCGGGTCCTGGTTGACGTAGCTGCCCAGGTTCGCGTCGTAGTAGCGGTGGCGGTTGTAGCAAAGCCCGGTCTCCGCGTCGTGGTGCTGGCCCGGCAGGCGAATGGGCTGGCTGATGCCGTGCGGGTTGTATTCCTGCAGCAGCCGGCCCCAGGGATCGCAATGGGCCATCCACACGAGCCGGCCCTGCTCGTCGGTCAGCGCCTGCGGCGTTCCGAGGTGGTCGCAGTGATAGTGGCGCACGGTGACAGGCCGCGCCTCGTCCGAGAGCGGCACCGCGTCGAGCGCCTTCGCCGCCGCAGGCAGTCCCTCGCACTGCAGCTTGCGGGCCTGCGCGTCCATGCGCTCGCGCATGTCCCGCGGCAGGGCATCGAAGGCCTCGTGCAGCGCCTGCTGCATGCGCGGATCGCGAGCCTGCGCCGCAAGGGCCGCGAGCCCGGCAGGCGCGGCGGCGCCGCCGGTGCTCAGTTGCACCATCGGCGTGAAGCTGCCGGGTTCATACACCGTATGGGCCACCTGCCGCTCGCGCGCCGGACTCCAGTGCTCCACATGCACCAGGCGGTCGCCGTCCCAGCCGTAGAAGGTGCGGCTTTCGCGCATCGCCTGGCCGCGGCCACGCGGCTGCTCCTTCACCGTCTTGCAGAGCCGCCGACCGTGGACGTCGTAGATGTAGCTGCTGACGACGGCCGCATCCGGACCGTTCGACTGCGCCTCCACCATCCGATTGGCGCCGTCGTAGCGCAGCAGCAGGTGCCGGCCGTCGCGCTCGATGGATTCGATGCGGTTGCCGCGGCTGTCGTAGCCGAACACCGCGTCGTCGCCGTGGCCGATGCGGTTGTCGTGCCAGCGCACGATGTCCGCCAGCGAGCGGGCCGAAGGCGGCGGCAAGTCCGCGCGGCCGAGCAGGTCGAAGTCCTGGTCGCGCCATCGGTTGCGGACCTCGGCCGCCCAGCCGTCGTCGCTTCGGGCCAGCGCAGATTGCAGTTGCGCGTCGTCCAGCGAGGGCAGGCGGTTGCCCGCGGGGTCGAAGCGCCAGCGCTGTTCGGCAGGGCCGGCACTCGCTCCCACCAACCGGCCCGCCGCGTCGTAGCGGAACTGCCTGTGGCCGCCGGGCGAGCGGATCGCCGTCAGTTGGCCCATGCCGTCGTAGGCGTAGTCGCGCTGCGCAAGCTGCCCGACCAGCGGCGCCGGAACGCCCTCGCCGGCCGCCTCCCAGTGCTGCAGCCCGGCCAGGCCGAGGCTCTGCGTGCGTCCCAGCACATCCCACTGGCGATGCGCTTCCAGCGTCCCGCCGCCCGAAGGCGGCAGCAGCCGGCGGCAGATCTCGCGGTGCAGGCCGTCGCGCTCGACGTCCAGGATGCCGCGGCCGTTGTGCAGCAGCCCGTGCACATGGCCCGATCCGTACATCAGGTAGTCGAGGCGGCCCAGGTCCTGCAGCAGGCTGGTCTCGCGGTTGCCGAGCGGATCGAGCGTGTGCGAGATGGTGTGCTCGAATGCGAGAACGCTCTCGGCCGCCTCGCCCGCGACCGCACTCTCGGGCGCGTAGATGCGCTGCGTCTCGGCCACCAGGTGGCCCGCGAGGTCACGCTCGATCAGCGCCTCGGCCTGCAGCCGTTCCGGCAGGTCCCCGCCCAGCAGGTAGCTGCGCGTGGCGGTCAATTGGCCGGCGGCGTTCCACTGCAGGCGCTCGAGGCGCGCGGGACTGTGCGCGGTGGCGGGCACATGGATCTCGATGAGCCGGCCCAGCGCGTCCCACACGTAGCGCGTGCGCAGCTCGTCGCGGCCCCTGCCGTCCGAGGCCTCGACGAGCCGGCCGGCCGCGTTGTAGCGGAAGGCCTGCCGGCGGCCGTCGAAGCCCTCCTCTTCCACAGCCCGGTCCATCGCGTCCCATGCGAAGCGGCTCGCGGCCCCGTTCTCGTTGGTCAGCCGCACCAGCCGGCCGGCCTCGTCGTAGGTGAAGCGCACTTCCAGGCCGCGGTGCCAGCGCCGCGTGACGTGGCCCCAGAGGTCGTACGCAAAGCCGATGTCCTGGTCCGCCCCTTCGTCGCGGAACGAGATGCGCACGACACGACCCGCGGCGTCGCGGCGGTAGCGCGTGGTGTGGCCGTCGGGGTGGTGCACCGCGTTGAGATTGCCGGCTGCGTCGTATTCGTAGCGCGTGCTCTGCCCGAGCGCATCGGTCTGCCGGATAAGGAGGCCGCGCGCGTTGAACTGCGCCTCGCTGCTGCGGCCCGAGCAGTCGGTGCGGCGCACCAGCTGGCCCGCGGCGTTCCATGCGAGCTGCGTGGTGCCACCCTTCGCGTCGACGAGCAGCGTAGGGCGCTCGCAGTTCAGCGGAGCCGCTTCGGGCGAGGGGTACTCGCGGCGCTCGACGTGTCCGTCAGGGCGCGTGATGTGCGTCAGCCGGCCCCACTCGTCGTACGCCATGCGGGTCGCGCGGCCCGCCGCATCGACGGCCTGCACCAGGAGTCCGGTCGCCTCGTCATAGTCGAGCCGCGACTGCCCGCCGTCGGGCGCCTGGCTGCCAAGCGGACGGCCCTGTCCGTCGTAGCGCAGCCGCGTGACGGCGCCGAGCGGATCTGTCGCCTCGACGAGGCGCCCCGCCGCATCGTAGGCGTAGCCCAGCCGGCTGCCATCGGCGCGCACGTGCTCCACCAGCCGTGACAGGCCGCCCTCGCCCTCGAAGCGGTAGAGCTCGACGCGCCGCAGGCTGTCCGTGACGCGCGTCTGCCGGCCGGTGGACGTGCCTTCGTAGTCGAAGCGGTAGCTCAGCCCTTCCTCGTTGAAGTGCTCCACCACCTTCGCGCCCGGCCCGAGGTGCTCGTAGCGGTAGCCGTGGCGCGGCCCCCCGAGGTGGCGATGTCCCACCATCAGGTGCCGCTTCCAGGCAAACTCGCGCACCAGCCGGCCCGCGCGGTCGTACACGGTCAACAGGTCGCCGTCGGGCGAATAGCCATAGCGCACCAGCGCGACGGGCTCGGCGGCATCGGGTGCCAGCGGGTCCGCAGACAGCTCGATGCCGGTCAGCCGCCAGCCGCTGTCGGCCCGCCAGAGTCCCTCGGCCGCCGTCGGCGAGCGCACCTGACGGTAGCTCAGGCGGTAGTGGCGGCCCACGCCGTCGACGATGCCGGCCACGCGCCCGAAGTCGTCGCGCTGGAAGCTCTGGCGCCGGCCGAAGCGGTCCTGCATGTGACGCAACAGATAGGGGCCTCGCGCGGGGCCCGTATCGGCGTCCGCGCCGCCCGCGTGCGGCCCCTGCGCGCATTCCAGCTCCCAGAAGGTCTGCGCCTGGCCGTTGGTGACCACGATGCGGTGTGGATCGGTGCCGAGTTCGGGGGGAATGCGCCGGAAGCGCGGCTCGCGCGTCCAGGCCGCCTCGGCGCCGGGGCCGCCGCGCAGCAGCCATAGGTCCTCGCTCGGACTGTAGACCGATCCGCCTTCCGGCAGGGCGTCGAAGGAGATCACGCGGCCCATCGCGGTGATCACCAGGCAGGCGTCATCGCCGGCCTCGATGCGCATCGTGCCGGGCAGGCTCCAGCCGTAGCCCAGCGGACTGCAGGGAGCGCCGTGCTCGGCGTTCACGTAGCTGCTGTACTGGCGCTGCCATGTCAGCGCCAGCGCGCCGGGCAACGCGAAGTCGAGTTCGGGTGCGCCCATAAGCAGCTTCGCGCCGAGCGCCGGGCTCACCGGATGGCCCACGGCCACGCCCCCCGGGCATTGCGAGCAGGCAACACCGCCCTGGCTGCCGATCATGACCGTGCCCGATCCGCTGACGATCTTGCTGCCGGAGACGCTGTCGGAAATCCGCGCCGCTGGTTTGCCGCTCATTGGTTCATCCTCCCGGTCCAGGGGCTAGCAGTTGAGCTTGTCGAGCGGCGAAAGGATATCGATCCGCTGCGCCGTGATGCGGACAGTGCTGGCGCCGCAGCTCAGCGTGATCTCGTCGTCGGCCGAGATCGCGACCTTCTTGCCGTGCATCCGGAGCGTATCGCCCACAGCGAGCGTGTCGTTGCGTCCCACCACCGTGTCGCGCACGTCGCCCACGCGCACCGTCTGCGTCTGGCCCACGTTCAGGGTCTGATCGATGCCGACGTTGGTCATCATGGTCACGCCGATGTTCTCCATGTAGGTCACGCCGATCGACATGATCTTGAAGATGCCCACGTTCTGCGTGTAGCCCATGCCCACGGTCTGCATCTTGAAGCGGCCAATGGAGATGGTTTCGTTGAGGTCCACCCGCTCGATGCGGTTCTGGTGGATGGTGATGGTCTCGTCGAGGTCGACTTCCTCGGTGCGCCAGCCGTGGACGTCGATCTTCTCGTTGCGGTCGACGACCTCCGTGCGGTCGCGGTGGATGGTGTTGAACTCGTCCCGGTCGATGGTCTTGCGTCGATCGTTGCCCACCCACTTGTCCTCGTCGTGCTCGACCTCGGTGAGCTGATCCTTCTGCGCGTGCAGCCAGAGCTGCTCCTCGCCGGCCTTGTCCTCGAAGCGCAGCGCGTTCGCGGTGCCGGGCGAGTCGCTCATGCCGTCGCCCGCCGTGCCGCCCTGCGACGAGCGCGTGAGGATGCCCGACTGCGTCTTGTTGGCCGGCAGCTCCCACGGCGGCATCTGTGCCGCGTTGTAGACGCGGCCTGTGACGATCGGATGATCGGGGTCGCCGTTGAGGAAGTCGACGATCACCTCCTGGCCGATGCGCGGCACGTGCATGGTGCCGTACTGGCTACCGGCCCAGGTCTGCGACACGCGGATCCAGCAGGAGGAGTTCTCATCCATCCGGCCGTACCGGTCCCAGTGGAACTGCACCTTGATACGGCCGTACTCGTCGGTGTAGATCTCCTCGCCCGCGGGCCCCACCACCACCGCGGTCTGCGGGCCGGTGGTGCGCGGCTTGGGCGTGGTGCGCGCGGCGCGGTAGTCGGTGCTGTCGGGCAGCACCTCGAAGGTCTGCTGCCAGCTGGTGCTGCCGGTGGCCTCGGCGTAGGCCGCGCCGGTCGCGCCGTCCGGGCGCAACGCGTTCTCCTGGAAATCGACGGTCACGGCCTCGATCAGGTAGCGCCGGTTGTCTTCCTCGCGCGGATGACGCGAGAGATCGAACAGGTAGCCCGGCGCGAGGTGCCGCAGGTTGCCACGGCCCTCGATCAGGTCGCGCCGCGCGGCCTGCTGCTCGATGCGCACGCGCGCATAGTTCTCGCCGTCGCCCATCTCGTCGTAGCCGCCCGGCCAGTCGTACACCTCGTAGCTGTCGCGGCTGTGGCCCGCGGGCTGCTGGCGCAGGGTGTCGATCTCGGCCTGCGGCTTCCTGAAGTCGTA
>Ga0307406_10000488_pt1 | contig 22848 bp, 23 predicted proteins | sample 322Cmetagenome_3_FD_203706 | JGI IMG/M metagenome (GOLD analysis project Ga0307406, IMG submission 203706) | Maize rhizosphere microbial communities from greenhouse at UC Davis, California, United States - 322HYB-C-2 | ecosystem: Host-associated > Plants > Roots > Rhizosphere > Soil | place...
CTCGTCTCACCCATGGCCCAGCGCCACCTTCATCAGTTCGGGCAGCGAGCGTACCCCGAGTTTGTTCATCATGTTCGATCGATGCAGTTCCACGGTCTTGACGCTGATGCCGAGCACGTCGGCGATGATCTTGTTCGGTTTGCTCGCCACCACCAAGTCCATGACTTGACGTTCGCGCGGGCTGAGCCGGGCCAGGCGGTCGTCGCCGGCCTCGACGGCATGGTTGCGCGCATTGGCGATGGCGGCCCGGATCGCATCGATCAGGGCGTCGTCGCTGAAGGGTTTTTCGAGGAAATTGGACGCGCCCTTGCGCATCGCCTCGACCGCGAGCGGCACGTCGCCGTGGGCGGTGACGAACACCAGCGGCAGGCCGATGCCGCGCCGGCGCAGTTCTTCCTGCAGTTGCAGGCCGCTCATCAGCGGCATGCGGATGTCCGAGACGATGCAGTGCGCGCCGCCGCCGTGGCGTTCGCCGGCATAGGCCTCCAGGAACGCCGGCCCGGAGGCATGGGCCTGGACCTCGAAGCCGGCGGTTTCGAGCAGCCAGGCGGTCGAGTCGCGGAAACCGTCGTTGTCGTCGACCAGATAGATGCGTGCTTCGCTCATGGGCAGTCGTTCCCGGGGGCGACGGGCGAGGGGCGGTCGGTGGGCGCGGTGCGGGCCGCTGCGCGGAAGCGTTCGGGCATCGTGCTCAGGTCCTGGCCTCGAAGCGCGGCAGGGTGAAGCCGAACACGCTGCCGCCGCCGTCGCGCGGCTCGAAGAACAAACGGCCTTCGTGGTACTCGATGATCGACCGGCAGATCGCCAGGCCGATGCCGAGGCCGTCGGTCTTGGTGGTGAAGAACGGCGAGAACAATTGGTCCTGTTCGGCCGGGCTCAGGCCGGCGCCGCGGTCGGACACGCGCACTTCGATCTGGTCGTCCAGGTTCATGCGCGCGTCGATGCGCAGTTCGCGGCGCGCGGTCGGGATCTCGCGCATGGCCTCGATGGCGTTCTTGACCAGGTTCAACAGCACCTGCTCGATCATGACCCGGTCGGCGAACACCGGCGCCAGCCGCGCCGGCAGGCCGAGGTCGATGCGCAGTTGCAGGCGCTCGGCCTCCAGGCGCAGCAGCTCCAGCACGGTCGCGGCGATCTGGCTGAGGTCGTGGGCGTCGCGGCGCGGTTCGCGCGCGCGCACGAACTCGCGCACCCGCGAGATCACCGCGCTGGCGTGCTCGGCCTGGGTGCGCGCGGCCTGCAGGGCGCGTTCGACCTGAACCGGGCCGCCGGCCTGTTCGACCAGGCGCAGGCTGCCGTTGAGGTAATTCATGATCGCCGCGAGCGGCTGATTGAGTTCGTGGGCCAGGGTCGCGGCCATCTCGCCGACCGACATCAGGCGCGAGGTGAACAGCAATTTCTCCTGGCGGGTCTTGTGCGAGTCCAGGGTCTCGATGCGTTCGCTGATGTCGATCGCGGTCAGCACGTCGACGTGGTCGCCGGCGTGCTCGGCGCGCCCCCAGTGCAGCGCGTACCAGCGGCCGCTGTGCGGGGCCAGCACTTCGCGCGGGCGCTCGCCGTCGCCGGCCTCGCCTTGCAGGCGGGCGAGGAGGGCCTCGCGTTCACCATGTTCAGCCAGTTCGCCGAATTCTTCGCGATAGCGCGCGTTACCGGCGACCAGGGCGCCGTCCCCGGCGAACATCGCGCAAGCGAAAGGGACCGCGCCCAACAGGCCGGCGTCGCGGTCCGGGGCGCTGGCCGCGCCCGATTCATCGCTGGGTTTGCTACGACGTTTCGCTGTGACCATGCTCACATCAATGCCATGCGCGACGGCTCGTCGGCGTGAAGCGACGGTCCGCCGCCGTTGCGGGGCGGCCGGGCTGCTACGGTATGTCGGCGCGGCCTCGCCGCTCCTCTCGCCTCGTTACCGGTTCCGCACTGACCCACCATGCCGATACTGCTCCCACTGCGCCTGCTGCTTAATCGTTCCCCGTCGCTGGCCCTGGCTGCGCTGCTGTCGCCGGCGACCGCGCTGGCGTTCGCGCCGGCTGCCGCGCGCCCCGCCGCTGCGGCGAACGTTCCCGAACCGCCTTCGTTCTTCCTCGAACTGCTATCGATCATGCTGCCAGTCGCGGTGGTCCTGGTCGGCCTGGTCGCGGTCTTGTATTACCTGCGCAAGCGCCATGGACTGACCGCGCGCGACAACCCGCTGTCGGTCCTGCAGGTGCTTCCGGTCGGCCCGCGCGAGCGCATCGTGGTGCTGCGCACGCGCAGCGGGCGCGCCCTGGCGGTCGGGGTCGGAGGACAATCGATGAGCCTGATCGCCGAACTCGATTCCGCCGACATCGCCCCGCTTGCGACTGCGACGACGATACCGGAATCGACCGCCGTCGCGACCGAAGCCGAATCGTGACGAGTCTTCGGCTACGTTAGTCGAACGCAATTGCGCAATTGCGCACGCGTTCACAAAAACAATGATGAATGCGCGCGAATGTAGCCGCCCGAGATCGAGGGGGCGTGATTGTGCATATCCCGCACAAGAACTACTTCGTTCACACAAATGATGACAATCAGCACTTAGTATCGGGCGTCCGAACCGGGATCGTGTAAGGACAGCGCCATGGCTGGGTGCTCAGGGGTACGTGGTAGAGCAGTGACTGCTTTCACCGTTCGATGCAGGGCCGAACTTCTTTCGAGCGCGACCCGTGGCCAGCCGCCGCGGGGCCGCGCCATCGCTGCTGCGCGCCCGAACGTGGTCGGCTCGTCGATTCTCAGGAACCGGGACTGACCGAATGCGCGCATTGTTGAGCTCCCTGATGGCCGCCGCTCCCGGCGCGACGCCCCGGCGTCGGGCCGGCTACAGCGATATCGTGCTGGCCATCGCAGCGGTCACCATCATCGGCGTGATGATCCTGCCGTTGCCGTTGGCCATCATCGACACCCTGGTCGCGGTCAACATCGCCATCGGCTTCGGCCTGCTGCTGATCGCCCTGTACATCCCGACTCCGGTCGCGTTCTCCAGTTTCCCCAGCGTGCTGCTGCTGACCACGCTGTTCCGGCTGGCCTTGTCGATCGCGATCACCCGCTCGATCCTGCTCGAAGCCAACGGCGGTCACATCGTCGAAACATTCGGCAGCATGGTCGCCGGCGGCAACCTGGTGGTCGGCTTCGTGGTGTTCCTGATCATCACCGTGGTGCAGTTCATCGTCATCGCCAAGGGCGCCGAGCGCGTGGCCGAGGTCGCCGCGCGCTTCACCCTGGACGCCATGCCCGGCAAGCAGCTGTCGATCGACTCGGACCTGCGCGCCGGCCTGACCGACAAGGACGAGGCCAAGCGCAAGCGCCGCTTGCTGGAAGTCGAAAGCCAGCTGCACGGCAGCCTCGACGGCGCCATGAAGTTCGTCAAGGGCGACGCCATCGCCGGCATCGTCATCATCATCATCAACCTGCTCGGCGGCCTGGCCATCGGCGTGCTGCAGAGGGGCATGACCCTCGGCGACGCCACCCACACCTACAGCATCCTGACCATCGGCGACGGCCTGGTCTCGCAGATCCCGGCGATCCTCGCCACGATCGCGGCCGGCCTGGTGGTCACCCGCACCGCCGGCGACGAAGACGATCGCCACCTCGGCGAATCGATCACCCGCCAGGTCACCGGCCAGCCGCGCGTGCTGCTGATCACCGGCTGCCTCGCCTTCCTGATGATCTTCGTGCCGGGCTTTCCGAAGCCGGTGTTCTTCCTGCTCTCGGCGGCGCTGCTCGGCTTCGCCGCCTGGCGCTACCGCCACGGCTCGGTGGTGCTGCGGCGCGCATTCCGGGTGCCGGAAGGCGAGCGCGGCACCGACGATGTGGTCGTCAACGAAGACGAGATCGCTCCGCCCGCGCCGCTGCAGCTGGACCTGTCGCCGGTGTTGGCGGCGGCGCTCGGCGAGGCCACGGTGCGCCAGCGCATCGTCGATGTCGCCCGCCGCCTGCGCGAGGAATACGGCGTGCCGCTGCCGGTGCCGGTGGTCAAGGTGGTGCCGGCGCTCGACAACGGCGACGGCCTCGGCGGCTATCGCCTGACCGCCTACGGCGCGCGCATCGCCTTCGGCCGGCTGTCGGCGAACGCGCAGTTCCGCCCGGCCCGCGCCGGCGATGCCAGCGCGCCCAAGCTCGCCGGCTTCTTCCCGCCGCTGGCGGGCGAGTGGACCGGCCAGACCGGTGGCGAGACCCGCGACGCGCTGGCCACGGTGATCGAGCATTGCCGCGCCGCGCTCGAACGCCGCATGGGCAGCTTCATCGGCATTCAAGAAACCTCGAACCTGTTCGGCAAGATGCAGCGCGACTATCCGGACCTGGTCAAGGAAATGCTGCGCGTGGTCGCGCCGCAACGCGTCGCCGACGTGCTGCGCCGCCTGGTCGAGGAGGGCGTGCCGATCCGTAACCTGCGCGATGCGTTCGAGGCCATCACCGATGTCGGTGGCCGCGAGAAAGACGTGGTGCTGTTGACCGAATACGTGCGGGTCGCGCTCAAGCGCGAGATCGCAGATCGCTATGCCGACAGCGAACGCACAATGCAGGTGCTATTGATTCATCCTGAATTGGAGGATCGTCTGCGTCAGTCGGTACGCGTCGCCGGCGGTGCCACCCAGTTGGCGATCTCGCCGGAACTGGCGGGACGGCTCGGCGCCGAGGTGCGTTCGCACCTGGGCCGCCAGGCCGAGGGCGTACGTCCGGTGCTGTTGTGTTCACTGGACGTTCGCCGACACCTACGCAAGCTGCTGGAGATCGATTTCTTCGAACTGCCGGTGCTGTCCTACCAGGAACTCGCACCCGACCTGCGGATCGTGCAGGCCGGCCAGGTCAACGCCTAGATGAGCGCCAAGACGATGCAACGTCCCAGCCTCCATCGCCAGGTAACTTCCCCAATCCATCATCGGCCGGTGGGTGCGCGCGTTTCGCGCGGCCCGGCCGTACGCGCCGCCGCACGCGGACGCGTCTAGACAGGAGTCCGTCATGTCTTCCCCCGACATCCATACCGAACCCGCCGAACCTCGTGTCGCCGCCGCGTCGCCCGCGGTCAGCGTGCTGCGCATCGTCTCCGGCCTGCACGCCGGCGCCAGCCGCCCGCTGTCGGCGCAGGAAACCCTGTTGATCGGCAGCGGCGGCGATTGCGACATCGTGCTGTCCGACGCCGGGGTCGCCCCGCACCACGCCTTCATCACCCGCATGGGCGGCACGGTTTCGCTGCGCGCGGTCGATGCGCCCTTGCAGATCGACGGCCAGACCTTGAACCCGGGCGATCCGGCCGAGCTGTCGGCGATGCAGCGCGTCGACCTGGGCAGCGCCTCGCTCGCGGTCGGCGCCAGCGAAGACCCGGCCTGGGCGACGATCCTGCCGAACCTCGGCGAGATGGCCAAGCCGCCGCGTTCGTCGATGCGCCATCTGCCCTTGATCGCCGGCCTGGCGGCGCTGTCGCTGGTGTCGGTGGCGATCGCCGCGGCGGTGATGCCGGGCTTCGAGAAGGAACCCACCGCGATGGAAGTGGTGACGCCGCTGATCAAGGAGTTTTCGATCGTCGGCGGCCGCGCGGTCGAGAACGAAGACGGCAGCCTGGTGCTGTCGGGCACGATCAAGGACGCGGCGACGCGCGAGATGATCCGCAAGCGCCTGGTCACCGGCAACGTGCAGGCACGGCTCGACCTGCGCACCGGCGACGACATCGCCGCCGACGTGCGCGAAGTGCTGCGCAGCCAGGGCCTGGCGGTGCAGACCCGTTACCTCGGCAACGGCGATGTCGAAGTCGCCGGGCGTTTCGCCGACCCGGACAAGTTCAAGCGCGCGATCGCCTCGCGCGCGATGCAGGACGTCAACGGCGTGCGTCGGGTGATCCGGCGCGACCTCGACGAAAGCGCCCAGCCCGCGGCCGGCCCGGCCGTCGCCGCGGCCGATACCGAACCCAAGAAGCCGGTCAGCACCGCGCCGACCCGGATCGTGCAGATCGTGCGCGGCACCAACCCGCACGTGATCGACGTCGACGGCGCCCGCTACGCAGTCGGCGACGCGCTGCCCGACGGCCGTTCGCTGATCGCCATCGGCGACAGGGCCTGGGCGATGAACAAGCTCAGCGGTCAGGCCGAGGAGATCAAGGCGCAGCCGGTGACCGCAGCCGAGCAGGCCGCGATCGCCGCCGCTGCGGCGGGCGTCGCGCCGGCGCCGGACGCGACCGCTCCGGCCGGCACGGCTGCGACCGCTCCGGCGACTGCGGCGACTGCGGCACCAACCACCGCTGCTCCGACCACTGCGGCACCGACTACTGCGGCACCGACCGCGGCCAAGCCGGCGCCGGCCAAGACCCTGCCCGCGCAAGCCACCCCGCCGGCGCCGACCTCGGCCGGCAAGCCGGCGGCACCCCGTTCAGCCGTGGCCGAGGCGCCCGCGCGCCCGGCCGGCAACCGCCAGTAAGGACGGCCACCCCCGGGTTAGCACTAGCTGGTTTCACATTCGGATCATCGATTAAATCCAAGATCGGCTACATGCACCCTGAGTCCGGCCGATCGCAGTTCCCGCATTCAGTTTTCAGTGCCATCCGTAGTTCCACGCTAATCAGCGGCTTGAGCCGCTTCCTGCAGGAGAGACGTCAATGAGCAATACGATCAATCCCGGCGCCGACGCCGGTGGCCTGGTGACCACCTTCATCGCTGCGGCCAACAACAACAACAACGGCACCGCCCGCAACGGCGGCGGCGGCGCGACCGCAGCCAGCGGTGGCGGCGGCAGCGGCGGCAGCTGGTACGAAGCCCTGTCGCGCGCCTGGGGCCAGACCCTCGACGCCCAGGCCTCGCGCATCACCGAGCTGTCCGGTTCGATCGGCGGCGGCGGCGACCAGCCCTCGAACATGGTCGCGCTGACCGCCGAGAGCCTGCGCATGCAGTTCGTCTCCAACAGCGCCGCGACCTCGCAGAACAGCGTCGGCGAAGCGCTGAACGCGCTGGCCAGGAAGTAATCGCGACGGCGGCGCGACGTCCGCCGCCGTTCCGAGCCGTCGTGTCGTCCGGATCGCAAGGTCCGGACGGCCGGGTCCGGGACGAGCGGGCGCGAGCGGCCTCCGGCATCGCCGGGCGGTTTCTCGGCGCACCATCGCCAGTAGCTTCTCGAGTAGTTTCTTAAAGTAGTTTCTTAAAACGGACTTCACCTTTCGGGAGAAAGGGCAATGATCGAAGCCATCTCAGTCGCGGCCGAAGCCGCGCAGCCGGCAGCCGCATCGCCGGCGCAATCGCCGCAGGCCTCGGCGTACGACGTCCGCGAGTTCGCGGCGGCGTTCGACCGCGGCGCCGCGCCGACGTCCCAGGGCAGCGGCACCGCCCAGGCCGGCGCGACCGCGTCCAGCGAACCCTCGCAGGGCACGCGCGCGGTGCTGGCCGCGCTCGACAATCTCAACGGCGGCGCCGACAAGATCGACGCGGCGTCCAAGACCATGTCGGCCAATTCCGCCGACCTGACGCCGGGCGAGATGATCCAGATGACCATGCGCTGTCACGAGTTCATGTTCACCTCGCAATTGACCTCGAACGTCGCCAACCGCACTTCGGACGGCGTCCAGCAGTTGTTCCGTCAGCAGTCGTAATTCCAAATCGGGGGAATGCATGGGTAGGGCGTCAGGCTTCAACGCGGTACGAGTCATGGCGGCCCTGCTGGCTTGCCTGCTGATCGTCGGCTGCACACGCACCACGCTGTACAGCCAGCTCGACGAGCAACAGGCCAACGAACTGATGGCGGCTCTGTTGGATGCCGGTATTCCGGCGGAAAAGGACCCGTCGCCGAGCAAGACCGGTTGGGAAGTGATGGTCAACCGCGGCGACATCCCGTACGCGATGCAGGTACTGAGCTCGCGCGGCTTGCCGCGCGCGCAGTACCGCTCGCTCGGCGAGGTGTTCAAGAAGGAAGGCTTCGCGTCTTCGGCGCTGGAAGAAAAGGCGCGTTATCTGTACGGCCTGTCGCAGGAGCTCTCGCGCACCCTGTCGCGCATCGACGGCGTGGTCGAGGCGCGCGTACACATCGCCTTGCCCGACCGCGATCCGCTCGGCGGCAACGTGCAGGACTCCTCGGCCTCGGTGCTGGTGTTCGAGCGTCCGGGCCAGAGCCTGCGCGACCGCGAAACCGACATCAAGGTCTTCGTCAAGGACAGCGTGGAAGGCCTGGACGACGTCAACAAGGTCACGGTCAAGTTCTTCACCGTCACCGCGCCGCCGAAAGCGCATCAGGCCGGTGGGCCGTTCGCGGCGGTGTTGGGTTCGATCGACCTGACCGTGGTCATCATCGGCGCCGGCGTGTTGGTGCTGTTGGCGATCGTGGCGTTTTTCTTCGGCCGCCTGCGTTCGCGCTTCGCTCCGGCTGCGGCCACCGCGCCGGCCTCCAACGCACGTAGCGGGGTCTGGAACGGATGAGCGCGTCGATGGCGCTGCGGACGATCCTCACCGAGGTCGATCCGAGCTGGCACGGTGCCGGGACCGACACGATCGATCCCGAACTGCTCGTGTCGGCGCGCCAGAGTCCGCTGGGACGCCGTCTGCTCGCGCGTTGGCTCGCCGCCGATGCGCCGGCCCTGCTCGCACCGCAACCCGGCGAGGGCTTCGGCGCCGCCGCGCGGCGCTGGCCGCGCGTGCGCATGACGCGCTTGGTGCGCGACCTCGGCGCGCTGGCCTATGCGCCGGCGATCCGCTCGGAAGTGCGGCGCGAACCGGTGCGCCGGCTCAAGCAGGCGCTCGACAACAGTTATCTGCTCGCGCTCGACAGTCTGGTCTGGGACGGCAAGGTGCAGGCCCAACTCGGCGCGCAGCTGAGCGCCGAACTCGATGCTGCGTTGCGCGCGTCGGAAGCCGACCAATTGCTGTTCGACCTGCTCGACGGCCGCGGCCGCACCGAACTGCGGGTGTGGGCCGAACGCCGCGACCCCGGCCTGGCCGACTGGTCGCGCCTGCTGCTGCCGCGCACCACCCACGAGGCGTCGGCCTCGCTCGGCACGCATCTGCCGCCGGAAGCGGTCGAGCGTTTGTACGCCCACCACGGCGCGCGTCCGCTGTCGGCCTGAGCCGTCGCGCCGCGCATCCAACCACGGAATTCCCATGCACGCAGATCCGCTCCAGTCCGCTTCCCCGTCGTCCGCCGCTTCCGCCGCGGCCACGGGCATGACGGACGGCGGCGCGCGCAAGATCGAGCCGAACCGTCCCAGCGCGACGATCTCGGTGTTCGAGCGCAAGCAGTTCGAGCGCGCGGTCGCCGGCACGGTGGTGCCGGCCAAGCAATGGAACGCGATCGCCGAACTCGACCAGACCCTGGCCCGCGTCAACGCGCTGTACGCCGAGGCCGGCGACGAGATCAAACAGGCCCGGGAGGCCGGCTACGCCGCTGGCTTCGCCGAAGGCCTCGCCCGCGCCCAGCAACAGATGGCGCAGCAACTGGCCGACCTCAACGAACGCCGCGCGCGCGTGCTCGCCGACGCCGGCAGCCGCGTCACCGAGCTGGCCTGCGCCATCGTCGCGCGCATCTCGCCGGAGTTCGACGCGCGCAGCGTGGTGCCGCCGCTGGTCATGCACGCGGTCGAGGCCGCGCAGGCCGAACAGTTCCTGTTGATCCGCGTCCACCCGAGCGTGCGCGAAGACGTCGCCAAGGGCCTCGGCCTGGTGCGCCAGGCGCACCCGGTGGTCGGGGTGATCGAGCTGGTCGACGACGAAAGCCTGGACAAGCTCAGCTGCGTGGTCGTGTCCGAAGCCGGCGAAGTGCGTGCCGGCGTGGCCCAGCAGATCGAGGCGATCCGCATCGCCCTGTCCGGCGCCGAGTACGGCGCGGAGCACACCGAATGAAACGCCGCCTGGCCGTCGTCGCGATGCCCGGGCCGTGCGCGCGGGTGGAGACTGCGCGATGAGCAGCCTGCCGCGCACCATCCTGCAAGCCGTGCCGGCGCCTGCCCAGCAGGACCCGCTGATCGCCGCGCTGTCGCGGGTGCAGCCGGTGGTGCGCGTGGGCAAGGTCGCCGAAGCCTACGGCACCATGATCCGCGCCACCGGGCTCAAGGCGATGATCGGCGAGCTGTGCGAACTGCGCAGCCCGCGCGACCGCAATTTCCGCCTCGCCGCCGAAGTGGTCGGCGTGTCGCGCCAATACACCTTGCTGACCCCGCTCGGCGCGCTCGACGGCGTCGCCCACGACACCGAGGTCGTCGCCACCGGCCGCCAGGCCTCGGTGCGCGCCGGCGACGGCCTGCTCGGGCGCATCCTCGACGCCAACGGCGAGCCCATCGACGGCCTCGGCGGGTTCGGCCCGACCGTGCAGATCCCGATCTACGCCGCTTCGCCGAACCCGCTGTCGCGCCAGCTCATCGAGCGGCCGTTCGCGACCGGCGTGCGCGCCATCGACACGGTGATGACCGCCGGCGTCGGCCAGCGCCTCGGCATCTTCGCCGTCGCCGGCGGCGGCAAGAGCACCTTGCTCGGTATGCTCGCGCGCGGCGGCGACGCCGACGTCAACGTGATCGCCCTGGTCGGCGAACGCGGCCGCGAGGTCAACGAATTCGTCCACGACAACCTCGGCGAAGCCGGGCTCAAAAAGTCGATCATCGTGGTCGCCACCTCCGACCGCCCCGCGCTCGAACGCAGTCGCGCGGCGTGGGTCGCGACCGCCATTTCCGAGTATTTCCGCGACCGCGGCAAGCGGGTGATGCTGCTGGTCGACTCGGTCACCCGCTTCGCGCGGGCATTGCGCGACGTCGGCCTGGCGATCGGCGAGCCGCCGGCGCGGCGCGGTTTCCCGCCGTCGGTGTTCAGCGCCCTGCCGCGTTTGTTCGAGCGCGCCGGCAACAACGACCGCGGCAGCATCACCGCCTTCTACACCGTGCTGATGGAAGGCGAGGACGGCGACGACCCGATCGCCGAGGAAGTGCGCTCGATTCTCGACGGCCACATCGTGCTGTCGCGCAAGCTCGCCGCGGCGTATCACTACCCGGCCATCGACGTGCTGACCAGCCTCAGCCGCACCATGCCGCGGGTCGCCGACGAAGCCCATCAGCGCGCCGCCGGCCAGTTGCGCAAATACCTGGCCAAGCACCAGGACATCGAACTGCTGCTGCAGCTCGGCGAGTACAAGCGCGGCAGCGACGCCGAGGCCGACATCGCCATCGAGAAGATCGAACCGATCCGCAAGCTGCTCAAACAGTCGTCCCACGACCTGGCCGACTATCGTCAATCGGTGGATGCCTTGCGTAAGGTGTTCGGATGAAGCGCTATCCGCTGCATACCCTGCTGCAACTGCGCTCGCACCGGGTCGAGACCGCGCGCATGCTGGTGCTGGAACGCCAGCGCCAGGTGCAGGAGCGACGCGACGCCTGCACCCAGATCCAGGGCGAGATCACCGCGCTCAACGACGAACGCGCCGGTCAGCGCCTGCGCCTGATGGACCCGCCGCCGCCCGGCATGCCGTGGCCGATGGCGATGACCCAGCGCGAAGCCCACATCGATCATCTCGGCGAACTCGCGGTCGCCGCGCAACAACGGCTGCTCGACGCGCAAGGCAAGCTGCGCGAAGCCGAAGCCTCGCTCGACGAGGCCCGCAAGGCGTTCTTCCGCGCCAAGGCACGGCTGGACGCGCTGGAAAAACGCAAGGACCTGTGGCGCAAGGAACAGAACACCCTGACCGCGCGCCGCGAGGAAGCCATGAACGCCGATCTGATGCTGGCCACGCGCCAGAACACGAACGGCCCCTTCTGAACGAGGTCGCCATGAGCATCACCCGCAGCTCCTCGACGTCCGATTCCGATTCGGCCCAGCGCAGCGAATCCACGCGCCAGGCCGACAAGCCCCGCGAGGCCCGGCGCGAGCCGCCGGCCGAGGGCACGATCGACCGCTTCCGCAGCCTGATGCAGCAACGCGAAGGTAAGCTCGGCCAGTTGCCCGGCCAGGAAGGCCTGGCGCGCGAGGAAGAAGCTGCGGCGATGCTGAAGAAGCAGGCCCAGGAAGGCGGCACCGGCAACGCCAAGGCCGATGCGCGCCGCGCCGCGCATGCCGGCGAGGCCCACGCCCGCACCGTCGCCGAGCACTCCCGCCAACACGGCCGTCTCGAAGAACGCAACGCCGGCAGCGGCCAGGAGCAGGGCCGGCAGGAGCTCGCGAGCCTGCCGCCGGCCGAGGCCTCGGCGATGTGGCAGGCGCAACTGGCGATGCGCGACGCCGCCACCCAGACCCAGCCGAGCCTGCCGAACTCGAATGCCGCCGCGTTCGCCGACCTGATCGAGCGCCACGTGCGCCAGCTCGCGGTCGGCGAGGGCGCCGCCGGCGGCGAAGAAGGCCAGGTCTTGCTGCGGCTCGCCGACAGCACCTTGCCCGGCACCGATCTGCTGCTGACCAAGACCGCCGAAGGCTGGCAACTGCGCGCCGACGTGCGCTCGCGGTCCAGCTTCGATGCGATCCGCGACGCCAGCCCCGAGCTGATGCGCCGCTTCGCTTCGCGCAACCTCGGCCAGCTCAGCATCGATCCGCATTTCCACGACTGAGCCGATGCCCGTTCGTGCCTGGCCCGCCTGCGTCCGGCCCGCCCGTGTTCGAGCGGGCGCGAGCCGCGCCGGGTACGGAACGGGCAGGGAGATCCCGCTCATGGACCGCCGCATGGCCACGACTACGACCGCCACCGTCGGCGTCGCTGCGCTGGCATTGCTGCTCGCCGCCTCGCCGGGCGCTGTGCGCGCACAGGACACGGCGCCCTTGATCGACGGCGTCGGCGCCTACACCCATTCGCAAATCATGCGTCACCGCGGCGACGAGGCCGCCACGCCGACCAATAAGCCAGGCGACAAGCCGGCGCCGAACCAGCGCGCCGGCAAGCGCGCGGCCCTGGGCTTCGACAGCCTGACGTTCGCGCCGGTGCCGGCCGTATCGAAGACGCTCAACGCCGCCTTCGCCGACAGCCTGACCGGGCGCCGGCCGACCCTCGACCACGCGACCTTGCGCGGCATCGACGCCGAGTTCGTGCGCAATCCGCGTTTTCGCGAGTTGCTGGCGCGCCAGCTCGGCGGCGATCGCGAGCAGGTCCTGCTCGCCCTGCAGTCCGGGCGCCTGCAGGCCCAGTTCCAGCGGCGCCTCGCCGGGCACGGCTATTCAACGCGCAATCTCGGCGACGTCGTCAATGCCTTCATGATCTACGGCTGGACCCTGGTCAACGACGGTGCGCGCAGCGATCACGGCGCCGCCTTCGCGGCCCTGCGCCAACGCCTCGGCGACAGCCTCGCGCGCGGCGAAAAGATGACCACGATGGATCGCGCCGACATGCAGGAGGCGGCCGAGCTCTACGGTCTGGTCGCGACCCTGGCCGCGGCGGCCTGGCAGAACGCCGGCAGTCCGGCCGAGCGCGCCAGCCTGCGCGACGGCGTCAACGCCATCGGTCGCGGCATCGGCATCGATTTCCGCCGCGTCGCCCTGACCGAGCGGGGGTTCGCGCCGCGGCGTTGAGCCGCAGCGATCCGCTCATGTCCGGGTTCCACGCTCACTGCCGCGCGCCGCGCCGCATGCCGCACTGCATGCCACACCCTGGGGATGTTCCCAGGCTTTCGCGTTCGCGGGCATCGCCGATACTCGATCTCCCCCGGTCCGATCGCCTCCGGTCGCTCGCCGTGCGTCGCGACGGCGACCGCCGGGAGATGCCCGTCAAAGATCGACGCGCTGCCGCTTCCTGAGCGTCGCGCGCGCAGTGTCTACTGATTCGTTATCGCCATCACCGCCATCGTTGCGACAGGAGAGTCCGATGTCCCAGCCCTTTACCCCGACCCAGGAACAGCGCGAGCAGATGTTCGCCGACTTCGAGGCCCTGTTGAACGAACAGTCCGGCATCGACGCGGCCGACCGCGACGCGCTGCTGCACCACTTCGCCCGCGCGCTCGACGAGGCCAAGCCCAGCGACGCCGCCGATCCGCAGGCGCTGATGGCCAACCTCAGCCAGACCCTGGACCTGTTGCAGGAAAACCGCATCATCCAGCCGGGCGAGCGCGACGGCCTGACCAAGGCCTTCGAGGCGCCGCTCAAGGATCCGAAGGTGCAGCGCGCGCTCGAGTTCAGCCAGCGCAGCCAGCGCGACGGCGAAGAGAAGGCGCGGCAGTGGCTGGAAACCCAGCCCGACCTCGAGGGCGAGGCTTCGACCAGCGGCGGCGGCTCCACGCCGGCACCGCCGCCGACCGGCTTGCCGTCGTCGCTGGGCATCAAGAAGCCGGTCAAGACCTACCGCTGAATCGGCTCGGTCGGCGACGCGAGGTGAGGCCGTTCACAAATCTTGCGAAAACGCCCGGCCGCAACGGTTTCGCCCTAGGGAACGCCCCAGCTATACAGCCTTGCGGCGATCCCGATAATTCATCTACAGGTTTACCAATCCCGCTACCGCAGACGATCTGACCGGGGCGGCTGACCTACCAAAAAACCAGGGAGAGCGTCATGTCGGATATCAACGTTCAGTACGCCCAGTTGTCGCAGCAGAACATGGTCGACAGCGCAGGCGTCGACGAGTCGGGTAACAGCAAGCGCGGCGGCCGTTCCGGTGCCGGCGGCGGCGGTTGGCTGGTGGCGTTCGCCACCGCGATGGGCACGCTCATCGAGAAGGCCGGCAACGCTCTGATGGACAAGGCCGAAGCGATCGGCGACAAGCCGACCGCGGCCGACTCCACCGAGCTGACCGTGCAGAGCCAGATGTACTCGATGTTCATCAACGCCGTCAGCACCGCGTTGAAGACCATGGGCGAAGCGCAGGGCGCGATGGCCAAGCGCAACTAAGCTACACAACGACCCCGGTCGTACGAACGCCAGGCCTCCGGGCCTGGCGTTTTCGTTTGTGCGCTTACGAGGCGCCGCGGTCGGTTGCGCGTTCCAGGCTGCGGCGGCGGTAGCGGACGGAAGTTTTGCTCTTGCTTGAACAGGGGGAGGTCGCGCCTTCCCTTGTAGGAGCGGCGTCAGCCGCGACCCAGGGACGCGCGGAGATGACCACGCTGACATCGCCCGGCGAAGCGGAATGCTCTCGCGGGGCAGGAGCGGCGCGAGCCGCGACCCCGGGGCTCCAAGCGGGCGCGGCCGGTTTCGATGCCGCCGCCTTGGCCCTAGCCCTAGCCGTTGCTGTGCGTAGCTTCGCACTAGCGAAGGCAATCGAAGACCCGGAGGGCGGCCCGCATGGATGCGGGCCGTTTTTCATCGGGACAGGGATGTCCCGTATGAAAAATCCCTGCGGAGACATCGCTCGTGCGGGCCTGTGATTCAAAAGAAAAGCAACTTCTTTGGTTACCTTTCTTTTGTTGCTTTAGACAAAAGAAAGTAACCCGCCGCTTTAGTGGCGGAAGCTTTAGGCGTTTGATCTTGCTTCGCAAGAAGCCACAAGCAAGTGGAAAGGTCACACCACTGTAGGAGCGACGTAAGTCGCGACCACGTCAGGCGTTCTGGCGAATCCCTTCAAGCAAGTGCAGAGCTTCCGCCCGCTCACGCGGCCGGGTTACTTTCGTTTGCTAAGCCCAAAAGAAAAGTAACCAAAGAAAAGGGCTTTCCTTGCAAGGGCACCGGCCACGAGTGCGGAGCTGTCGCCGGGATTTTTCGATAAGACGTCCCTGTCTTATCGAAAAACGGCGCACGTCCTGTGCGCCGCCCTCCGGGTCTGCTGTTGACCGGTAAAGCGACAAAGCAAAGCGACAAAGCAAAGCGACAAAGCAAAGCAGCAAGCAAAGCAGATCTATATCGCCGCAACGGCAACGATTTTTCTGCACATCCGGTGATCGCGGCTCGCGCCGACGCATCGCTTCGATGGGCGGCGTGGGTGATGCCGTCTATGCGCGTTCCTTGGTCGCGACTTGTGACCGAGGGAAGTCCAGTAGGACGTCGCTCCTAGCCTTCGTGAAAGCATGCCGCTTCGATGGATGACATCGGCGTTGCGCCCTCCGCGCGCCCGCCCACACCCACACGGCATCGGCGCGCTTACGTCCGCGACACGGTTGTCGCGATCCAGCCCGGACCGCGCCGCCTCAGCCGCGACGGTTCAGACGCCGCCCCAACCACCAGGCGCCGGCCGCGACCGTCACTCCGAGGAACAGGGCGAGGCCGCTGACGCCCGGGGTGGCGCGTTCGCTGACGAACTCGCCGCCCGGCAACAGGATGATCACCGCCATCGCCAGGCAGGCGTAGGCGACCACCGTCAGCACCCAGAACAGCCACTGCAGCGCACGCAGCACTTCGCGGCTGGGTTCATTCTCGTGGCTGGTGCGATGGGTGCCGCCGCGGCCGAGCGCCCACAGCCAATAGGTCAGCGAGGCGTTGTCGACCTTGGCGCCGCGGCGCAGCGGGCGCCGGTAGGGGCTGTCGGCATACACGGCATTGTTGAGCGGGCCGTCGTTGCGCATCAGATTGAGGCGGTCGTTGGCCAGCGGCAGGTTGCGCGGGTCGTTCGGCGCGGCGTTGACCATCAGCGGCACCACCGTCGGCGCCACCAAGGCCTCGCTCGCCGGTGCGGCGACGTTGGCCGGCACCACGTTCGGCGGCGTGCTCAGGCGCTGCATCATCGACAACTGGTTGAGCAGGTTCTGCTGCGCGAGCAGGGACTCGCTGTACAACGCGCTCGTCATCGGCGCGGCCAGCACCGCGTTCGGCGTCGCCACGGGCACCGCGAGCGCCGGCGCCGCCGCATAGGCGACCTGCGCCGGCAGGCCGGCGTTGCTCGCCGCGGCCACGCTCGGGTTGCCGAGCAGCGCGGTCTGCACGCCGGAAGGCTGCATGGTCATCGCGCTGCCGGGCACTGCATCGGCCGAGACCGGCCGGTTCAAGGCCGGCTGCAGCCCGGCGCTATTGCCGAGCGCGCGCTCGGACAAGGTCGGCGGCGGGTATTGGGTGATCTGATTGAATGCGGTCTGGGTGTTGCCGCTCGACTGCATCGACTGGCCGGGCAACAAACGGCTCGGATAGGCGGCGATCTGATCGTCCATCGCCGAACCGGAACTGACCACGTTCGGGGTGTTGTGCGGGCGATCGTACTCGGTCGCGCTGGGCGTGGTGCCGGACGGCGGCGTGACCGGGCTGGTGTCGCCGCCGTGATTGTTATCGACACCATTGCCGCCGGTGTGGGTATCGCCGCCGCCGTGCGGTTTCTCCAGCCCCGGCGGGCCGTCGCCGTTCAGACCCGGCGGCGAGCCGGGTCCGTGGTGATCGTCGCCGCCGAGACCGGGCAGGCCCAGGCCGAGCGGATCGTGGCCATGGCCACCGCCCAGGCCCGGGAAGGACGGGCGGTTGCCGCCCGGAAATCCGGGGAAATTCGGAAAACCCGACATGGGCGTTCTCCCAGCAGAAACCTCGCACCGGATCGATAGCGCGCTTTGGGAAATTAATCCGCTGCGCGGCCGGGAGCATCCTCGGGCCGACCCTAGGTGAGGCGCGCCTGTGCCGGCGTTGCGGCGGGGCGTCGTGCCTGCCGGACTGGGTCAGCGCGACGAACGCGATGCCGCAGTCGCCGGGTCGTGTGCGTCGATGCCGCAATCATCAACGTCGCTCGCATTCGATCGACCACACGCTCGCCCATCGCGTCCATCGACCACCCGAATCCGACACGCAACGCGTTTGCGTCGAGGAAGCGTCGCCATTCATCGCCCGCGTTACACGCCGGCATGCGATCGCCGCACAAACGTGGCAATGCAGGCGTCTTTCGCTTGCACATCCTCTTGTTGCCGTCGAAGCTCTCGGCGAGACTAGTCGCGCAATCTCTACGTCGCGGCGCAATGCCGCGATGCGATCGCAGCACCATCCCTCTGCCGTAAACCCCAACCAGGAACTTCAATGAGCCGACTGCCCGGCCTCGATCTGCTGCGCGCGATCGCGATCGTATGGGTGATGTTTTTTCATGCCGCCGGCGCCGGACTCGGCTCGCCTTACGGCCCGATGTCGGAATTCGGCTGGATGGGGGTGGACCTGTTCTTCGCCCTCAGCGGCTATCTGATCGGCTGGCAGGTGCTCAAGCCGTTGAGCCGCGGCGAACCGCTGCGCTGGGGCGATTTCTATCTGCGCCGCGCCCTGCGCGTGTTGCCGGCGTTCTGGGTGGTGATCGCGCTGTACCTGCTGGTGCCCGAGTTCCGCGAGCGCCCCGGCATGCAGCCGGCCTGGCAGTTCCTGACGTTCACCGTGAACCTGTTGATCGACTACGAACACAACAAGGCGTTCTCGCATGCCTGGTCGCTGTGCGTGGAAGAGCATTTCTATCTGGTGTTTCCGTTGCTCGCATGGTGGCTGACGCGGCGCCCGGCGTTGTGGAAAACCCTCGCGCTCGGCGTGCTGCTGGTGGCCGGCGGCATGGCTTTGCGCGCCTGGGTCTGGCATTCGAGCCTGCCCGACGGCAGCGTGGCCTGGGTCGAGCGCGTCTATTACCCGACCTGGATGCGTCTGGACGGCTTGCTCGCCGGCGTCATGCTGGCGGCGATCCGCGCTTATCGTCCGCAATGGTGGTCGGCGATGATGCAGCGCTCCGGTGTGTTGCTCGCGCTCGGCCTGGCCGGCGTCGCCGCGGCGATCTGGCTGTCGCAGAATCGCCTGGGTTTGCAGGCCTCGGTGTTCGGTTTCCCGGTGGTCTCGTTCGGGCTGGCCCTGCTGGTCGCCGCCGCGGCTTCGGAACAACGTTGGACCGGGCGCTTGCGCGTGCCGGGCGCAGCCTGGTTGGCGGCGGCTTCGTTCAGTCTCTATCTGACCCACAAGCAGATGTTCGGCCTGGTCTCGCGCCACTACGGCGAGCAACTCGACGGTCAGGGTCTGCTCGCTTTCGCCGCCTATGCCGCCGCGGCCCTGCTCGGCGGTGCGGTCCTGTATTACGCGGTGGAGCGGCCATTCCTGCGCCTGCGCGATCGCATCGTGCAGCGGCGCGACGCCCAAGACGAGGTCGGATCGGGTGCCGTGCTGCCGGCGGCCCAGGGCTGAGGCGGCGGGCGGGTTCGTCGGATGGCGCCTCCCCACTCCTGTTCATCGGTGGGCGATGCCTGAGGTGTGACTTCTGTCATGTTTCGAGCATCCGGGCTATGGCCTAAGGTGGGGAAAGCGCGCCGGACCGCGTTCGGGATAAGGTGGGTTCCGGAATCGTCGCCCGGCGATGCAGATCGCTGGCGGCGAATCGGGGCCGGTCCGTCCATGCATCCCCCGGCGTGGGCGCCTACAGTCCAGTGGCCCGGTCCGTCCGTGGCCGATGTGCTCGAAGCGGGCCTTGCCCGTCGTTGCCAGAGGGGTGTGAACGATGCATCGAACTCGTGCCGAACTCGATGGCGATCTGTGCCAGCTGCGTGCCGCCTTGCCGATGTGGCGGCGACAGTGGCGCGACGATGCCGTGTTCTGGCCGCGCGTCGACAGTCTCGTCGAACGTCTGTTGACGGTGACGCCGCGCCCCGAGCGCGGCCACGTGGTCTCCAACATCAATCGGATGCTGGCCTCGCAGGGCTTGCAGCACGCGCCCTACGAATGAGGCCGGCGCGCGTCGCGAGCGCGCCGGCGCCTGCGCTTATCTGATCAATTCATCGAGACCAATTCATCGAGCAAGGCCGCGACGCGCGCGGCATAAGCGTTCGGCGCGAAGCGCTGGGCGAAGGCGCGGCGTTGTTCGGCGTTGCCGTCGACCGACTCGCGGCCGAGCTGGATCATCAACTGGGTCAGCATCGGCCGGTCGTGCGGATCGAAACGCGGCATGTCGCCGGGCGCGACTTCTTCTAGGGCGCTGCCTTCGGCCACCGCGACCGGCGTGCCGGCGGCGAGCGCTTCCAGTACCGGCAAGCCGAAGCCTTCCGCATACGAGGGCTGCCACAGGCGCTCGGCATCGACGTACAAACGCGCCAGGCCTTCGTCGTCGATCGCGTCGAACCAATGCACGCCGTTGAGCCGGCGCAGTTCCGGCCCGACGTCGGCGGGCGAGCCGACCACGGCGAGGTCCGGCGTGTCGTAATGCTGGCGGCGCGCGTCGAGCCAGGCGCGCAGGAACAAGTCGGCGTTCTTGCGCGGTTCGTGGGTGCCGACCAGCAACCAGTAACGCGGCGGCAAGGCGAGCGGCAGTTTGCTGCGGTCGGCCGGAGGCGGCAGCGGTGCGACCGCATCGGGCAGCACGTAGAGCTTGTGCGCATGCGCCGGATACAAGCGTCCGCATTCGGCGGTGGTGTAGCGCGACGGTGTCCAGATCGCGTCGGCGTTGGCGATGGCATGGCCGATCCGGGTCTGGTCGATCAGCCGCGTGGCCAAGGCGCGCCACGGCGAGGTGCGCGGGCGACGCAGGGTCAGCCGGAACAGGTCGTGCAGCAGCAATACCTGGCGCACGTCGGCCGGCTTGCGCCACACCGGCAAGCCGCCGTCGGCGGTGGCGATGTAGATGTCGATCTTCTCGCGGCGCAGCGCGGCCGGCAGGAAGCCGGCTTCGTAGTGCCAACGGTCGCGCAGGCCGGGGTCGTGGTCGAGCGGCAACGGCGCATCATCGCTGACCGCGATGGCGCGATGCGGATGATCGGCCGGCGCGGCGGTGAACAGCACGGTCTCGATGCCGCTGCGGCCGCGCAAGGCGCGCTCCAGGGCCAGCACCTGGCGCCCGGCGGAGGTCGTCGGGGCGGCAGTGGCGGCGCGGTAATCCAGGCCTATGCGCATGGCGTCCGCTTCGGTGCCGGGGCCGGCGTGGGTTCGGCCGATGCCGACGGCAGCCACGGCAAGATCATGGCGACGGCATCGGCCGTCGCGCGCGCGCAGGCTACGATCGCGTTGGAGAACGAATGCTTCATCGGATCCCGCAAGGCCCTGGGTCAGACCACTAACGGGATTGCAGCCGGATCGACCCTTCCCACTTAGTGTCAAATTAACGTGATTTAAATCACATTTATTATGTGATCTAAGTCGACATAGTTGGCCCGATCGATTGAATCGTTCATGAAAACGATGAACGAAAACAGCGCTTCCCCGTTCAGCTAAACGCGCTTTCGCGGCACAGCGGCCATGCGGCTTGACAGCCTGGGCCTCCGGCTTTATCAACGGATCAGTTATTTAACCTTTCGGTTCATAGATATGTCCGTCGATTCGCTCAATGCGACCTTCGCCGCCCTCGCCGATCCGACCCGGCGCGCGATCCTGGCCCGGCTCGCCCACGGCGAGGCCGGCGTGACCGAACTGGCCGAGCCCTTCGCCATGAGCCTTCCGGCGATCTCCAAGCACATCAAGGTGCTCGAGCGCGCCGGCCTGATCGCGCGCGGCCGCGAAGCGCAATGGCGCCCGTGCCGGCTCGAGACCGAGCGGCTGCAGGAAGTCTCCGGCTGGCTCGATCGCTACCGGCAGATATGGGAACAACGCCTCGACCGCCTCGACGACTACCTCGTGCAGTTGCAGGCGGCGCAGGCAGAACGCGACGACCCACCGCAACGCGGGGACCAACGCGATGAGCACGATCCCGACTAGCGACAGAAGTGGCTTGCGCCGAGCAGGCTGCGGGCGGAGCCTGTGCCGCCATGGCTGACACCGGCGCGTCCGGGCGCAAGCGCGACGGCGCCGCCGAGGCCTTGCCGGTGTCGGGCAGGCCGTGTTGTGGTTTGCCGAGCCCCTTGGCGAGCGCCATCCGCAGCACCGTGCGCATGCCGGCCGACGGCGTCGCGTCCGCCGCACCGCCGCCACCCTTCGGCGAAGACGGCGAGGGCGGGCAAGACCCGATCCGATGACAGCCGCTGCGGGCGCGGCGAAACCACGCGAGCGCCGTCCTCGCAGTGATCGCTCGTTTGCCCGCGCGCAACGACGAGCGCACGACTTCGGCGCATCGCAGCGATGCGATCGATCAAGCCTCGGCGACCGCGTCCTGCCACCGTTGCGGGGTAGCGGTCGACCGCAGCCCGTACCGCCCAGGGGCGCCTCCCGTGCGTGCGATCCGCTAACCGGGCTTTACGCGTCGATCCCGTGCCGGCGCGTCGTTTCGCGGTCCGTCAGCCCTCTGGACTGGCGGACCGTGGCTTTTGCCGTGGGCCTGCGTCGCCACGGTTCTGGCGTGCTGGTCGACCGCGTCCTTGTCGATTTGGCCGCAGGCCGTTCGTCGTCCTCATGAGAGCCGCCACCGGGCCGCTCGCCCGCGAGGAACCGACGATGAAATTCATGCTGATAGTCAAAGCCGACCGCGACAGCGAGGCCGGGGTGTTGCCCGATCCGGCCCTGCTGCGCGCGATGGGCGCCTATAACGAGGAACTGGTCCGGGCCGGGGTGCTGCTCGCCGCCGAAGGCCTGCACCCGAGCGCCAAAGGCATGCGGGTGCAGTTCGACGGCGCCACGCGCCGGATCGTCGAAGGCCCCTTCGCCTCGACCGAGGAACTGGTCGCCGGGTTCTGGTTGATCCAGGCGCGTTCGCTCGCCGAAGCGGTCGAATGGGTCAAGCGGGTGCCGCACCCGCCGGGCGTGCCGGCGCAGATCGAGATCCGTCAGGTCTACGACCTGGCCGACTTCGGCGAAGCGCTGAGCCCGGAACTGCGCGCGGCCGAAGAGCGCATGCGCGACCGCGTCGCGACCTGGTCGAACTGATTCGACCGCGATCAGTGCGTCCGCTTGTCGATTCCGCCCGCGCGGGTTCGTCGTTCGTACGACACCGGCCGCCATGGCCGCCAGCATCGCGACGGCCATGCCCACCCACAGCAACCGTCTTACCCGGTTCAAACGCCACCACCCCAACCAGGACGACTACGCCATGCAACTGACCACGTATCTGTCTTTCAACGGCGATTGCCGCCAGGCCTTCGAGTTCTACCATGCGACCCTGGGCGGCAAGATCACCGACATGATGATCTTCGGCGACCACCCCGGCTGCGAAGGCCTGACCGAGCAGGACCGCGACAAGATCATGCACGCCCGCTACGAG
>Ga0307406_10000489_pt1 | contig 22844 bp, 24 predicted proteins | sample 322Cmetagenome_3_FD_203706 | JGI IMG/M metagenome (GOLD analysis project Ga0307406, IMG submission 203706) | Maize rhizosphere microbial communities from greenhouse at UC Davis, California, United States - 322HYB-C-2 | ecosystem: Host-associated > Plants > Roots > Rhizosphere > Soil | place...
AAGGCGACGGTGTTCGACAGGTTCCACCGGGGAAGCTCGGACCAGGCCGGGAGCGGACTGGGGCTGAACATCGTGCAGGTGATCGCACGCGCCCACGGCGGCACGGTCCGCGTCGACGACGCCCCCGGCGGCGGCGCGCTGTTCGTGATCTCGCTGCCGCTGACGGAGACGCCACGCCCCGACGACCTCATCATCCCGCCGCGCCCGCCGCTGCCGCCCACGCTTCCCGGACCGCGACCCCCCACCCTGACGACCACGAGCGGAGGTGCCTGATGGCATCCATCCTCATCGCCGCGGACGAGGCGCGGATCTCGGGTTTCATCGAGAAGGGCCTGCGGTCGGCGGGCTTCGCTACCCGCGTGGCCGCCACCGGACCGCTCGCCCTGGAACTCGCCCAGTCCGACGAGTTCGACCTCATGGTCCTCGATGTGAACCTTCCCGGCATGGACGGGTTCGCGGTACTCGAGCACCTGCGCGGCGGCGGGTCGCGGATGCCGGTGATCATCCTCACGGCCCGCGTCGAGCTGCACGACACGGTGGCCGGCCTCGAGGGAGGTGCCGACGACTACCTCGGCAAGCCGTTCCGTTTCGATGAGCTCCTGGCCCGCATCCGGCTGCGCATGCGACGCGAGGACGACACCGGGAGCCTGGCGGCGCTGTCGCACCGCGACCTCACGCTCGACGTGCGCACGCGCGAGGCGCGACTGGACGGGCGGCGGGTCGAGCTGTCGTCGCGGGAGTTCGCCCTCGCCGAGGAGTTCGTGCGCAACGCCGGTCAGGTGCTCAGCCGGGAGCAGCTGCTGAGCCGGGTCTGGGGCTACGACTTCGACCCCGGCTCGAACGTCGCCGACGTGTACGTGGGGTATCTGCGGCAGAAGCTCGGCTCCGACCGCATCGAGACGGTGCGCGGCGCGGGGTACCGGCTGGTCTGACCCGGCGCGGCGCTACTGGCGGATGATGCTCGGCCCGTCGGGGGTCGTCTCGACGACCACCTGCGCGGGGAGCTGCTCCTTCATCGCCTCGACGTGGCTGATGACGCCGACCGTGCGCCCCCCGGCCCGCAGCTCGTCGAGGGTGCGCATGGCCAGGTCGAGGGTCTCCGGGTCGAGCGATCCGAACCCCTCGTCGACGAAGAGGGTGTCGAGACGCAGGCCGCCGGCACGATTGGTGACGACCTCGGCGAGACCGAGCGCCAGGGCGAGGGATGCCAGGAACGTCTCTCCTCCCGACAGGGACTGCGGCGAACGCATCCGGCCGGTATGCGCGTCGAGCACGTCGATGCCCAGCCCCGAGGCGCGGCCGTGCGAGGCCTTCGCGTCGGAGTGGTGCAGCGTGTACCGCCCCGACGACATCTCGGTGAGGCGCAGGTTGGCCGCGGCGACGATCTCCTCCAGCTCGGCGGCGAGGACGAAGGTCTCGAGGTCCATCTTCCGCGTATTCGGCGCGCGGCCCGCGACGGAGTCGGCAAGCCGGGTGATCACGGCGGCGTCGTCCGCGATGGCGGCGACGGCGGCGTAGGCGTCGTCGACGCGCTGGAGCAGCTCGCGCAGTCGCTCGGCGGCGGCACGGGCGTCGGTCTCGGCGGCGATCGCCCCGGCGTGCGCCGCCGCTGCCGTGTCGCGTGCGGCACGCGCGGCGTCGAGGTCGACCCGGGGCGCCTCCACCGTCGCGAGTTCCAGTTCGAGCAGCCGCGCGCGCACCGCGCCGAGCGCCTGGCCGTGCGCGAGGACCCGCTCGTCGATCGCCTCCTGCTCGGCGGAGTCGAGGAGGGCGCCGGCGACGGCCGCGAGGTCGGCGAAGTCGGAGGCGGCGATCCGCGCGTCACGGTCGGCGGCGGCTGCCGCCGCGGCCCGCTCGCGCTCGGCGAGCTCGTCCTGCGCCCGCCGGCGTTCGCGGGCGAGATCGCGCCGCGCGCGTCCGGCGGCGATGCGCTCCGCCACCGAGGCGTGGTCCCCGCGGGCGGCGTCCACCTGGGCGCGCAGGGCGTCGAGCCTCGCCCCCTCGGCCACGACCCGCTGCGTGTCGGCGACCACACCGGCGGCCAGGCGCTCGCGCTCTCCCGCCGCGAGTGCTGCCAGTTCGTCGAGCTCGGCGCGCCGGGCCTGGAGCGACGTCACCGCCCCGGCTGCCGCCGCGGCGGCCTGCACCTCGGCCTCGGCGGCGGCGAGGCGCGCGGTCAGGTCGTCGACCTCGCCGCCCGCTGCTCGTGCGGTGGCGGCGGTCAGCGCGTCGCGGAGGTCGCGGGCGACGGTGCCGGCGCGGCGCTCGGCGGCGGCCTCCCGGTCGCGGAGCTCTTCGGCCGCGGCGAGATCCTCGTCGGTCACCGGATCGGATGCCGCATCCGCCGGCCGGGGATGGGAGGTCGATCCGCAGACAGCGCACGGCTCGCCCTCGACGAGTCCCGCGGCCAGTTCGCCCGCGTGACCGGCGAGCCGGCGCTGCAGGAGCGTCGTGACCGCCGTGGCCGCCGCGACGGAAGCCGCGTTGGCCCGGAGGTATGCCGACTCCGCCGTCTCTGCTTCCGGCGTCAGCTTCTCGACCTCGCGGGCGGCGGCGAGCCGCTCGGCCACGGCGTCTCTCTCTACGAGGAGGTCCGGGTGCCGCGCCGCCAGCGCTCGGGCGACCCCGAGTTCGGCGTCGATCCGTTCCCTCTCGGCGGGGATGAGCGCCTGCTGCGCGTCGAGCTCGGCCAGGTGCGCGGCTGCGTCCGCGACGGCACGCTCCAGTGCCTCGAGTCCCCGCTCCCCGTCCTGGAGGGTCGCCTCGGCCGATGTGGCGGCCGACCACAGCGCCAGGTCGCCCGTGAGGCCGTCGATCACCGCAGCCAGGTCGTCGTCGTCTCGGCCACCGGCGGCGATCCAGGCGCGTGCCGCCTCATCGGCGAGCGTCGCGGCGGCCGCGCGCTCCGCCTGGGTGCGCTCCGCGGCCTCCAGGGGCGCACGGAGCGCCTCGGCGGCACGCGCCCGCACCAGGCGCGCCCTCTCGTCTTCGATCCGCGGCGTCTCGGCCTCCCGCGCGGTCAGCTCCTCCCTCGCCGCGGCCAGTTGCGCGAGCCGCTCGGCCTGCGCCGACGCCTCGGCCAGCGCCGCGTCGGCTGCGACGACGGCCGCCTGCGCCCGCGCCCGATCGTGCACGCGGGTGTCGAGCCGGTACTCGGCGCGCTGGAGCGCGGTGGAGGCGGCGGCGCGGCGGCCAGCCAGGTCGATCGCGCGCTCCTCGTCGCCGCCGAGGTCGTGCTGGTCGATGAGCTGCTCGGCGACCTCCAGGAGAGTTCGGGCGTGCTCCCCCGCGGTGTCCACCGCCTTCTGGGCGTCCTTCCGACGCATCTCGAGCTCGTCGCGGTACGTCTCGAATCGTCGTGTGCCGAATAGGGTCCGCAGGAGTGTCTGGCGCTCCCCCGCGGTCGCCAGGAGGAACCGCGAGAACCGGTTCTGCGCAAGGAGGATCACCTGCTGGAACTGCTGGGCGTTGAGCCCCAGGATCTCGTCGAGCAGGAGCCCGACCTCGCGCGGCTTGGCCGCCTGGCCGACCCAGACGTCGCCGATGAGCTCTTCGAGTTCCGCACGCGGCGGCTCGGTCGTCATGCCGCCGCCTCGCTTGGCGGGGCGGTCGTACTCGGGGGCGCGGGTGACCCGCAGCCGCCGCTCGCCGGCGGTGAACTCCAGACGCACCTCGGTCGGGTCACCGAGGAAGCTGTGATCCGACCGAAGGCGACGCTCGCCGCCTTCGTACCGTGGCACCGTGCCGTAGAGCGCGAAGCTCACCCCGTCGAGGATGCTCGATTTGCCGGCGCCGGTGCGCCCCGAGATGAGGAACACCCCGTCGCCGTCGAAGGCGTCGAAATCGACGCTCTGATGCTCACGGAACGGCCCGAAGCCCGTCACGTCGAGACGGTGCAGCTTCACGCCGAGGCCTCCACGCGCACCCGTTCGGCCAGGACGTCGTCGATGAGCTCCTGCTCGCGATCGGTCGGCCCCGCACCCTCGCGGACGTGCTCCAGGAATGCGGTGACCAACTCGCGGTCGCTGCGCGCGGAGCGGACCCGCTCGACATACGTCCGGGCGCTCGCCTCTGCGGTGCGGGAGGGGGCGTGCACCACCTTCGCGCAATGCGGGTACCGCGCCTGCAGCCGGCGCAGAGGGTCGCGCTGCGGGAGATCGTCGGTGTACTCCGCGCAGACCCAGGCGTCCTCCGCGTCGGCGAAGCGCTCGTCGGTCAGCAGTTCGTCGAGCGGCGCGGTGAGGGTGACCACCCGCCGCGGAACCGGGAGCGGAAGCCAGGCGACCTCGGCCAGCCCATCGGCGTCGAGATCCACCAGCCACGAGCCGCGCGGCTTGTGGCCCTCGCCGAAGCTGTAGTGCAGCGGTGCCCCCGCGTACCGGATGTGCGGGGCGAGTTGCTGGCGGCCGTGGATGTGGCCGAGGGCGGCGTAGTCCACCCCGTCGAACGCGGCGATCGGGACGACGTCGAGGCCCCCTTGCTGGATGTCGCGCTCGAGCAGCGGAGTGGGTTCGACTCCCGCGGCGAAGCAGTGCGCGACGGCGACCGACCGCGTGCTCGGAGCGCGCCGGGTCGCGAGGTCGGCGCGGACGAGGTCCATGGCGTGGCAGAGCGCGGCCTCCTGCGTGCGGATCCCGGGCCAGACATGGCGCAGCAGCGCCGGCTCGAGGTACGGGATGCCGTAGATGTGCACCGGCCCGTGGGCGTCGTCGATCGTGATCGGCGTGCCGACGGCCAGCGGGTCGGTGAGGACGTGGATGCCGTCCCGCAGCAGGGCGGCCTGGAACCCGAGCCGGGCCGCCGAATCGTGGTTGCCGCTCGTGACGATGACGCGGGCGCCGGTCTCGCGGATCCCCCGCAGCGTGTCAGAGAGCAGGGTGTAGCAGTCGGCGGCCGGCGCGGCGGAGTCGAACACGTCGCCCGCGACGATCACCACATCGACCTGATGCTCGCGCACCTGGGCGATCAGCGCATCGAGCACGCCGCGCAGCGCATCGAGCGTCGCGTGACCGTGGAAGGTCCGCCCGATGTGCCAGTCGGAGGTGTGCAGGAGCCGCATGATCCCACGGTAGAAGTCACCCCCGACATCGCCGCCGAGGCCCGCCGCCGTCCCGCGGACTGGGGCTCAGGAGACCGCGCGCGCCGCCTTCTTCTGCTCCTGGAAGGCGCGGAGCGCCTCGTATCTGTCCGCGGAGCGCGCCTGCCGCTTGGCAGCCTCCTCCTCGCGGTTCTTCGGAGGCGCGGGCGAGACGAGATCGTCCAGCAGGTGCCGGGTGGCGTGCGCGATCTCGTCGACGGCCCGGTCGAACGCCGCCTGGTTCGCCTTCGCGGGTCGTGTCATCCCGCTGATCTTGCGGACGAACTGGAGGGCGGCGTCGCGGCACTCGTCGTCCGTCGCGGCGGGCTCGAAGTTGTGGAGCGGGACGATGTTGCGGCACATGCCCCCACGGTACGACGACGCGGACGCGATCGACAGTGCCCGACGAGCTCTGGCGAGCCATGGTCCCGACGAGCGGACCTGCGGCGAGTCGGCCGTGGTCGCTAGATTAGAGACCTCTCATAAAATTCGTGCAAGGGACCGGGGCGGACGCGACCGCGCGGCGACTCGACACGGACAGCGAACGGAGTCGAGAATGAGCTATTCACCTGCACCACCGCCACAGGGCCCCTCTGCCGCGCCGCCCTCCGCCTACGCACCCCTGCCCTACGCCTCCCCGCCGCAGCCGCCAAGATCCCGAAACGTGGTCGGCATCATCGCCCTGGTGATCGCCGCCGTCGGATTCGTCCTCGCGTGCGTACCCGGCGCGTTGATCGTCGGGTGGGTCCTCCTGCCCGTCGGATTCGTCATGGGCATCGTCGCGGTCTGCCTCAGCGGCAAGGTCAAGTGGCAGGGCATCGCGGCCATCATCGTGTCCGTGGTCGGAACGATCGTCGGTGTCGTCGTGTTCTTCGCCGTCGTCGCCAGCTCGTTCACGAACGCTTTCGGCGGAGGCGACGTCCAGATCTCCGACGACCCCGCCGTGGTCGAAGGGGGCACGGCCGAGGAGCCCGCGGGCGACGAGGTCGGCACTCGTGAGAACCCGGCTGCGCTCGGCGCGTCCATCGAGGCCGAGGAGTGGACCGTCGTCGTCAATGCGGTGACGCCGGACGCGACCGACGCCGTCCTCGCGGAGAGCTCCTACATGGAGGACCCGGACACCGGTCATGCGTACATGCAGATCGACTACACCGTGACCTACACGGGCGACGACACGGAGGGCTCGATGCCTGCCTTCGTGACGATCGACTACGTCAGCGCCGACGGCGTCACCTTCGACGGGCTGGACAAGATCGTCATGGGCCCCGACGAGATGGACACGCTGACCACGCTCTACAACGGGGGCTCTGTCACGGGCAACGCCTACCTGCAGGTGCCGTCGCCGGCCGACGGAGTGCTGGCGGTGACCCCGGGCATGTTCGCCGACACGGTGTTCGTCGCGATCGACTGATCGACCGCCGACGGAGAGTGGGGAGAGCGCCCCCTGCTCTCCGTCGGCACGGACGCGTGGGGAACCCGCGCGACGATACGCTCGAGGGATGAGTGACGGGGATCCGCTGGAGAACATCGCGGACGCCGTCGACACCGCGATCGACGAGCTCACGGGGGTGCCCACCGACGACGGCGACATCGAGCGCTTCACAGCGGCCGGGATGACGCTCATCGCCGAGGCGCGCGGGGCCGAGGGCGCGCCCGTCACGTTCGTGCTTCTGCACGGCATCGGGATGGGACGGAAGGTCTTCGCCGATCTGGCGCGCCGGCTCCGTCCCCACGGCCGCGTGATCGCCATCGACCAACCCGGGTACGGAGAGGCCCCCGAGCCCCCGCGCACCCCGACGATCGAGCGCAGCGCCGACCTCGTCGGCGCCTACCTGCGGAAGATCGACCGCGGCCCCGTCGTGCTGATCGGCCACTCGATGGGCACGCAGGTGGCCACCGAGGTCGCGGTGCGCCACCCCGCCACCGTCTCCCACCTGGTGCTGGTCGCACCGACCGTCGATCGGCATCACCGCACGGCGGCGGCGCAACTGGGCCGCCTTGCCGTGGACCTGCTCGACGAGAGCCCGAAGGTGCTCCTGCTGGGCGCGCGCGAGTACCTGCGCGCCGGCCCCCATCTCGGACGCAAGACGCGCGCGATGCTCACTCACCGGCCCGAGGAGTCCTACCCGCACATCACCGCGCCCACCCTGGTCGTCCGTGGCGGGCAGGACCGGGTGTCCACGCGCGAGTGGTGCGACGAGGTCACACGGGGGATCCCCGGAGCGCACGCGGTGGAGATCGACGGACACGGGCACGAGACGCTCATCCGCGACGCGGGACCGGCGGCCGCCCAGATCGTCCGCTTCGCGCGGGGCGGCACCCCCTCCCGCTGATCAGGAGGCGGCGATGTCCCGCGCGAGCGCCGTCACCTCGTCATCGGCGACCGTGATGCCGACGTCAGCCAGACGGCTGCGCAGCGACTTCTCCACGATGTCGAGGCTCTCCCCGCCGACGTCGGCGCGCACCTGCTGCACGACGCCGCCGAGGCGCTCCATCTCGGTCGCGACGTTCTGCGCGAGGGCCGGCCCGTCCTGCGTGCGGACGCCCGGCGAGACCTCGCCGCCCTCCTGTGCGACCTCGCCGCCGACGCCGGCATCGCCGCGCTGCTCGAGGTCCGCGTCCTTCGCCGAGTCGGGGTAGTTGGCACCCGGCTCGTCGAACTCGTTGCGCGTGCCGCTCATCGATCGGCCTGCTCGTCGGTGAGGAGGTCGGGGTCGAGGCCCTGCTGGATCTCGGCGCTCTCGACGTACGGGTCCGAGGCCCGGCTCTCGCCCTCGGGAAGATCGCCGTCGGGGGCGGGTGCCGCGGGTGTGGTGGACGTCTCCTCGTCGGGCGCCTCCTCCTGCACGGCAGCGAGGGCGTCGGCGCTCGAATCGGCGTCGACGGGTTCGGCGCTGCTCCAGCCGCCGGCCGGCTCGGCATCGACGATGTCGTCGGGTACGTCTCGAGTCATGACTCCTCCTGGTGTCTCCCGCATGGGGCCGCCGAGCGCTGATCCGCTCCCGGTCGTCTCATCCTGCGGCGCGCGGCGGACCGGCGGCGAGGGGATTGACGACTCCCCAGGTCAGCGGTAGGCGAGGGAGGGACGGCGGGCGGTCAGCCCCGTCGGGCCAGCACGGCCGCGCGGTCCGGGTGCGCCTCGAACCAGTCGGCCGCGTACCAGCACACGGGCTGGACGACGCGGTCGCCCCGGGCCTCGAGCTCGGCGACGGCCCGGTCGACGACCTCGGCGGCGAAGCCCTTTCCGCGGTAGGTGGGCACCGTGTACACGCGCGTCATGGCGAGGGTCGTGCCGTCGTCCCGGTAATCGATGACGCTCACGAGGTCGTCGCCGCGGTGCAGGGTGTAGCGCGACGCATCCGTCTCGTTCGCGAAGCGGAGTTCGGTCATCCCTCCACGCTACGCCCGTCCGCCGACAGCTCGGCGAGCCACGCGTCGACCTCGCGCTGACCGCGCAGGCGCACCACCGGCATCCCGCGGGCGATCCGCTCCTCCATCCGCGCGCGCATGACCGGGTGATCGGTCCACGCCCAGCGCACGATGTTCTCCTCCGGGGCCCAGCGCAGCCACGAGGACGGCCTCTCGCGATTGCCGTGCCAGAGCTCCTCCCGCCGGATGCCGCGACGCAGCGTGCGCAGGATGACGCGCCGCATCACGATGGGGCGCGGATGATCGAGCCAGACGAAGAGGTCGGCGCCGTCCGGCGTGCCGGGGTCGAGCAGTCCGGCCAGGCGAGAGGTCCAATTGCCCTCGATGACCCATCGCTCGGGGTGGGCGTCCGCGAACGCGCGGATGATCGCGCGCGCCTCATCGAGGTCGCGGTAGGTCCACCCCGCGGCCCAGAACACGGCGTCGAGCTCGAGCAGCGGGAGACCACGTGCACGGGCGACGGCGCGGGCCAAACGGGACTTGCCCGAGCCCGAAGTGCCCACGATGCGCAGGCGGGTCGGAGTGTTCTCGGTCATCACTGAGCAATCTGTCACATTGCGTCATCTTGTGGCGGCCGTATCCGGGCGGTTTGACACATCCGGACACGCTTCGTCATAATCAAGCCCATGACTGACAACGCACGCATTCTGTCCGCCCGGGAGGCGAACGGATCTGCCGGCATCATGATGCCGCGCGTTGCCATGTGTTGCCGAATGTGTTGATCACCGCGATGCCGTCACCGACACGGTGACCCCCGCCGGGTGCTTCCGCCTCTGCCCTGATTCCTCCAGGGCGCGGATCCGCCCCACGAGCGTCGGCTCTCCGCCCACAATGCGGTGCCGATCCCTCGCACACCGGCCGCCGAGGCCGATCGCAGCACGCCGAACCCGCTCCAGGCACATCGCCCGGGTTCCTCTCGAAGGACATCTCCCATGTCGAACACCGCTCTTCTGACCCAGCCCGCCCCCCGTCACCTTCGCGCCGTGGAGGACATCTCTCCGGCCGTCCCCGCCGCCGCGCGCCCGGTGGCCTCGGGCACCGCGCCCCGCGGGTTCGCCCTCTACGTCGGCATCGACGAGGCCAAGGCCGCCGCCGACGGCGTCTCGCTGTCGACGCTGGTCGAGGCCCTGCGGCGCACGCTGTCCGAGCTCGCCCCGCACGCCGAGACCTACGCCACGGTGGCCCTCGCCCCCGCCGGCGCCGGCGGACGCGACGTGGACGTCGTGCGCCTCGCACTCCACGAGCCGAGCGCCATCGCCCGCACCAAGCAGGACCAGCCGGAGGACGACCACGTCCCGGGCGGCGTCACGATCGACATCTCGCGCCGTCGCATCCACATCGACGGCGAGGCCGCCGCGCTCACGTTCAAGGAGTTCGAGCTGCTGCAGTACCTCGTGCTGCGCGAGGGACGGACCATCGAGCGCACCGAACTCGTCTCCTCGCTGTGGAACCACGCCGACGGCGAGGATGCACCCGGCGAGCGCACCATCGACGTGCACGTGCGGCGCCTGCGCTCCAAGCTCGGCCGCTACGAGGACATCGTGCGCACGGTGCGCGGCATCGGCTACCGCTTCGACCGGCACGCCGACGTCGTGATCCGCTACGGCCACGGCACTCCGTCGCCCGACCGGTTCTGATCCGTCCCCGGCCGATGTCGGTGGCCGTCACGTACAGTGACGGCATGACGACGGTCGCGGGCGGGTGGAGGGCGGACGCGGCGCACACCGGGCACGCCCGGCCGATCGAGACCGAGTACCGGCCGCCCGCGCCGATCGACGCGCGCCGGGCGATCGCGTTCCAGCAGCGGGGAGCGCACGATCCGGCCCAGACCACCGCCGACGGCATCATCTGGCGCGCGAGTCGCACGCCCGACGGCGTCGCGACACTGGCCATCAGCGCCACCCGGCACGGCATCCGTGCCGCCGCGTGGGGTCCCGGCAGCGCGTGGGCGCTCGACCAGCTGCCCCGCCTCTGCGGCGCCGCTGACGACCCCACCGGCTTCGACGGCTCCCGGCATCCGCTCATCGCCGAGGCGCACCGCCGGCACCCGTCGCTGCGCCTCGGGAGAACCGATCTCGTCTTCGACGCCCTGGCCGGCGCCATCTTCGAGCAGAAGGTCACGGGCCTCCAGGCCTTCGGCGCGTGGCGGGCGATCCTCACCCGCCACGGCGAGCGCGCGCCGGGGCCGACCCCGAAGCCGATGTTCGCGCCGCCGGCGGACTGGCGGCGCATCCCGAGCTGGTCGTGGCACCGCGCCGGTCTCGAGCCTCCGCAGGCGCGGACGGTGACCGCCGCGGCTGCGCGACGGGCTTCCATCGAGCGGGCCGCCGACGCCGCGGCGGACGGCGACGCCCGCGACCGGGTCTTCACGAGCCTGAGCGGCGTGGGGCTATGGACGAGCGCCGAGACGCGGATCCGCGCGTACGGCGATCCGGACGCCGTGAGCGTCGGCGACTATCACGTCGCCCACGAGGTCGGCTACGCGCTGACCGGCCACCGCGTCGACGACGACGGGATGCTCGAGCTCCTCGAGCCGTGGCGCGGGCACCGCCAGCGCGTCATCCGCCTCATCGGGCTGAGCGGCGTGCGGGAGCCGCGCCGGGGGCCCCGGCTGAGTCCCGAGGACCACCGGGAACGCTGAGAATCGGCCCGCCGCCGCTCCGAGCCTCCGCGTAGGCTGGCGGCATGAGTGCGCGTGGGTGGCCGAGAGGCCGACTCGGCTGGATCGCGGGCACGGTGGCGCTGCTGGTGCTCGGCGTGGTCGTCGGCCTCGTCCTGGGCAGCGTCTGGCTGGGACTCGCCCTCGCCGCGATCATCTCGATCGGCTGGCTGATGGCCTACGAGTCCTGGCGCGGCCGCACCCCCGACCTCCACGACCCGTGGGACGACGGCGCCCAGCTCTGACGCGCGCCGCGCCCCCCGCACGGCGAGAAAGTGGCGCGCATGGTGGGTATCTCGCGCCCGAAGCACCCACTTGCGCCACTTTCTCGTCACTGCCGGTGCCCGAGCGTGCCGAGGGGTCAGGCGGGGGCGTCCTCGTCCTCTTCGGGCTCGAACGTGGAGGCCTCGCCGGTGTGGCCGGCGGCGACGCCGTCGGGGTCGGGCGGGATCGTGCCGTCCTCACCGAGACCACCGTGCTTGGCGGTCACCTCGGTGTCGTCGCTGTCGGTGGCACCGGCGGCATCGTGCTCGTGCGCGTCACTGGTCATGATCGCTCCTCTCCGCGGCCGTCGTGGCCGCGTGCGGTCACGCTAACCCGGCCCGTTGCGGAGACCATGCCCCTTGACCGACGCCGAGCCAGCGGGTAGCGCGCAGCGATCAGTCCCGCGTCACATCTCCTCGTGGGTGTCGGGGTCGCCGTCCCACAGCCGCCCGCGCTCGAGCCCACTGATCGCCGAGACCTCGGCGTCGCTCAGCTCGAAGCCGAACACGTCGGCGTTCTCGAGCTGCCGCGCCGGGTCGGCGGACTTCGGGATGGGGGTCGCGCCCAGCTGGGTGTGCCAGCGCAGCACCGCCTGCGTGGGCGTCACCCCGTGGGCGGCGGCGACGTCGGCGACGACCTGCTCCGACAGGAGCTCGCTGCGTCGGGCGAGCGGGCTCCAGCTCTCGGTGCGGATGCCGTGCTCGGCATGGAACGCCCGCAGGGCCGTCTGCGGGAAGTACGGGTGGAGCTCGACCTGGTTGACCGCGGGCACGACGCCCGTCTCGTCGATGAGCCGCGTCAGCATCGCCTAGGTGAAGTTCGAGACGCCCACGGACCCGACGATCCCCTCGTCGCGCAGCGCCACCATCGCGCGGAACGTCTCGACGTACTTGTCGACGCGCGGGTTCGGCCAGTGGATCAGATACAGGTCGATGCGGTCGAGACCGAGTCTCTTCAGCGAGCCGTGTGCACTCCGCACCGTCTCGTCGAAGCCGTGGTCGCGGCCGGGCACCTTCGTGGTGACCAGGAGCTCGTCGCGGATGCCGGAGCGGCGCACCGCCTCCCCCACCTCCGCCTCGTTCTCGTAGTTGACCGCCGAGTCGAGCAGCCGGTAGCCGCTCTCGATGGCCGCCACCATCGCCTCCACGCCCTCCGCGCCGCGCAGGTTGTACGTGCCGAGGCCGAGCTCGGGGAAGACGGTGCCGTCGTTCAGGGTGACCGTGGGAATCGTGACCATCCCCCCACGCTACGCCCGACGCCGCACGCGGACCCGTACTTGACCCGGGGCGGCCGGCCCCACTAGCGTGGCAAGGCTGTGCCGATCGGCACGGCATCCCATCGGAGGACGACGTGAACGCTCATCTGCGTGAACTGCCGCAGCGGAATCTGGGCCAGCCCAGCTTCCGCTACGAGTCGTACCCTCCGGCGCGCGCCGTCTGACACCGTTACCGTCACACGCCCCGCACCGCACAGGTCCGGGGCTTTTTTCGTGCGTTCCTCTCCGCACAGGGCTCCCCGGACGCTCCACGAAGGAAAGGAACCATGGAGAAGCTCACGAACAGGCTGCTGTCCTGGGCGAGCCTCATCGACGAGAAGACCGTCGAGCAGGCCCGCACCTCGTCGCGCATGCCGTTCATCCACCCGCACCTGGCACTCATGCCCGACGCGCACCTCGGAAAGGGGGCGACCGTGGGGTCGGTCATCCCGACCCTCGGCGCCATCATGCCCGCGGCCGTCGGCGTCGACATCGGCTGCGGCATGATCGCCGTCCGCACGCAGTTCACGAAGGCGCAGCTGCTCGCTCGCGACCTCACGGCGCTGCGGGAGCAGATCGAGCGCGCCATCCCGCTGTCGGCGGGACGCGACAACCGCAAGATCGTCGCGACGGCCGAGCCGCGGATCGCCGAGCTGGAGGAGCTCGCCGAGAAGAACGAGTTCGACCCCGCCCGCTACGCCGGGCACTGGCGCAACCAGCTCGGTTCGCTCGGGTCGGGCAACCACTTCATCGAGGTGTCCGTCGACGAGACGGATGCCGTGTGGATGTTCCTCCACTCCGGCTCACGGGGTGTCGGCAACAAGATCGCCACGCACCACATCGCCGTCGCTCAGCGGCTCGCGAAGCAGTGGTGGATCGAGCTGCCCGACCCCGACCTCGCGTACCTGGTCGAGGGCACCGAGGAGTTCCGCCGGTACATCCGGGAGCTCCGGTGGGCCCAGCACTTCGCCCTCCTCAACCGGGAGGAGATGATGGACCGGGTCGCGCGGCAGCTGTCGGAGACCATGGGCGAGGACGTCGAGGAGCGGGAGCGGATCAACTGCCACCACAACTTCACGGAGAGCGAGAAGCACTTCGGGAAGCAGGTGTGGGTGTCCCGGAAGGGCGCGATCCAGGCCGATGCCGGCCGGCCCGGCCTCATCCCGGGCTCGATGGGCACGGCGTCCTACGTCGTGTCGGGCCTCGGGAACCCGCTCTCGCTGAACTCGTCGCCCCACGGCGCCGGGCGGGAGTACTCGCGGTCGGCGGCGCGGCGGACGTTCACGCACGACCAGCTCCGGGAGGCGATGGCCGGTATCGAGTTCCGCGACACCGACGCGTTCATCGACGAGATCCCGGCGGCCTACAAGCCCATCGACCGGGTGATGGCCGACGCGGCCGACCTCGTGGAGGTGCGGCACACGCTGCGCCAGCTCGTGAACGTGAAGGGCGACTGAGGCCGCGGCCGGTCAGCCCAGCAGCCGCTCGATGACGGTGAGGACGCCCGCCTCGGCGTGGGACGGGGCCCGGTGACGGGCCACCGCCGCCACGTCGGGGTGGGCGTCGGCCATCGCATACGAGTGCTCGGCGGCCTGCAGCATCTGGACGTCGTTGAGGTAGTCCCCGAAGGCGACGGTCTGCGCCGCGGTCACTCCGAGGGCGGCCTGGAGCGCACGCAGGGCGACGCCCTTGTCGACGCCCTGGTTCATGACGTCGACCCAGTGCGCCCCCGACACGACGACCTGGTGGGTCTCCCGGAGGTCCGCGAGGCGCGGCGCGCTGTGGGACTCGCCGCCGCCGAAGTCGTAGACCGCGATCTTGACGATGCGGTCATCGACGGCAAGGAGGTCCGGGACGACCTCGAGCGCGCGGTAGTACTTCTCGGCCTCCGCGACGAAGACCGGATCGGTGTCCTCGATGTACGCCGAGCGCGTGCCGCAGAGCACCACGCCGAGCCGCATCCCTCCGGCATCCAGTGCCCGCAGGCGGGCGACGACGGCTACCGTGAAGTCCGGGGCGAGCCGGTCGGAACTCACCTCGACCTCGCCGCGCACCACGTGCGCGCCGTTCTCGGCGATGTAGTCGAGCTCGACCTCTGTGGCGGCGAACATGGCGCGCAGGGTCGCGTACTGCCGGCCGCTGGCCGGTGCGAACACGATGCCGCGCTCGTGCAGCCGACGCAGGAGCGGCCACAGCCCCGCCGGGATCGTCCCGTCGGGAAGCAGCAGCGTCCCGTCCATGTCGACGGCGATGAGACGGATGTCGGGAGAGGTCACACCCCATCCTCCCCCCTCCCCTCCCTGCGTCCGCCGCATCCCCGCCGTGCGAAGGTGGCGCATCCGGTCGGAATGGACACCGCATACCGGGCAGATGCGCCACCTTCCTGAGCGCGACGGGTCGGGGTCAGCCGACGGCGACGATCTCGTTCGGGGTGACGGGGAGGTCGGCGGCGGCGGTCACGGCGCCCGTGGCAGCGTCGAGCGCGAGGATCCGCTGCTGCGCCGCGTCGGTGACGTACACGGTCCCTCCCGCGACGGCGATCGCGGGGTGCGCGTCCTGCCACTCGGCGGGGCTCTCCCACGCCTCGATGGCCTGGTGCGAAGCGGTGACCTCACCGGAGGCGGGATCGATGACGTGCACCCGGCCGTCCGATCCGAGCAGCAGGGCATCGCCGTCCTCGCCGCGCACGACGCCCCGCCACGTGTAGGTGACGCCGGCGGGGAGGTCGACGACGTCGAGGGTCAGCGCCTCGGTGTCCACGAGCGCGAGCCGGTGCAGCAGGTATCCCTCGGCATCCGGATCGTCCTTGTAGTCCATCACCACGAGCGGGCTGTCTTCGGACACGTAGGCGTTGCCGATGCGGCCGAACGCATCGGGCGACGTCAGCTTGGTGATGGTCCCGTCGCGGTAGACGAGGGCGCCGTCTTCGCAGCCGACGACGACGGCCTCTCCGGCTGCGGTGCCCTCGCCGTGGACGCCGGGGCAGTCCGCGCTGGCGGCGATCTCGACGCCTGCAGCGTCGGTGACGCGGATGCCGGTGCGGGCGTCCGCATCCCCCACCGTCGTCAGGAGCGAGCCGTCCGACAGCACGACCGACACGCCATGGTGCGCCTCGACGCCCTCGACGACCTCGGCCGCGGGGAGTTCGTCGCCGGCATCCGCGAGGGCGGCCGTCTCGAAGATGGTGGTGTCGCTGGTCGCGTCGTCGTACAGGACCGTCTTGCCGGCGTGACGGACGACGTGGCCGGCGGCGCCGGCTTCGACCACGAGTCCGGTGGGCGCCGGCTCCCGGAGGTCGAGGAGCTCGAAGCCGCGCGACGTCGTCACGAACGCGTGACGGTCATCGCCCGCCAGGTTCAGGCGGACGAAGTCCTCGGACGGCTCATCGGCGATCACGCCGAGCGTCTCGCCGTCGAGCACGAGCACGCCGCCCTCGTACGCGACGGCGACGCGAGGGCCGTCCGCGGCGGTCGCGGCCGCCGGGTCCGGTGCCGGGTCGGAAGCGGGTCCCGATGCGGAGGGAGCGGCGCAGCCCGCGAGGGCGAGCGCGGCGATCGCGGCTCCTGCGGTCAGCAGCAGGGGTCGTTTCATGGTTTTCCTTTCTGGATGGCGGCCCGGGAGGGCACGCCGGTGGTCAGCGGCCGGTCAGCACGGTGAGGCCGGCGGGAAGCTCGAAGCGCGCGGCGACCGCGCCGCTGTCGTGATCGACGACGAGCGCCGCGCCCGCGCGGTCGACGACGTAGGTCTGCCGCTGCTCCGCGAACAGCGCGGGGACGTGCGCCGGCGCAGCGGAGGCGGCGGCGGTGGAGAGCAGGCGCCCCGTCGTCCCGTGGTGGATGAGCACGTCGCCGCTGCGGGAGACCGCGACCACGTGGTCCGCGTCGTCGCCGACCGCGGCGACGGCTGTCACAGCAGACGCGGCGCGCCACGCGTGCCACGCGCGCGCCCGGGTGTCGAGCACCCACACCGCTCCCCCGTCTGTGAGGGCGGCCACCGACGGCCTCCCCTCGCGGCCCGAGAACGCCTGCACTCGATCGTCCGCCGCCGGGTAGGCCAGACGCTCGGCATCCGCGGGCCGCCCGTCGGCGGCGAGGACCACCCCGTCGGCGCAGGCGACCACGACCCCGACCGGCGTGGCGATCGATCCGGAGGCGTCCGCGCACCGGACCGTCTCACCGGCGACGCCCTCCTCGTCGATGTGGCGCAGCCGGGCGACCCGCCCGTCGCCGGCCTCGGTGACCCACGCGCCGTAGGCGAGCGGGACGACCGTGCCCGCGTCGTTCGCGGCGGGGCGCCGGAAGATCTCCTCGATCTCGCCGTCGGCGAGCGGGGCGACCTTGACGAGGATCGCCTCAGCGCGGCCGCCGCCGCCGTCGAAGCGGATTCCCACGCTGCGCTCGCCCGCGACGACCGTCGGGGTCCCCGGCCCCTCGACGTCGCCCACGACACGCGCCGGCCCGGAGTAGTAGTGGACGTGGTCGCCGTGGTTCCACGTCCACGCCCCGCTGTCGACGATGGTCACCGAGCCCTCGCGCAGCGCGAACAGGTAGCGACCGTCGCCCGCGACGGCGTCTGCCGGCGCGATGCGCGCGATCGTGGACGACCGACCCGAGGCGAGGTCGAGGTGGCTGACCGTGCCGTCGGGGGCGAGGGTCGTGAGGTGCAGTGCGGGGGCGGCGTGTTCGACGACGCCGTCCTCCGGCGCGGCATCTGATCCCGGCACCGTGGCGGGGACGGGGGCCGAGTCGGTCGGCGATGCGGCACAGCCGGAGAGCAGCAGCACGGACAGGAGGGCGGCGGCAGGAAGACGGCGGGGCACGGGAGTCGACGCTATCAGAATTGAGAATCATTCTCAGTAACGTATCGGGATAACCCGACAAGAACCGTCCGGCCACCACTGCGGCGCGCTCGCCGCGCCGGTCCTACCGTGGAGACATGACCACCGCAGCATTCCCGCACCGGCGGCCGGGCGCCCTCGCGCACCTGGGGGCGATCGCGCAGCTCGCGGCCCTCGGCATCGCCGGCGCCGTCGCGTTCACGATCCTCCTGACCTTCCTGAGCGTCGGCGTCGGACTCCTCCCCGTCCTCGGCATCGGCCTCCTCTTCCTCGTCGCCTTCGTCTACATCCTGTGGGCGACCGCGTGGGTGGAGTACGAGCGGGTCGACGGCCTCTACGGCTACGGCCTGCCCGCCCTCCGCCTCCGGCCGAGCGCCGGTCCGGGCTTCGGCGGATGGCTCCGCACCCTCTGGCGCCAGTTCACCGACGGCCCGATGTGGCGGGGAACCTCCAGCGCCGCGATCGGAACCGTCCTCGGCTGGTTCGTCCTCCCGCTCCTGGCATGGATCGTCTCCGGCATCGGACTCCTCTTCGCGCCGCTGACCGGCACCGCGCGCCTGCCCTGGACCGACCTGTCCGTCGCCCCCGGGTGGGCGGTCCTCATCGGCGTCCTCAGTATCCTCGCGAGCCTCGCCCTGCTGTTCGGGATCGCCGTCCTCCACGCGACCCTCACCCGCGCCATCCTGGTCCCCTCGCGTGAGGCCGCCTTCGCCGAGCAGGCCCGCACCGCGGGCGCCCAGCGAGCCGGGGCGGTCCGGGCGAGCGAGGTCGAACGCACCCGGCTGGAGCGCGACCTCCACGACGGCGTCCAGCCGCGGCTGGTGTCGGTCGGCATGACCCTGGGCCTCGCGCAGCAGAAGATCGACTCCGATCCGGCCGCCGCGAAGGCGCTGATCGACGAGGCGCACACCTCGACGAAGGCGGCGATCACCGAGCTCCGGCAGCTGGCGCGGGGCATCCACGCCTCGGTTCTCGACGACCGCGGCCTCGATGCCGCCCTCTCGGCCCTCGCCGCCCGGTCGCCGATCCCGGTCGTGCTCGACGTGCGCCTGGACGGACGGTGCAGCCGCACCGCGGAGGCCGCCCTCTACTTCTCGATCGCGGAGTCGATCACCAATGCCGCGAAGCACTCCCGTGCGAGCGAGTGCCGGGTGATCGTGCGCCGCCGCACCGACGAGGCGACAGGTGCCGTGACACTCTGGGCACGCGTCGAGGACAACGGCGTCGGTGGCGCCCGCGTCATCCCGGGCGGCGGTCTCGACGGCATCGTCAACCGCATCGTCGCCGCCGGAGGCACGTCGCGCCTCGACAGTCCCCACGGCGGCCCGACCAGCCTGGAGGTGAGCGTCCCGTGCGCATCCTGATCTGCGAGGACTCGGCCCTGCTGCGCGAAGGCCTGGTCCGTGTCCTCGAGGACGCCGGACACGAGATCGTCGCCGCCGTGCCCGACGCCGAAGACCTCACCGCCGTGGTCGCCGACGCGGTCCCCGAGCTCTGCATCCTCGACGTGCGGCTCCCGCCGACGTTCACCGACGAGGGCATCCGCGCCGCGCTCGCCCTGCGGGCGGCGAACCCCGAGCTCCCCGTGCTCGTGCTGAGCCAGTACGTGGAGGAGCGCTACGCGAGCGAGCTCATCACCTCGCACGGGGCGGCGCTCGGCTACCTCCTGAAGGACCGGGTCGCCGACGTCCGCGACTTCCTGGAGTCGATCGAGCGGATCGGCGCAGGCGCGACGGTGCTCGACCCCGAGGTGGTCGCCCAGCTGCTGACCCGCCGCGCCCGCGACGACCGCATGGCGCGGCTCACCGAACGCGAGAGGACCGTCCTGGCCCTCATCGCCGAGGGCAAGAGCAACCAGGCGATCGCCCAGACCCTGTTCGTCAGCGAGGCGAGCGTCGAGAAGCACATCACCTCGCTCTTCCAGAAGCTCGACCTCGAACCCGACGAGCACGGCAACCGCCGCGTGCTCGCCGCCCTCGTGCACCTCGGTCACACCAGCACCGGTCACGACGGCGACACCCCTCCCCGGAACGGAGCAGTCCGATGACCCTCGTCCCCGATGCCCCCCTCGCATCCGATGCGCCGCCGGCGCCCGGCACCCCGCTGACGCCGCCGCCCGGGTCCAACGGGCCCGTCCCGGGCGCTCCCCTCCCGCCGCGGCGCACGTCGTCCAAGGTGGTCGCGACCGTCGCGATCTGCGCCGGTGCGGTCCTGATCGCGGGCACGGTCTTCACCGGCGTACTCTCGCTGGTGCGCTCCGCGGCGATCCGGGACGGCGAGGTGACGGCATCGGCGGCGGGCCTCCGCGGCGTCGAGCTCGACACCAGCGCCGCCGAGGTGACCGTGACCTACGGCGCGGTGTCGGAGGCCACGCTGCACGTCTCCGGCGCGTCCGGCGTCGACGACTGGACCTTCGAGCGCGACGGCGACCGGCTCGTCGTGTCGTCCGACCGCAACATCTGGGGTCGCTGGGGCTGGTTCCGCGAACCCGACACCGTCGAGCTGACCCTGCCGGCCTCCGCCGCGGGCGTCGACGCCGACATCGACGTCGACAGCGGGTCGCTCCGCGCCGACGGCGACTTCGGCGCGCTGGACCTCCACCTCGACGCCGGCTCGTTGCGCATCTCGGGAACCGCGGACACGCTCACCTCCGAGGTCAACGCGGGATCGGCCCGGTACGACCTGTCAGGCGTCTCGGACGCTCGGCTCGCCGTGAGCGCGGGCTCCGTGGAGGGCCGACTCGACGGAGCGACCCCTGCGTCCCTCTCCATCGACGTCAGCGCAGGGCGCCTGGACCTCACCGTCCCCGACGGCGACTACGCCCTCACGAGCGATGTGTCCGCGGGCGGCTTCACCCACGACCTCCGCACCGACCCGGGCTCGGCGAACCGCGTCACCGTCACCGTGTCGGCCGGCGCCGTGACGCTCCGCGCCGCCGACTGAGCGGGCCTCCTCGCGATTCGTGGGCACTCGTTGTCGCTTCCCGCCGCGGGAGGCGACAACGACTGTCCACGAATCGTCGTCCGGGTAGGGACGGGCGCGGACCGTTATGTCCGTCACCCGCACCTGTGGGGACGCGGGTTCAGCGCTAGCGTTGTCCCCGTGACCACTCCGATCGACGCCACCGCCACCGCCGCCTGGGGAGAGCTCTCCGCCGCCCGCGACTCGTTCACCCCGGATCTGCGCGGCTGGTTCGCCGCCGACCCCGGCCGCGTCGAGCGGCTGACCTTCGACCTCGCCGACCTCCGGGTCGACCTGTCGAAGAATCTCGTCGACGACGACGTCCTCGGCGCCCTCGTGCGGCTCGCCGAGCAGACCGGCGTCACCGAGCGGTACGCCGCCATGCTCGCCGGAGAGCACATCAACACCACCGAGGACCGCGCGGTCCTCCACACGGCGCTGCGCCGGCCGGCCGGCGCGACCCCGCCGCTCCACGTCGACGGGCAGGACATCGACCACGACGTGCACGAGGTCCTGGCCGCGATGTCGGCCTTCGCCGACCGGGTCCGCTCCGGCGAGTGGGTGGGCGTCACGGGCAAGACCGTCACCCACGTGGTCAACATCGGAATCGGCGGATCGGACCTCGGGCCGGTCATGATCTCCGAGGCGCTCGAGCCGTATGCCGACGCCGGCATCCAGGCCCGTTTCGTGTCGAACATCGACCCGTTCGACCTCGCCCACAAGACCGCGGACCTCGACCCCGAGACGACCCTGTTCATCGTCGCATCGAAGACCTTCACGACCCTCGAGACCCTCACCAACGCGCGCCTCGCCCGGGACTGGCTGTGGGCCGGACTCGAAGCCGCCGGCGCGATCGACGACTCCGAGGAGCAGCGGACGGACGCCGTCGCCCACCACTTCGTCGCGGTCTCCACGGCGCTCGACAAGGTGGCCGCGTTCGGCATCGATACCGCGAACGCCTTCGGCTTCTGGGACTGGGTCGGCGGTCGCTACTCCGTCGACTCCGCCATCGGCCTGTCGCTCGTGATCACCCTGGGCCCGGAGGCGTTCCGCGAGCTGCTCGCCGGCTTCCACGCCGTCGACGAGCACGTGGCGTCCACGCCGCTGGAGCGGAACGTGCCCGTCCTGATGGGGCTCTTGAACGTCTGGTACACGAACTTCCTCGGGGCGCAGTCCCACGCGGTGCTCCCGTACGCCCAGCAGCTGAGCCGCTTCGCCGCGTACCTGCAGCAGCTCACCATGGAGTCCAACGGCAAGTCGGTGCGGTGGGACGGGAGCCCCGTCACGAGCGACACCGGCGAGATCTTCTGGGGCGAGCCGGGAACCAACGGCCAGCACGCGTTCTACCAGCTGATCCACCAGGGGACCCGCCTCATCCCGGCCGACTTCATCGCGTTCGTCAACCCCGCGTACGCGCTGAAGGACGACGGCCGCGACGTGCACGGACTCTTCCTCGCGAACTTCCTCGCGCAGACCAAGGCCCTCGCCTTCGGCAAGACGGCCGCCGAGGTCGAGGCGGAGGGCACGACCGGCCCCCCCGTGGCCGCACGCACCTTCCCGGGCAACCGACCCACGACGTCGATCTTCGCGCCCGCGCTCACTCCGCGGGTGCTCGGTGAGCTCGTCGCGCTGTACGAGCACATCACGTTCACGCAGGGCGTGATCTGGGGCATCAACTCGTTCGACCAGTGGGGTGTGGAGCTCGGCAAGCAGCTCGCGCTGCAGATCGCGCCGGCGATCGAGGGCGAGCAGGAGGCGATCGACGCGCAGGACGCGTCCACCCAGGCTCTGCTGGCGTACTACCGCGAGCACCGCACGTCCTGATCGCTGCGGGCGACGACGCGCCGGGGCCGGGCTCCGGTCAGGCGTCGGTGACGCGGGTGTGGATCCGCTCGCCGGTCGCGCTGAAGATGCTGATCACCTCGGCGGGGCCGTCGGCGGAGGCGCGGATGCTGTGGGGCAGCCGCGTGTCGAACTCCGCCGCCTCGCCGCGTTCGATCCGGTGCTCGGTGCCGTCGAGCACGAGGAGCACACGCCCGCTCAGCACGTACAGCCACTCGTAGCCGTCGTGCACCCGGGGTGCGGGCACCTCCCGCGACGGCGCGTAGGTGATCTTGTACGTCTTCACCGGCGCATGCTCGAGGGTCAGCGGTGCGATCACCATGCCGTCGCGGCGCTCCACCGCACGCCGCACCCGGGGGTCGGCGGTCTCGGCGGGCAGCAGATCGTCGATGCGGATGCCGAGCACCCGAGTGAGGGGGACGAGGAGCTCGAGCGAGGCCTGCCGCTTCCCCGACTCGAGCCGCGACAGGGTGCTGGCGGACAGACCGGCGCGCAAGGCGACGTCGTCGAGGGTCCAGCC
>Ga0307406_10000493_pt1 | contig 22679 bp, 19 predicted proteins | sample 322Cmetagenome_3_FD_203706 | JGI IMG/M metagenome (GOLD analysis project Ga0307406, IMG submission 203706) | Maize rhizosphere microbial communities from greenhouse at UC Davis, California, United States - 322HYB-C-2 | ecosystem: Host-associated > Plants > Roots > Rhizosphere > Soil | place...
CCGTGGTGGTCCTTGGCATGCGTCTTGAAGTGGGGAGTCAGTTCGTTGATGCGAGCGGTCAGCAGGGCCACTTGCACTTCTGGGCTACCAGTGTCATTGGCAGCACGGGCGTTGGCCTTGACGACCTCGGCCTTGATGGAGGATGCGATCATGATTCTTCCTTGGATTGAGACTGGCAGACTTGCCGAGCCTTGGTTTTACTTGCGCTCGCGGCTGGAATGGCTGCGGGCGTGCGTCTTGCACTGTGCAAAACTTTGCGATTATAGCGGCGTTGCAAATCTACCTTACCAGGCGCACTGCAATCCAGAACGCTCGCGGCCCCAAGCACCTATCGACATCAACTGAAAACGCATCATGGAACGAGTCACCGCCACTTCGACACCCTCAACCTTGCGCCACTCACCCTCAAAAGCAACCCTCCTACTGTCCACTTTCGGCCTCACTTTGTTCTTGACGTCGGTACCACTGACCGCACAAGCAAGAAACACTTTCGATAGCAAAACCGCCTCAACTACCGGTTCGACGAAGAAGAAAGGTGTGAGCAAAGTCACTTACCAACGCAGCAGCTCCGAGGAAACCCGCTCTGAACGCGATCGGCGGATGTACAGGGAGTGCAAAGGCATGCACAACGCGGGGGCGTGCAGGGGCTATACGCGATAGTCGCAAAACCAACGGGACCTCATGCACAGCCGCCCATCGCCACGCGTATGCCACTCGTCAGACACACGACACCTCGCCACACCAATCCACATAGCATCAGCCCATGCAGATCATGCAACCTCTATCTCGCCTCCGGCGGGGTCTTCGCAAGCCGAATAAGCCACGCCCTCGTGGATTCACCATCATTGAGTTGATGGTGGTCGTTGCCATACTGGCCATTCTCGTAGCGTTAGCAGCCCCCAGTTTCACCCCTCTCATAGAACGCTGGCGTGTGCAGCAAGCACAAAAGGGACTCGAATCCACCCTTTATTACGCACGTGCTGAGGCCATTAAGCGCGGAGGCAACATCACAGTACGCAAACACCCCAGCGGGACCAACGGTTGCGCACTCGCCTCCGGCACCGATGATTGGGACTGCGGCTGGTTCGTCTTTGTGGACACCAACAGCAACGGGACGTTGAATGCGGGTGAAGAAGTACTGCAGAGCTTCACCACCCCCCCAAACATTGACGTCACGCGCACCAATGGCGGCTCCAGTATTCAATTTGACCGATGGGGGCGCATTTCTGGCACTTATGTAGGCTTCAGCCTCGTGCCACATAACAAATCCATTTCGGAATTGTCAGCCCGTGGTCTGTGCATGAGTTCTGGTGGGCGCATCCGGATTATTAAATCTGAAGACATGCCATGCACGTCGGGCTAAATCTTATGCAGCACACTTCTCATTTCAACCAGCGCGGAATTACCCTTATTGAATCGCTGGTGGCTATCGTCGTTGCCGCCTTAGGCATTCTTGGAATTCTGGGCGTTCAGATGCGAACCCTTAGCGACACTCAAACCAGCGTGCACCGTGCGCAAGCGGTTCGCTTGATTGAGGACTTGAGCGAGCGGATGAAGACCCATCCCAACGCCTTGGTGAGCATTGATAGCTATATCGTGGGTTGGCGCACTGGTCCAGCCCCCACCCCACCGGCACCCAAACTTTGCGAAGGAGCCACCAATTGCACGCATGCAGAGTTCGCTGCATATGACCTTCGCGAGTGGAAACGCGCGCTCGAACGAGCTCTTCCTTTGGGTGATGCCAACGTTTTTTTTGCCCCCGCCGAAACCACTGCCGGAAGCCGACGGACGGTGGGCGTGATGATTCGTTGGCGCGAGAACGAGCGAAGTACTGATAACTCCTATCTTAGCGATCTGTTAACCACTGCGACCAATCTAGGGGGTGATGCCGGTGTTCCGGCCTGCAACACAAGCCCCACGGCAACGCCCAGATATACGTGCCACCTGCAATACATCCCGGTCAGCAGTCGCTGCGCTCCTTATTTTGCCGACGTTACCGTTCAGTATTTCTGCCCAGGACCCAAATCCTGATTTCACGAGTTTCTGGGACTTTATCTTTTTATCAGGCAAGTCAAGCATGAAAAATTTGAGGCCATACAACCAGCGTGGCGTGACACTGCTCGAACTGCTAGTCGGCATCACCATTGGCCTGCTCACCATCGCTGTGGCGATGGGCGCACTCATGGTTTCTCGTGGCGTCTCAGGGACCGTAACCGATGCCAGTGATATCCAGCAACAAGCTTCGCACGCCTTCCGAGTGATTGGCATGCAATTAAGACAATCGGGCTCGATCAAGCTCAAAATGTCTGCGACAAAAATGGAGAGTGATACTACTCCTGCGCTAGTTGGCGAACCTGTAGCATTTGAGACGGATTTCACCGATGGCACCAACAATTTCACACTGGCGACTGATACTCTGAGCGGACTGGATTCACCTGGCGCTGGTGAATACAAGCTCACGACAGGTTATCGCAATTACACAGAGCTTGTCTATTTGGCAAAAGATCCGACGAAACCTTTAGACCCGGAATCCGTTCTGCGTAATTGCTTGGGGGAAAGTGGCACCCCTACTCTCATTCAAAGTCAGTTTGTACTTAACACCGCCACTAACGAGTTGCGATGTGCTGCAAATGGCCAAGTCCAGCCTATTGTGCGCAACGTCGCCAACTTTCAAGTTCGATATTTAGTACAAAGTGCGGCCGGCACAGGCAGCCCCAATCTGCGTTATGTAAACGCCACAACCGTTGGTGCCCCAGGCACCCCTGGTTGGGCGCAGGTTTTTGCGGTGGAGGTCTGCTTAGTGTTGTATGGAATCGAAAAAATCAACCTACCCGCAGGCAGTTCCTATACGGACTGCGATGGTACCACCGCGATTAATCTGACCACACTAGCCGAACCCCGGAATAGACGCGTGCACATGGTGTTCCGCAACGTGTATCAATTGCGCAGCCAAGGGCTCACAGGCTAAAACCATCCACTGCAGCAAGCCATGCCACGCACATCCCTACCACACACTTCTAACAAACGGTCGCAGCGACGTCAAGGTGGCGTTGCATTGTTTGTCGTTATTGTTTTTGTCATGCTTTCGATGCTGCTGGCGTTGTGGGCATCGCGCACTTCCATGTTCAACGAGATGGTGGTCGGAAACGATGCCGACTACCAACGTGCATTCGAAGCCGCGCAGGCACTCATTCAGGATGCCGAACTCGACATTCGCGGTGAAAAGGCGGACGGAAGTGACTGCCGAATTCCAACTGCAACGGCATGTCGCGGAGGCAATCCTACCTATGCACAAATTCCGCTCGAGGCCAAGGAAGCCGCTGCACTATGGGCTGACCTTGAAAACATCACAACAGGTCCTCGATGCCTGAACGCTCTTTGCCTGAAACGTACAGGGCGTCAAGATTTCTGGAACAACACGAGCGATAAAACAGATCCTCTTGTTGATTTCACCTTGGCTGAAATGGCGATCAACAACATCGGTGCTCGCTACGGCCAATACAGCGGCGCACAACTCAGCACCGATGAAAGTGAGCCCAAGGGCAATCCCATACTGCGAGATCGCTCGGCCAACAACCGAGGTGGCTGGTATTGGATTGAGGTATTACCCTACGACCCGAATGCGGATAAGTCCGCTTTGATTGCAGGTGGTGCCAACCATCTTCCCTTGAATATGAAACCTAATGTGGTTTATCGCATTACAGCCCTTGCGTATGGACGCAAGGTACGAAGCGTAGCTGGAGTGGATGTCCCAGTAACCCAAGCGGTATTGCAACAAACCTATGCGCGCCAGAAGCTCAAAGACTAATTCTTCACCAAAAAAGCGTTTGCAGGTTGACATAGCCTAAGAGCTAGTCAATTCAACCGAATAGGAGCACATCATGCCCTCCAAAAATCATCCCCAAAATCACTTTAAAAAAACCCTAATTGCAATGGCCGTCGGAGCGGCGCTTGCTCCGCAGATTACTCTGGCATTGGACTTTGCACAGTCGCCACCAGGCACCGTAGAACCCTATGTTGCGCCTAACGTGATAATCTCCGTCGACGACTCGGGGAGTATGAGCAACTGCCTAAACAAAGAAAGTACGACGGATTGCGTCGGCTCAGCAGATGCTACTAACAACACGGTCCCAAACGCCGATGGCAGCTGGCCTTTGACGAGCCGTCGCATCAACGTACTCAAGTACGCCCTCAAGGAAGTTTTTAACGACACAACACTTTTGCCCGACGGGAAAATCCGCTTGGCTTGGCAGGTCATGCATAACAATGGCGGAGCGCCGAGCGCAGGCAGTGTGGATTCAGCCAGCATGCAGACCAATTCGATGCGCCCAGTCGAGGGCGCACATCGAACCAACTTCCTTAGTTTCGTCAACAGCCTCAAAGCGAACAATGGGACGCCTACCCATAAGATGTTCAAGCAGGCGGATGACTATATGCGCCGGACGTTAGGCACAAATAGCGCTTGGGCGTCCAAACCTGGCGTAACTGGAAGCCCTTATCTCGGATGCCGACGGAACTACCATATCGTAATGACCGATGGCCGCTGGAACGGGTATGAGGCAGCATACGCTGCCGGTGGCAATAAAGATGGAGTCACAACCCTCACATTGCCTGATGGCACGGTGTACAGCAACACCGGTGCCAACGCAGGACAAACCAATATCTATCGCGACGGAACAAGCAACACGCTGGCTGACTGGGCTTTCAAGAGCTGGTCCGAACCACTTCAAGCGAGCGGCCTCACCGGAGCGATAACGCCTACTGCCGAGTACGACCAAGCGCCTGCGACAGAGACGATAGGTGGTGTGGCGCTGAAAAAGTATTGGAATCCCAAATATAACCCCGCAAACTGGCCTCACATGGTGACGTACACCATCGGTTTCAGTTCAATGTCTTATACGTGGCCCGGGGCACCAACCATTCTCGCTCCTACAGAAATGGTGCCCTTCGGTTATAACGGCAGCTTCCCAAATTTGGTTAACGGTACGCAAACGTGGCCTGTCATGGACAATGAAAATAAGCGTTCATTGGACTTGTGGCATGCTGCAATCAATGGACGCGGAAGATTTTTTGCAGTCGAACAGGGCGACGATCTGGAAAAAGCGTTCCGCATGATCATCCAGCAGATCAAAACTGATACGGAGCCGGACCGAGGCTCTAACGCTACCAGCGGAAGTAATGCGTCGCGTAACGACGTGGGGAAGTACATAGCAAACTATATTCCCAAGGAAGGTTGGCGGGGGTTCATTGAGGCCGAAACCGTTAAAACAGATGGGACTACCGTTCCTAATCCCGGTTGGGCTGGAAAAAATACTGCAACCTTGCTTGATGCGGCAGGGTTTGACGTAAACGCTCGACTGGTACTCACATGGAACGATAAGATTCAAAAGGGAGCCCCCTTTAAATGGACGGCCGATGAATCCAACTTGAGTACAGCACAAAAGAACTTTCTGAATTTGAAGAGTGACGGCTCTAGCGACGCGCTTGGACAAGACCGTTTGAACTATGTGCGGGGTGACCGCACTAAAGAGGGGACCGAGACGCCTCCCGACTATCCCGCCACGAAACCTTTCCGCGAAAGAAAGTCACGCCAAGGAAGCATCATTAATTCTGAAGTATGGTATGTGGGGGCTCCAAACAGTAGTTACGCCTGGAAAGGCTACGCAGCGTTTACCAAGGCGTGGCAAAAGCGTCTTCCGATGATCTATGTGGGTGGCAATGACGGCATGCTTCACGGGTTCTCCGCGAATGACGGAGCAGAAAAGTTGGCCTATGTGCCACGCGGTGTTATCCCCGCCGTAGGGCGCCTCACTGACCCCACCTTCAATCAGAATCACCGTTATTACGTTGACGGATCGCCCATGAGTGGGGATGTCGATATCAACGGGGGCAAGGACCCCGGAGACCCCGACTACGGCATCTATGCCCCCGACTGGCGCACCATGCTGATTGGCACTTTGGGCGCAGGTGGCAAAGGTTATTTCGTTCTGGACGTTACCAATCCAGGCACTACTGTGCCCGCGCCGGGCAACTTTACCGAAGGGAATGCGCCACAGTTGGTTGTGATGGATAAAACCCGCCATGCCAGCGAATCAGTGGCCTCGGTGGCCATTTGTGAAGACGCCGGAGTCACGCCCGTGGCAAACAAGGAAGCTTGCTTGGCTGCGGCTGATATGGGCCATATTTTTGCGAAACCCGTGATGGATGACGCCAACCCTCAGCGCACCACTCAAATTGTGCGCATGAACAACAATCGCTGGGCTGCAGTGATGGGCAACGGCTACAACAGCAAGAGCGAGCGTCCCGTATTGCTGGTGCAGTATTTGGATGGTGACAAGAAGCTGTTGCGATTGGTGGCTACAGGCACGACGGCAACTGGCGCCCATGCTAATACCACCGACAACGGCTTGTCCGCACCACGTCTCGTAGACATCAACAGTGACGGCCGCCCGGATGTGGCCTACGCAGGTGATTTGAAAGGCAATATGTGGAAATTTTTGATTGCCGATAGCGATGAGAACAAGTGGGGTGTGGCACGCTGGGGCAGCGTGGCAGACTCCACCAGCAACCATACAACTGTTGGCGTCCCACTGTTTACCGCTAAGGGCGGCACCGAGGGATCTCCCGCAGTCCGCACACTCGCACAATCTATTACTGCTGCACCCACGGTGCGCGCAAATGATCGTAAAAAGGAAATCGATATTGGTGGGGGTAAAAAGAAAACGGTGGCTGTCGGCGGCATGATGGTAGCTTTTGGAACCGGACGCAACATTGCTACGGACGACCCACAAAATGCCAACAAACAGAGTTTGTACTCGATCTTGGACAATACGAGTTACAAACTGGTTGGCACCAAAAAGGACCGTATCGCAGTCTGCGCATCAACTTCCGACTCGGCATGCTCCGAACTAGTGAAATCATCGGATGATCTACCAACTGCGGTGGCTCAAACGAGCTTAGTGCAGCGGCAGATTCCCGTGACATCTGCTTTTGCGCGTGATGGACATCAATTCTGGACTATCGATGCCTCTACCACCCTCGACTGGATCACGCATAAAGGCTGGTATATGGATCTGCCCGAAACCCGTGAACGCATGCTGAAGCCAATGGACTTTTACGATAGCAGCAATGTACTTTCAGTCTTTTCGCAAGTTCCAGCCAAGGGATCCCTGCTGGACCCTAGTGTTGAGGCATGCCAAGCTGGTTCGGTAGACAAGGAGCGGCAGTTCTGGACCTTGGTCAACATCATGGACGGTAAGCGACCTAGTGTTCAAATCATGGATACGAACGGCGACGGAAAATACAACCTCTCCAGCGACATGGGAGCTTCGCGTGTGTCTGTTCTCCCTGGATCTCACACCATGATCCAGCGCGGCAGTATCATCCGCCTCACGGGCAAGAAGCCGGATGGTTCAGACGATAACCTGGACAATCAGACCTTCCCAGAGCAAACCATGCGCCCCAGTTGGCGGCAGCTGCGTTAAGCTCAATGTTCAGGAGCATGCAGTTTTATGAAGCACCATTCTCGAGGCTTTACGCTAATTGAGGTCATGATCGTAGTAGCCATTATTGGCATTATTACGGCCATCGCTATGCCCAGCTACGCTGAATATATTCGGCGTGGTCACCGCGCTGATGCTCGTGCAGGTCTACTGCAGGCCCAGCAATGGTTGGAACGTGCCGCTACGGCCACGGGAACGTATCCCACCGCACTCCCTGCCAACCTTACTTGGGCGGCCGATCCGACAAAGCGCTATACGATATCAATTGGAGGGCCAGCCACCACTTCCTCCTTCACCCTCACGGCGACCCCTAAATCCGGTACACCCCAAGCTGGGGATAAGTGCGGAAACTACACGCTTACGCACGCTGGCATCAAGGGTGCGAAGGGGAAAATTCAAAGCGATCCGGACTTCGACGCAACTTGCTGGAACAAGTAGCTGCTGAGCTAATATCCACGGCGCATGAATTCGTCCGCGCCCTCCCCCATGAACCAAGCGCTTGAGCTCGCCACTCAAGCGCTTTTTCTTTCCAATCCGAATCCCCGTGTTGGCTGTATGCTCACCACCCCCAATGGCGAAGTCATTGGCCAAGGTTTTACTCAGCAAGCAGGTGGGCCACATGCGGAAGTCATGGCGTTGCGCGATGCGGCCAGCAGAGGGCGTGACACCCGCAACGCAACCGCCTATGTAACGTTGGAGCCTTGCTCGCACCATGGGCGTACTGGGCCGTGCTGTGATGCCTTGGTCCAGGCAGGTGTGAGTAAGGTCGTGGCTTCCTTGGGAGATCCGAATCCGCTGGTGGCGGGGCACGGATTTGAGCGGCTGCGCGCGGCAGGGGTGGAGGTGGTTGTGGGGCCAGGGGCCGAGGCATCGCGCGAACTCAATATTGGTTTTTTCAGCCGGATGATCCGAGGCACGCCTTGGGTGCGGCTCAAAATGGCAGCGTCGCTGGATGGCACGACGGCCCTCAACAACGGGACCAGCCAGTGGATCACTTCAGCCGCCGCGCGCGCGGACGGGCATGCATGGCGGGCCCGAGCCTGTGCGGTGCTAACGGGCATTGGCACGGTATTGGACGACAATCCGCGGTTGGATGTGCGCGACGTACCCACGCCACGCCAACCCCATGCGGTGGTGGTCGACAGCCGACTGGAAACGCCACCGGACGCTAACATTTTGATAGCTGGCCGCGCTTGCTATATCTACGCTGCAGGCCAAAATGATCTAAAAAAAGAAACTGCCCTGGTCGACCGCGGCGCCACGGTAGTACACCTGCCCAACGCCCACGGCAAGGTCGATTTGCGGGCCATGCTTCAGGATCTTGGCCGGCGGGGCATCAATGAGCTGCACGTGGAAGCGGGGCACAAGCTCAACGGCTCCCTGGTCCGCGAGGGTCTGGTGGATGAAATTCTGCTGTACGTGGCTCCGAGGCTTTTGGGTCCTGGACGAGGGATTGCGGACTTTGGACCGCTGACCTCTCTGGCGGACGGTTTGGCGTTGGAATTCAAGTCGGTCGATCCCGTCGACAAGGACCTGCGTATCGTGGCGCGGGTGCAAGGGCGCGACCGGTTCTAGCGCTGCTGGCGAGCACAGCTACCCTGATGCTCAGCAAGTAAACGATAGGGTCGTGGAGCATCAGGGGCCGCATAGAGACAACCGCGCCTGAGGCCCACGTCTTCACCGCTGTCGACGCGCTTCCCCTGTATACGCCGAGTTCCCCCCTAACTAAAGCCCCCTTTCCCTCCCCGGGGCCCCGAACCTCTCGCGTTCAACCCCACTTCAGCCGTCACACCAAATCGGTGCGACCTCGTGCACCATTCTCTGGCGCGAATTTTGCTTCAAGATGGTGCAAATCGGGGATGCACGCTGCTTGTGCACCAGAAAAGATCAACCCATCGCGCGAGGACGATATGGAAGCACTCAAACAGGGCACGGATGCCTTGTTCATTCTGCTAGGGGCCATCATGGTGCTGGCCATGCACGCAGGCTTTGCCTTTTTAGAACTGGGCACGGTCCGCAAGAAAAACCAGGTCAACGCACTGGTCAAGATCCTGGTGGATTTTTCAGTATCGACGGTGGTGTATTTCGCAGTGGGCTACAGCGTGGCCTATGGCACGCATTTCTTTGTCGGTGCCGAATCGCTCGTTCAGCAGAGCGGCTACGCGCTGGTCAAGTTTTTCTTTTTGCTCACCTTTGCCGCGGCCATCCCGGCCATCGTTTCGGGGGGAATTGCCGAGCGCGCCAAGTTCTGGCCTCAACTGATGGCAACGGCGGTCATTGTGGGGTTTGTATACCCGTTCTTCGAAGGCATCGCCTGGAACCAGCACTTTGGGGTCCAAGCATGGCTCAAGGCGCTGACGGGGGAAGAGTTCCATGATTTCGCCGGCTCGGTGGTCGTGCATGCCGTGGGCGGATGGATTGCCTTGCCCGCGGTGATCCTGCTGGGGTCCCGCGCCAATCGTTATCGCAAGGATGGCGCCATCTCTGCCCATCCACCCTCCAACATACCCTTTTTGGCACTGGGCGCATGGGTGCTGGTCGTAGGCTGGTTCGGGTTCAATGTGATGAGCGCCCAGACGGTGGACAGGCTTTCTGGCCTGGTTGCCGTGAACTCGCTGATGGCGATGGTGGGCGGCACGCTGGCGGCGTTGATGCTGGGCAAGAACGACCCGGGCTTTGTGCACAACGGGCCGCTGGCCGGGCTGGTGGCCGTCTGCGCCGGCTCAGACCTGATGCATCCTCTGGGCGCGCTGGTTGTCGGGGCCGTGGCGGGGGGAATCTTCGTGGTGATGTTCACGCTGACGCAGAACCGCTGGAAGATTGATGACGTGCTGGGCGTGTGGCCTCTGCACGGCTTGTGCGGCACCTGGGGCGGTCTCGCCGCAGGGATTTTTGGCAGCAAGGCGCTGGGTGGCCTCGGCGGCGTCAGCTTCGGAGCACAGTTGATCGGCACGGCGATGGGGGTGGCGTGGGCGCTGGGTGGCGGGTTCGTGGTGTACGGCATTCTCAAACGCACGGTGGGCTTGAGGCTCACGCAGGAAGAAGAGTTCGACGGGGCCGATCTTTCGATCCACAAAATCAGTGCCACCCCGGACCGCGAAGTCAGCTGGTAGGGCCGCAGGCAGGCCGCTGTCAGCCAGACCACCTAACCATCCGATTTCGGCTGCGACCGATGGGGTAACGACTCCCTGTCACCCTCTGCTCCACTGTCGCGTTGGCGCGGCGTCCGACAAGCGGCAGACCGGCCGCAACGTCACAATCACGCCATGCGTTCGCAGCCCCGCCCCTCTGGCAATCCTTCAGAGTTCTTGAGCTCCACGGCCCGCTATGGATGGCTGGCTGTGGCGGCCATGGTGATCGCCAGTGTGGTCAGCGGCTGCACCGGTTTGCCCACCGGGGTGGATCGCCCGGTGTCCAGCGCACTCGCATCACCTGATGAAACCCCACTGGGCCAACTGGTGCAAGCGCAGCGTGCCACGGCGGATGCGCGGCACCTTTCGGGCTTCTTGCTGCTCAGCGGCCCCCAGGCAGCGTATGGCAGCCGGCTGGCGCTGGTGGAGTCCGCGCAAAAGACGTTGGACCTGCAGTACTACGCCATCCATGCCGATGCGAGCACCGAGCGCCTCTTGCTTGGTGTGGTGGCTGCAGCGCAAAGGGGCGTTCGCGTGCGCGTCCTGCTGGACGACTTTCACAGCGCAGGCCGCGACGCACAGGTCATGCGCCTGGCCTTCGTGCCCAACATCGAAATGCGCATGTTCAACCCCCTCACGGGTGCCCGCGGCTCCACGCTGGGCCGCATGTTCAGCGCGCTGGGCGATTTCTCGCGGGTGCAGCAGCGCATGCACAACAAGCTCTTCATTGCCGACAACGCCATGGGCGTGACCGGTGGCCGCAACCTGGGCGATGCCTATTTCGGCAGCGCGGAGTCCGGCAACTTCGTAGACCTGGATGTGCTGGCCGCCGGTCCCGTGGTGCAGGAGCTCTCCCGCAGTTTCGATAGCTACTGGAACAACGAACGCGCCTATCCGGTGCAGTCGCTGGTCACGCGGGAGGAACTGGACCGGATGCGCAGCCGCGCCCGCACGGCCGGAGAAGCGCAGCGCGGCCGGGTTGACGCCCCCAGTTCCCCCCAGGCGCCCGACGACTCGCCGCCAAAAGAGCCGGGGACGCCCCCACAGGACGCACCAGCCTCGCAACGTGCCCGAATCTGGGACCAGCGCCCCATGGACCTCACGCAGGCCACATTCACGTGGGCTCCCGCCGCTGTGCTGGTGGACAAGCCAGCCAAGATTCCCCCCGACAGCGCCTCCTCGGCAGTGCTGCCCGAAAAGCCGCCCGCCAAGGCCTCGCCGCTCGCCATCACCTCGCGCGGCGGCAGCGCGCCCCCCCGCTTGCCTTCCGGGGCCACCGCGCGTCCGCCCTCACCACCGTCAGGTCCCAGCCCTGCTGCGGCGCCCGATGCGCCCGGCACGGTCGCCCCTCCACCCAACTACCGGCCTGACGCCCAAACGCTGGACGCCCAGACCGACACGGTGGTGGACGGACTACTGCAACTGATGGGCAAGGCTCGGCGCGAGCTGCTCATCGTCTCGCCCTATTTCGTGCCGGGCCCGGACATGAAGCAGGCTTTTGCCGACGCCACATCGCGTGGGGTGCGGGTGCGGGTGCTCACCAACTCGCTGGCATCCAACGATGCACCGATTGCCCACGCCGGGTATGCGCGCCATCGGCCCGACCTGCTGGGCATGGGCGTCGAGCTGTACGAGATGCGCAGCGAGCTCCCCAGCGGGCTGCGCGGCGCGCTCGGAAGTTCGGGCAGCACCGGTGGCGAGGGTGGAAGTGGTGGCCTGGGCTCGGGCTCCATGGGCAGTTCGCGCTCCATGCTGCATTCCAAGCTGCTGATCGTGGATGGTCGCTTGCTGGTGGTGGGATCGATGAACCTGGACATTCGCTCGCAACGCCAGAACACCGAAATCGCATTGCTCATCCGCAGCACCGACCTGTCCCGCAGGGCGACCGAGCAGATCGAGACCGCGCTGCGCGAGGCCGCATGGAAGGTCCAGCGAACGGAGAGCGGCCTGGTGTGGCAAGCCCCGGAGGGCAGCGGCCTGCCCAACAGCACGACAGAGCCCGATGCGAGCGTTCCGCTGCGGCTGATGCTGCAACTGCTCGGCCCGCTGGCACCCGACCATCTGCTGTAGGTCACGCGGGTGGCCGCGAAAAAGCGCACCGACCGCGCCGGTCCACCACGCGGATCCCCCCTCAGAACAGCTCTCAGGCCTTTGGAAAAGCAGACTCAGGCTGGCTCTGCAACGTGGAAACCCAGGCAGTGATCGCCCGCTGGTCGGTCATCGTGCGGACGTGCTGGTAAGCCGCCTCGGCCTCATCAAAGCGCCTGCGCAGCAGGTTGAGCCACTGCTTGAGCCGCCCTGCCCGCTGGCGCGGCTCCAGGTCTTCGCAGACCAGTTGCCAGAAAGCTGCGACGTGCGGCAGCAGATCGACCCAGGCCACGGTGTCCGCGCCGGACTGCCCGGCGTCCGACGCGCGGATGGCGCGTGCCAGGCCCGGGTCCGCCACCATGCCGCGCCCGAGCATCAGCGCGTCGCAGCCAGACACTTCGCGACAGCGCTGCGCGTCTGCCATGGTCCAGATCTCGCCATTGGCAACCACGGGGATATGGACCGCCGCGCGGATGGTGGGGATTTGCTCCCAATACGCCGGGGGCCGGTAGCCATCCGCTTTGGTGCGGGCGTGCACCACCAACTCGGCAGCGCCGCCCGCCTGCATCGCCTGTGCGCATTCCCGCATCAGGCCGGTATCGTTGAACCCCAGGCGCATCTTGGCCGACACCGGCAGGTGCGGGGGCACCGCAGCGCGCACGGCCGCTACCACGGCGGCGATGCGCTCGGGCTCCTGCAGCAGCGCAGCGCCACCTCCGTGGCGATTGACCACCTTGGCCGGACAGCCAAAGTTCAAGTCGATGCCCTCCGGCCCCAGGGCCGCGAGGCGGGCTGCGTTTTCCGCCATGCACACCGGGTCGGAGCCCAGCAGTTGCGCGCGCACCGGCACGCCCGCGAGCGTGCGGCTGCCGTTACGCAACTCGGGCACGTACCGCAAGAACACCTTGTCGGGCAGCAAGGACCCCGTGATCCGGATGAACTCCGAAACACAGCGGTCCACGCCGCCCACGCGGGTCAGCACGTCACGCAGCACAAAATCCAACAGCCCCTCCATGGGGGCAAGCAACAAGGTCATCGCATGAGCGGGTGGGATGCGCGAGCGCCGCAGCGCAGGCAGCCAGTTCACCTGAAAGAAAAATGGTCTGCAGCGCTTGATATACAAGCGCAGGCAGCTATGTTTTTAATAGCAAATGCCGCATTTGCCCTCCGAAAGGGGCAAGATGCCAGACGGCATTGTGCGGCAGCGGGTCATCACAGCGTCACGGCGGCTTGCTCCAATGGCTGGCATTCCCCCGTGACGGAGACACCCATGCTGCTGCAAAAGACGGAAAAAGCCCGCCTGGAACTCTCGCCCGGCGTGCGCACACTGAGCCTGCGCGAGCGTTCCCTGCTGTTGCTGGTCGACGGCAAACCGCTGTCCGACCTGCAGGCCATGTACAACGGCATCGGCGCACAGATCGTCGAGAACCTCATGCGTCAGGGCTACCTGACGGGCCCCGCAACACCCGGTGGCGCAGCGGGCGCGCCGGGCCAGGCGTCATCCCGCGCACCATCGGTCCAGCGCCCCGAGCCCGGAGAAACGCTGCGCTCACTGGCAGGCGCCCGGATGTACCTGTTTGACACCTGCGAACGCCTGTTCGCCCGACGAAGCCCTGAGCTGGCCGAGCAATTCCGCAACGCGCTGCGCGCCGCGAAGGACCGCGCCAGCATGCTGGACGTGGGCGAAGCCATGTTCGAGGAAGTTGCCTTGGCAGCCGGCGGTGATCGTGCGGCAAGCTTGCGCGAGAAGTTCGAGCAGTTGCTCCCGCTCGAAACATCCACCGTGCTGACCAGCTGAACAGCTGGGCGGCACCGGCGGCGTGGCCCCTTACGCAGTCAGGCTACGCCCAGACGCCACAACGATGTGACTTCCGCCGCACGCGCGGCATGCAACGGGTCTGACGCATCCGTTGCCTTGGCATGGCGCGGTTTCACGTCATGCCGGCCCAGCACTTGCAAGCCTGCCTCGGCAATCCACTGCAGCAGCTGCGCACGCGGGCGCAGTGCGAGATGCTCGGCCAGATCGGACAGGATGAGCCAGCCCTCGCCCCCGGGTGCCAGGTGCTCGGCCAGACCGGAAAGAAACCCGCGCAGCATGCGGCTGCCCTCGTCGTACACGGCATGTTCGATGGGCGAGTTCGCACGCGCGGGCAGCCATGGCGGGTTGCAGACCACGAGCGGGGCACGGCCTGGCGGAAACAGGTCTGCCTGCTGGAGCTCGACCTGGGGCAGCACGCCCAGGCGCCGCAGGTTGTCCTGCGCGCATGCCAGCGCCCTGGGGTCCTGGTCGGTAGCCACCACGCGCTGCACGCCGCGGCGCACCAGCACCGCAGACAGCACCCCGGTGCCCACGCCAATGTCAAAGGCCAGCGCCTTGCCGGGCAACGGCGCATTCGCCACCAACTCCACGTATTCGCCCCGCACAGGCGAAAACACGCCGTAGTGCGGGTGAATGCGGTTGTTGGGGGGCGCGCCCAGCGCGGGCACTTCCACGCCCTTTTTGCGCCATTCGTGCGCGCCCACCAGGCCCAGCAGTTCGCGCAGCGTAGCCACGGTGCGCTCGCCCGTGGCCGGGCCCCAGGCCTCGGTGCACGCCAGGCGCCAGTCCGGCGCCCGGCGCAGGCCGATGCCATAGTCGCTCTCCAGTGGAATGAGCACCGATGCCAACACCCGCGCGCGCTGCGCCTGCGCCTGGCGGTGCAGGTGAAAAGCCTCTGCCGGCGTGGCAGATGCCAGCTTCTGCGTCGCCTTCGCAGCCGACTTGCGCGGCTTCCGGTCCACCCGGCGCATGAGCGCCTGCAGCAGGTGGCGCGCGTTCTGGAAATCACCCTGCCACAGCAGCCCCGTGCCCTCGCACGCCATGCGGTAGGCCGCGTCAGCGGACAGGGTGTCGTCCACGACTTCGACCCGGCGCGGAGCGGACGCGCCACTCTCCGAGCGCCACAGCGCTTGCTGGGCCTGGCCTTCTTGGGTCCAGTGGATCATTGGGGTTGGCTGGCGCGCCGAGAAGCGCTACGCCGGAAATTGCCGAAAGTCGTGGAGGCTGGCGCAGACGCCACCAGCGCCCCCGCGCAAGGGCCGCCCCGCCGCACTGCGGCGTCCCCTTCCCGAAGGAGATGAGGACGGCGCCGCAGGCGACTCAGGGGATGCCTCATGCACTAATCGGCCGCTTCAGCCGCACTTCTTCAATCTTCACGCCGCCGATCACTGCCGTCTTGGCCGTGGAGAGTTCGCGCTTGAAGCCCGCCAGTTCGTGAAAGCGCAGTGCGCGCTCATTGCGCAGCGGCACCCAGGCGGTCACATTGGTGCAGCCTTCTTCCTGAAGGCCGTCGCGGGCGGCATCCCACAGGGCCAGGCCCACGCCTTGGTTCCAATGGGTGGGGGCCGCATAGATGGCCCAGATCTCGCCCGTCGTGGGACGGGACTTTTCATCGCGTGAGCGGTCGTAGCCCACAAAGCCGACGATCTTCTCGCCGTCCACCGCCACCTGCACCTGGGGCTCGCAGTATTCGATGGCTTCACGCCAGTAGGCCTGGCGCTTCTCGACAGAGGACATGGATTTCAACTGCTCGTCTGGCACCAACCCCTTGTAGGCCTCTTGGGCAGAGGCGGTGTGGACCTGGGCAATGGCTTTGGCATCGCGAAGCGTGGCGGGACGAACCTGGATACTGGACATGGAAAAACCGAACGAAAACAGGGAAAGAAAAAACGAAAGGACCGGCATTGTCGCCGCAAACCGTTTTTGCCCCTGCCCGCCACCCCGTCTGCGAGAGTTCCGACGCCCCCCGCGCCACTGCGGCCCACCGCCAAGGCGGGCCATCGCAACCGCCGCAGGGCCGTGCCCCGCGTCAGGCCAATGCCATCGATCCGGTGAGCGAAGCGGCCAGCGGGGCGCGCCGCGCAACGGCACGCTTGTTGCGCGGGCGCGGCACATGCACCGCTGGCGGTGCGCCGTTGATGGCAGCGAGTGCCAGCACCAGCGTGACTGTCCGCGAGCCGTCTTCCCGGTCATCGCCCGCGTAGGGCCGGTAGCTCCCGTTGCCAGGCCCATGGCTGCGCTGCACGGTGTGGAATGCCACGCGCGCGCCGGTGACCCGGTGGCCGGAGAACGGCAGCACCCGCAGCCGCGCATCCCGATCCAGCGCCAGCCCCAGGTTGCCTGGCCGGTTGATCAGATCGGTCCGGATGGCGCGCCAGGTCTGCCCTTGGTCAATGGAAAACTGCCAGGTGCCGGCCTGCGCATCCAGCCGCTCGATCATCACGCCTGCAGATGCCAGCATGCCCGGGCAGTTCTCCTCGACGATGCGCGCCACCGTGTTGCCGCCCAGGCCATTGCCACCACCGGACAGTGCGGCGGCGTGCGGGCGTTCATCGTCAAGCCGAAGGGGTTGCGGAGAACCGGCGGAACCAGAAGGAGAGGCATTCGCAGTCATGAAAATCCCTTTGAATACGGTAGTGGCAAGTTTTGCGGCGCATTGCGTACACAGGACGTGGCATTCAATGCTTGACGGAAGTCTAGAAACGGGCTCCACGTGCGTCCATCGCACAAATGGACTAGCTCTGCACGCCGCGTTGTGCGCAATACTTGCTGCATGACTGCCCGCCTTTTGCTCGTGGACGACCACAACCTGTTCCGCACGGGGCTGCGCCTGATCGTGCAAGACCACCCCGGCGTGGGAACGATTGCCGAGGCAGGCTCCATTGCCGAAGCCTGCGCGTTGCGGCTGGAGGACGCCGACCTGGTGCTGCTGGATATCCAGATGCCTGGCATGAGCGGCCTGGACGGGCTGCGCCTGCTGCGCCAAGCATGCCCCAGAGCGCGCGTCGTGCTGGTGTCGGCCAGCGTGGCGCCGGACGCGATCCATGAAGCCCGCGTCCGGGGCGCCGACGGTTTCCTGCCCAAATCGGCCAGTGCACAAGACATTCTTGAGGCCATCACCTGCGCGTTGGCAGGCCAGCCGTGTTTTCCACCGAACAGCGGCAACAGCGCCACCATCCCCGGCCCGGCCGTGCCGTCGCTGACCGCGCGCCAGCTCGACGTGCTGTCGCTCCTGTGCGCAGGCAAGCCGAACAAGGTGATCGCGCGTGACCTGGGCCTGAGCGAGAACACCGTGCGGGTGCACGTGGCGGCCATCTTTGCCCAGCTGGGCGTCAACAGCCGGAGTGCCGCCCTGCTCGCGGCGCAGCGCCTGGGGCTGTCCACTCCGCAGCTCCATGGTCCTCTCTGACGCACCGCCCAGCACGCAGCCCGCTGACGACGACGTGGTAGGCGCCGCCGTCGGCGGGCCGGTGCGCGAACACGATGAGGTGCTGCGCGAACAGGTCGCGCTGCTGCGCCACAACTTCCCCATGACGCTGCTGGCGTCGCTGGCCACGGCGCTGGGCACGCTGTGGATCATGGTGCGCGTGGTCGAGGTGCAGGCCATCACGGTGTGGCTGCTATCGCACACGCTGGTCGTGGCCCTGGTGTACCTGACCCTTCGCACCATCGCACCGGGCCAGGGCGACGTGACGCATGCCGCGCGCAAGCTGTTTGCCTGCATGGCAGCCATGGGGCTCAGCTGGGGCAGCCTGGGCTATGTGGTGCTGCGCTGGGGTACGCCAGAGAGCGTGATTTACTCCATCGGCATCATCAGCACGGTGTCGTCCGGGGCGCTGGGCCTGGGCGCACCCCTGTTCCGCGCCTATGTCACCTACCTCACCTGCGCCATTGGCGGGGTGATGCTGGCCGTGGCGCTGGGGGGTGGACCGGTGAAGTGGCCCGCGCTGCTCCTCACCAGCGTGTACTACGCCCTCACCTGCATGCAGGCGCGCACGGCCGACCGCGCCACCCGGCGCAGCATTGCCCTCAAGCTCGAGAACGACCGGCTCGTCAGCCAGTTGCGCGAAGAATCCCAGCGCGCGTTGGCCGCGCAGGAAGCCGCCGAGCAGGCCGACCGCGACAAGTCCCGGTTCCTGGCGGCCGCCAGCCACGACCTGCGGCAGCCCCTGCACGCGATGGGCCTCTTCCTGGAATCGCTGCAACGCAGCCCGCTGAACGACCACCAGCGCACGGTGCTGGGCCATGCGCACGCTGCCTCGGGCGCCGCGGCCGAGATGCTGACCACCCTGCTGGACTACTCGCGCCTGGAAGCAGGCGTGGTCAAGGTGCGCCCCGATGCCTTCGCGGTACAGCCGCTGCTCACGGCGCTGGAGCAGGAGTTCGGTGCGCAGGCCGACACGGCCGGGCTGGTCTACCGCACGCGGGAGACCTCGGCAGCCGCTTTTGCAGACCGCTCACTGGTTGGACTGGTGATGCACAACTTCATCTCCAACGCCCTGCGCTACACCCGCCAGGGCGGCGTGCTGATCGCGTGCCGCACGCGCGGCAAGCGACTGGCGCTGGAGGTGTGGGACACGGGGCCGGGCATTCCGCGCGGCGAGTGGGACAACATCTTCAAGGAGTTCCACCAGCTGGGCAATCCGGAGCGCGACCGCCGCAAGGGCCTGGGCCTGGGGCTGGCCATCGTGCAACGGCTGGCGCGCGAAATGCACACCTCGGTGGAAGTGCGCTCGCAGCCGGGGCGGGGCTCGGTGTTCCGCCTGTGGCTGGACCGCTGGCAGGGCGCGCTGCAGGACGACATGGCCCCGGCGCCCGATGGCCGCAGCCTGGCAGGCCTCAAAGTGCTGGCCATCGACGACGACGAGGCCGTGCGCATGGGCATGCAATCCTTGCTGCAAAGCTGGGGCTGCGTGTGCATCACTGCAGAATCCAGCGCCGACGCGCTCGAATGCCTGGAGGATCTGACACCCGACCTCATCATCACGGACTTCCGTCTGCGGCACGAGGAAACCGGAAAGCAGGTGCTGGAGGCCCTGCGGGCCTACCTCGGCACGCCCGTGCCCGCCATCATCATGACGGGCGACACCTCACCGCAGCGCCTGCGCGATGCGCAGTCCACCTCGGCGCTGCTGCTGCACAAGCCCGTGTCCACCGGCCAGTTGCGCGACGCCATGGTGCAGCTCACCAACGCCGCTGCGGGCGCAGCGCCTACAGCCAGCGCCGCAGCAGCCCCATGACCTGGTCGAACCTGGCTCCGTAGGGCGGGTAGAACAAGCTGCCTGCCGACCAGCGGGATTGCACCAGCACCGATTTCTGGTGGCAAAAGCGCACAAAGCCCTGTTCACCGTGGTAGGCACCCCAGCCGCTGTCCCCCACGCCGCCGAAAGGCAGGTTGTCGTGCGCGATGTGCATCAGCGTGTCGTTCACCGTCACGCCGCCGCTCACCGTGCGCCGCAGCACATCGTCACGCACCGCCTCGCTCTGGCCGAACCAGTACAGCGCCAACGGGCGCGGCCCCGCATTGATGTGTGCAATGGCATCGTCCAGCCGCTCGTACGAAATCACCGGCAGGATGGGGCCGAAGATCTCCTCCTGCATGAGCTGCATCTGCGATGTGGCGCCAAACACCAGCGTGGGCAGCATCTGGCGGCTGGCGCCGTCGCCCAGCGTGCCCACGGTGGCGGGTGCAGGCTTGCCCTCGGTGGGGTCGATGGTGAGCACTTCGGCACCCTGCGTCTGGGCCTGCTGCAGCATGGTGCGCAGGCGCGCATGGTGGCGCGGCGTGATGATGGAGGCGTAGTCAGCGTTGCCCTCAACGGTGGGGAACAGCCGCTGCACCGCGGTGCGGTAAGCCTGGGCAAACTCGCCCTCGCGGCCTCGCGGCAGCAGCACATAGTCGGGCGCGATGCAGGTCTGCCCCGCGTTGAGCAGCTTGCCGTGGGCGATCTTGAGCGCCGCATCCTGCATGTCGCACTGGCCGTCGATGATGCAGGGCGACTTGCCGCCCAGCTCCAGCGTGGTCGGGGTGAGGTTTTGCGCCGCCGCCTGCGCCACCTTGCGGCCCACGGCGGTGGAGCCGGTGAACACCAAGTGGTCAAACGGCAGCGAGGCGAACAGTGCCGACAGGTTGGCATCGCCCTGCACCACGCTGAATTCGTCGGGTGAAAAGAACTGCGCCACCAGCATGGCCAGCTGGGCCGAGGTGTGGGGGGTGAGCTCGCTGGGCTTGAGCATCACGCGGTTGCCTGCCGCCAGCGCGGTGATGGCCGGTGCCAGCGCCAGCTGCACCGGGTAATTCCAGGGTGCGATCACACCCACCACACCCAGCGGCTGGCGGTGGATGAAGCCGCTGGCCGGCTGCAGAAAGATGGGGGTGCGCACCCGGCGCGGCTTCATCCAGCCAGCCAGGTGCTTGAGGGTATGCGACAGCAGTGTGCGCAGCACGAAGAAGTCCGCCACCTCGGTGAGTCGCGGCGAGCGCATGCCAAAGTCGGCCTGCACCGCCGCCGCCAGCACCGGGCCATGCTCGTCCAGCAGCTTGCGCATGCGCAGCAGGCGTTCGCGACGCACCAGCAGGGGCACGTCCACGTGCTCGCGGCTGGCGCGGTGTTGCAGATCAAACAGGGCGTGGATTTCGGCAGGCATCATGGTGGGGGATCATAGAAGACGCCGTTGACGGCCCGCGCCGCGGATGTCAGCCAGGCTACGCTGTTGCGTACTTTTACCGACCCAGCAGCGTGTTGTGCGCGGCTCTCGGGGGGTTTGGGTGCGCTTCAACTTCAAGGATGTCCTGCATAACTCCCTGCGGTCCGTGATAGCGCGGCCTCGGGCGGTCCGCTGCGTTGCTTTTCTTGCCAATAGCCGGGCTATTGGCGGCGAAATGATGCCTTGCAGCCCATCCCGATCCGCACTACCACGGACTCGCGAGGGTTATGCAAGCCATCATCCTTAACGAAGCTCGCGGGCTTCCACGTCGGTCACATCGGCTGCGCCCGGCAGCACGCCGCCGCGGCGCGACGCGGCCGGCTCGCCCGCTTCAGCGCCCTCACCGGCCGCCCCAGCCCCGCCTGAACGATGGGCCGCCTGCGACCAGCGCTGGCTGGAGCTGAACACGGTGCGAAAACCCGTGCGCGGATCGACCCGCATGACCCAGGGCGTGGCAGGCCGGCCCGTGAGGCGCGCCCAGGCCGCGCGCAGCGCCCACACGGCGCCCAGGACCAGCACGGCCACCAGCAGGCTCAGGAACACCACCAGCCCCATGGCTACCACCAGGACGCGCAGGGCCAGGCGCAACACTGCGGCAATGAAATCGTTCAAACGCTACCTCTCCTTCACAGACCGATGAGCCAAGCCTCCATCAGGCAGCCACCGGCTCGGCACCTGCACTGAACTGGAACACGCCCGGCTCCAGCACCGGGTTCACGCTCACCGCAATCACGCTCTTGGGCGGGAAGCGCCCTTCGAGCAGCAGCTTCGACAAGGGGTTCTCGATGCGCTGCTGGATCGCCCGCTTGAGCGGCCGCGCACCAAACACCGGGTCGAACCCCACCTTGGCCAATTCTGCCAAGGCGGCGTCGGACACCTGCAGCTCCAAATCCATCCGCGCCAGGCGGTTTTGCAGCGCCAACAGCTGGATCTTGGCGATGGCGGCAATGTGCTGCGCATCCAGGCCGTGGAACACCACCGTCTCGTCAATGCGGTTCAGGAACTCGGGGCGGAAGTGGTTCTTCAGCTCGCCCCACACCGCGTCCTTCACGTCCTCGTAGTCCTGGCCCACCATGGCCTGGATGAGGTGCGAGCCGATGTTGCTGGTCATCACGATCACCGTGTTCTTGAAGTCCACGGTGCGGCCCTGGCCGTCCGTCAGGCGGCCATCGTCCAGCACCTGCAGCAGCACGTTGAAGACGTCGTGGTGGGCCTTCTCGACCTCGTCGAGGAGGATCACGCTGTAGGGCTTGCGGCGCACGGCCTCGGTCAGGTAGCCGCCCTCCTCGTAGCCGACGTAGCCCGGGGGCGCGCCGATCAGGCGGGCCACGGAGTGCTTCTCCATGAACTCGCTCATGTCGATGCGCACCAGGTGCTCCTCGGTGTCGAACAGGAACGTCGCCAGCGCTTTGCACAACTCGGTCTTGCCGA
>Ga0307406_10000494_pt1 | contig 22670 bp, 21 predicted proteins | sample 322Cmetagenome_3_FD_203706 | JGI IMG/M metagenome (GOLD analysis project Ga0307406, IMG submission 203706) | Maize rhizosphere microbial communities from greenhouse at UC Davis, California, United States - 322HYB-C-2 | ecosystem: Host-associated > Plants > Roots > Rhizosphere > Soil | place...
TGCGAAGGTGCTAAAACCCTTATACTCCCGTGGATTTACGGTATTCCCCGGGCGTCTTTCCAGTCTGTCTGCGAAAAAGATGGCTCAAGCGCTCCGCGTGTTCGAAGCCGAGCAAATCCGCGATGTGGGCCAGCGTGTAGTCGGTTTGCGAAAGGAAGCGCTGGATGCCTTCGACCAAAGTCTGGCTTAGCAGCTGGCGTGGGGTCTTGCCGGTGGCGGCCTTCACACGCTGCTCTAACAGTCGCCGCGAGACGTGGCAGTCGCGCGCCAGCTCCTCGATGCTGAGCAGACCGGGGCGCTGTTGACGAAGCAGCTCCAGGAAGCGTCGAACGACGGGATCCTCGATCGCATCGAGTGCCGTCGATTGACGAATCACGAGGCCCTTGGGTGGCACCAAACGCTCGAGTTTGATCTGTTTCAGCTCTTTTCCTGCCATCAGCTCTGCCAGCCATGAGGCGGCAAGGAAGCCCATGCGGATGATGTCCGGGTCGATGCTCGAAAGCGGAATGCGTGAGGTGCTGGAGAAGACGGGATCATTGTCCACGCCGAGTACCGCGAGGTCTTCGGGCACGGCGATCTGGAGTTCGATCGCTGACTGCACCGCACGAAAGGCGACTTCATCCCAGCAACAGAAGAGCGCACAAGGCTTCGGCAACGACTGGATGAAGGCGAGGTCGCCTTTCTGCAGGGTCTCGAAGCTGCGGGCCTTGCGCTCGGGTGTGTGATGGCAGAGGGGCTTGTGGCCACGCGCAGCGAGGGCTTCGGTGAAGCCGACCTCGCGCTCGCGGGAGACGTTGTGATCGCTGTAGCCGAGGAAGGCGAAGTGGCGGTGGCCTTTCTCGATGAAGTGCTCCGCGGCCATCTTGCCGACTGCGCGGTGGTCGCTGTCCACGATCAGGTGCTCGCCTGCGGGGTCTAGCAGGGTGCTCTGCAAGTCGAAGACCGGCATGCCGTGCTTCCGCAGCGCACGCGAGTGCTGCTGGTCAGGGCTGGTGGTGATGACGCCGTCGCCCTTGAAGTCGGCGAGCCAATCCGGCTCCGCTGCGGTTTTGCCCCGGTATTCAAAGTGGATCTGCCAGTCATGCAGGCGGCCGAACCGGGCAATGCCCCGGATCAGATTGCGCCCGTACTGGGTGGAGGTTTCAACGATGACCGCGACGTGCCGCACGAAGGAATGGGTAAGCCGGGAGCATCCGGCTGACTAGGATTTTGGCAGGCATCAAGGTCAGCTGCCCATCCACAAGCGCATGGCGTCGTGCATCCACTGTGGCTGCTTGTAGACCTCATGCATGTTCGTTCCGAAATAGTAGGCAACGACGTGGAAAAAGAGCGGTCCGGCGAAGAGCAGCGAATCCAGTCGATCCAGCACGCCGCCGTGGCCGGGAATGCCGCGGCCCCAATCCTTCGCGCCCAGGGAGCGTTTCACCGCCGACATCACCAGCCCGCCGAAAAAGCCGGCGGCCACCAGCAAGGCGGACATGCCCGCTGCAACTGCTGGCGTAAATGGCGTGGCCCACCACAGTGAAGTCCCGATGAGCGTGGCCGCTGCGCCGCCGTAGAGCAGGCCCTCGCGGGTCTTCGAGGGGCTGACCTTCGGTGCCACCTTCGTTTTCCCGAAGAGCTTGCCGAAGACGTACTGCATCACGTCGCTGATCTGGGTCACCAGCACCACGAAGAACAGCAGCTTGGCGTTCTGGCCCTCGTAGCCCGGGATGGGCAAGTAGAGCAGCATCGGCAGGTAGCTGAGGAAATAGATGCAGGTCAGCACGCCCCACTGGATGCGCGCGGTGCGTTCCAAGAAGCGGTCCGTGTCTCCAGCCAAGGCGCTGCGGATCGGGATGAAGACGAACGAATAGACGGGGATCCAGATCAGGAACATCCCCCACCAAGGCGCCGCAGCGAAAAGGAAGTGCAGCGGTAGGATCAGGAAGAAGACCCAGGTCAGTGTGCGGTGGTCGCCGCGCGGGGTGGGGGAGAGTGTGATGAATTCCCGCAGGGCGAGGAACGACAGCAGGGCGTAGAAGCCGAAGACACCGGTGCGTCCCAGCGCCAGGGAGGAACAGAAGACGACCATCATCCACCACCATGCGTTGACCCGCTGGCGCAGGTTCACCAGCACCGCAGTCTCCCCGGATTTCCGGATCAGGAACTTGGTGACGAGAGTGGCGATGAGCAGCACGCCGACCACGCCGCCGACGAGGTAGAGGAGTTCAGGATCCTTCATCAGGGGTAGCGGGAATGAGATGTCCGTGGGAAAGGTGCATCACCGAGCCGCGGGCGCGTTCGAGGAAGGCACCCTTGCTTTCGCCCTCTAACGGTCCGGGCAGGGGCTCGCCGAAGTCTGCTTGGCCCATCAGGGGTAGAGGCAGCGCTTCGCCCTTCGGCAGGATGCGGCTGAGGTTTTCGAGGAAGACGGGGATGAGCAGGGTCTCCGGTCGCTTGGTGGCGAGGTGATGGAGGCCGGGCTTGAAAGGCCCGACTTCTCCCGTGTCGCTGCGTGTGCCCTCGGGAAAGACGATAAGGTCAGCGCCTGCATCGAGCGCTTCTAACATTTTGCCGAGCGGATCTTCCGATCGCATTCTTGCGAGGTCGCGGGGGATGAGCACGGCCTTGAAGATGTGACTCGCCAGCCAGCGGCGCAGCGGGGTCTTTTCCCAATACTCGGCGGCTGCGACCGGCCGGGTCCATTGGCGTTGCCGTCCCGGCAGCGCGGCCCAGATGACGACGAAGTCGAGATGCGACGAGTGATTCGCGAAGTAGATACGGCGCTTGCCGTCTTCAGGCACATCGCCGAGCAGCCGGACGCCAGTCGCGAGGCGCACCAGAAATGCCAGGACCACTCCGGTCATGACTTGGCCTCCTTGAGCTTTGCTGCGAGGCGAGTCGTGCGGCGCAGAATCGTATGCAGGGTGGCCACTGCGATGAAGGCGATACCTGTCTTGATCCACAGGCCATGGCCGTTCCAAAGCGAGTCGCATGCGGTCATCAAAGACGCGATGGTCAGTACCGCCATCCGGTGCGGCTTGGCACATGGGCCGCAGAAGTCGTGAGTCCCAGTAAGGGCTGCTCCCATGGCGCGGACATAGGCGGTCATCACGGCACCCCATGCGGCAAGAGCCCCGACCCAAGGCCAGCCGATAGCCCAGCCGGCACTCACCAGGAAGATCGTGTCCGCCAGCCGGTCGGGAATCTCATTCCATAGGTCGCCGGTGGCGCTCTTCTTGCCGCCTTCGATGGCGACCATGCCATCCATCAGATTGCACAGCAGGCGGAGTTGGATCATCGCCGCGCCCGCGACCCATCCTGCTGGCCAAGGGATCCATCCTCGCGCCGAGCCGATGAAAGCGGCTCCGCCGATCAAAGCGGCCACGACGCTGAAGGCGGAGATGCTATTCGGCGAAATCCCGGCAGAGGTTAGGCCCCTTGCCAAGGCTCTGGCCCATTCGGTCGAGCGGGTTTTCAGGGGGCGCCGCGAGCTTTCATCTTCCACGGTGCGAGTCTGCCAAGGGTGGCGGGGCCGGGCAAGTTAAGGAATCGACTCCTTGCGGAGGGAGGTGTCAGCCGTTAGAACACCTGTCATGACCGTCGGCATCGTCGCCAACACGCAAAAAAAGGGAGCGCGGAGCACTCTCGACCGTCTCATGGGCGTGCTTGCCGTGCGGGGAATTTCCACGGTCTTGGAGAGGGATGCAGCGGCGCTTCTCGGCGTGCCCGGAGGCATGGATGGCCCCGACCTTGCGGCTTCGTCCGACGTGATCGCGGTGCTTGGAGGTGACGGCACCATGCTCAATGCCATGGCCAAGCTCGGTCCCACCGAGAAGCCGGTCGCCGGGATCAACATCGGCACGCTGGGCTTCCTGACGAGCTGCACCGACGACGAAGTCGAGCAGTTCGCAGAGGCCTTGCTGTCGGGCGACTATAACACCAGCCGCCGCACGCTCTTGTGCGCCACCGTGCGCAGCGTCGATGGCAACGAAAAGGAGTTCCGCGCCTTGAATGAGGTGGTGCTGGCCCGTGGTCAGACTGGACGGCTGGTGTCGCTTTCCGCCTACGTCGATGAAGAGCTGCTCAACCACTACCGGGCGGACGGCTTGATCGTCGCCACGCCGACTGGCTCTACGGCCTACTCCCTTTCTGCCGGTGGCCCGTTGATCAGCCCGGCTGCTGCGGCCTTCGTTATCACGCCGATTTGCCCACACACGTTGAGCCAGCGTTCGCTGATCATCGGCGATCACATGACCGTGAAGTTGGCTCCGGAAAATGCGGACGAGGCACCGATGCTGTTCACGGTCGATGGTCGCGACTGCGTGACCATTCACCACGGCGACCGGATCGAGGTGAAGAAAGCGACCCAGTCGCTCAACCTGCTGTTGCTGTCGGGGCACTCCTTCTATGAGACGGTGCGCCAGAAGCTCAATTGGCGGGGCGGCTGACCATTCCGGGCGCGGATTCTGCAGCTTTCGCCAAGATTTCGGCGGCGTGCGGGAATGGCGTTGCGGCGGACGGAGGCATCGGCTGGAGTGCCTCCCATGCGTTACGAACCCATCGATTCCCAGCTCTTCGTCCGCAACCGTGACAAGCTTCGTGCGTCGCTGAAGCCGAACAGCATCGTCATCGTGCTGGCGAACGACGTTTACCCGACGAATGCCGACGGAACGATGGCCTTCAAGCAGAACGCCGATCTCTTCTACCTCACCGGAGTCGATCAGGAAGACACGATGCTGGTGCTGATGCCGGACGCGAAGGATCCGAAGGAGCGGGAGATGCTGTTTGTGAAGGAGACCAGCGAGCTCATCGCGATCTGGGACGGCGAGAAACTTTCCAAGGACCAGGCGCGCGCGGCCACCGGCATCGACCGCATCGAGTGGAGCCACAGTTTTGAATCGTGGCTGCACCGGTTGATCCCACAGGTAGATCACATCTACCTCGCCACGAATGAGCACCTGCGCGCCACGGTGGTGGTGGAGACGGCGAATGACCGCTTCATCAAGAAGTGCCAGGCGCGCTACCCGCTGCATCGCTACGAGCGCCTGGCGCCGCTGATGCATCGCCTGCGGATCACGAAGGACCCGATCGAGGTCGATATCATCCAGAAGGCCTGCAAGATCACTGAGGCGGGTTTCCGTCGTCTGTTAGGCTTCGTGAAGCCGGGTGTGGGCGAGTGGGAAGTGGAGGCGGAGCTGCTGCATGAGTTCGTGCGCCGTGGCTCGCGCGGCTTTGCCTACACGCCGATCATTGGCAGCGGTGCGAATGCCTGCGTGCTGCACTACATCGAGAATGACAAGGTCTGCCAAGACGGGGACATGCTGCTGCTCGATGTGGCTGCTGAGTATGCGGGCTGGGCTTCCGACTTGACCCGAACGATTCCCGTGAATGGCCGGTTCACCGCCCGCCAGCGCGATGTTTATAACTCGGTGCTGCGCGTCTTCCGCGGTGCGAACGAGATCCTGCGTCCCGGCAACACGCCGATGGAGTATCAGAAGCAGGTGATCGATCTGATGGAAGCGGAGTTGGTGAAACTCGGGCTGATCGGCGCGAAGGAGGCGAAGGAACAGGGACCGGACAAGCCGCTGGTGAAGAAGTACTTCATGCATGGTACTTCGCATCACATGGGCTTGGACGTTCACGATGTGGCTCCGCCGCATGAGCCGTTCGCGGAGGGGATGGTCTTCACCATCGAGCCGGGGATCTACATCCGCGAGGAAGGCCTTGGGGTTCGCATCGAGAACGATGTGGTGATCGGCAAGAAGTCGAACTTCGACCTCATGGGTGACATTCCGATCGAGGCGGATGAGATTGAAGAGCTGATGAACCGGAAGTAAGTGAACCCTGCTATGATTGGCAGGATCTAATTTCCAAGCGAGTGAGGGAGGAAAGGGCGGGGAAAAGCGCTGGCGAGCCTGAAGATTCGCGATCTCCAAGCTCGCCATGATAGGGAGGCGCATTCGTGTGAATCCGCGAATTGCGCTACTCGTCGACTTCGATAGCCCTTGGCGCGGCGCTTTCCGAGTAACGGAGGGCAGGAGAAGTGGAGCCGCGCGAGGAGACCGGGAGGGACCTGAGGGCAGGACCACTTCCGTTTGGACTTCCGGTAGAAATTACAACCGTGATGATCCCGGTCGTGGGATTGAAGCCCAAGCTGTTGAAGTGGAAGGTCTTTCCGTGTTCCGGAATGATGTTGATCGTGCGGTCCAAGGCGAAGGCTCTACCCCTGCCTTCGAATTCGAAGGCCACGATTTTAGCTTCTTCTCGATTCACGCCAGGCGTGGACGTGAGAGGCAGGGAAAACGCGACGGTCCCAAGAGGGGTGGCGATTGCCTGACCCAGTGAAAAGGTACCTTTCGTGAGGCTGTAGCGAATCGGCAATCCCATCGGAATAAATGTAACGTCCAGCGGAGCGGGAGGAGTCGCACTGGGAGTCCAGATCACCGGACTTTCAATGAGCTGCATCTTCAACTCATTGGCAGCATTGTAGACGTCCTTGCAGGAGGGTGCCCGTTCTTCGATGGGACGCATGCTGTCCTTGGCAAAAACGTAAAGCGCGTTGTGAACGTTGCGGAAACGGTCAGGTGGCGTGTAATATTCGAGCTTAGGAATCATGCGCGCCGCGACCGCCCGTGCTGCCCGGGCTTCGGTCATGGCTGCGGCTGCCGCCTGTTCAGCCTGCGCGGGATCGCCGAGATCGGAAAAAGATTTCGAACTCATCCAGTAGCGGTAAGAGCGATAGCTGGCGGTGGTGATTGTGAGGATATCCGATCCGAACAACCGATTGTATCCGCTTTCTTCCGAGGTAAGTCGGTTGGAGGGGAATTGGGTGCCTTCTTGGCTGTGCGCCAGCGGGCTGGTAAGAAGTAGGAGGCCGACGGTGAGACGCTTCATACTCGGGGCGTTAGGTTTGAGGGATTTATTGTTCTGAGACGGTGCCATAGGAGCATGTGACACCAGTATAATGCTATAGGAATCACCGCGGGATTTTTCCAAAGACTTGTGAGGATGAAGGGCTAGAGTATCGATCCCGCGGTCGCTCTCGCGCCAAGCGGATGGGCGACTAAATTCGGCGTCGCGGGGCAGACATATTGGGAGCGCGGAATTCATTCCGCTTCACCAGTCCTGCGAACCGACCGTCCAAGCGGATTGAATTCCGCGCTCCCAGTGGGCCCTCGGAAATTCAGCCCGTGAAGCCTTGGACGATTGGCATGCGCCGGCCCATGCCGAAGGCCTTTGAGGTGACACGGATTCCGGGGGCGGCTTGTTGGCGCTTCCACTCGTTGAGGTCCACGCGGCGTTGGACCCAGCGAACGAGGTTCTCCTCGTAGCCGTGCGCGACGATCTCATCGGCAGACAGGTGACGCTCGACGTAGAGTTCGAGGATGCCATCGAGGATGTCGTAGGGCGGGAGCGTGTCCTGATCTTTTTGATCGGGGCGAAGCTCGGCGCTCGGCGGCTTGTCGATGGTGTTCCACGGGATGATCTCGCGGTCGCGATTGATCCAGCGGGAGAGTTCGTAGACGCGGATCTTGGGCAAGTCCGAGATCACCGCCAGGCCGCCGCACATGTCGCCGTAGATGGTGCAATAGCCCACGGCCAGTTCGCTCTTGTTGCCGGTGGTGAGCAGGAGGTGGCCGAACTTGTTGGAGAGCGACATCAGATACAGGCCGCGGATCCGGGCCTGCATGTTTTCCTCGGTCACGTCCTCCTTGGTGCCCTCGAACAAGGGGGCCATCGCCGCTTTCACCGAAGCGAAGGTATCGGCGATGGGCACCGTGGTGCAGCGGATGCCGATGGTCTCCGCGAGCGAGACCGAGTCATCGACGCTGCCGCCTGACGAAAAGGGGCTGGGCATCGTGAGGCCGTGGACGTTCTCGGGTCCCAACGCATCGGCAGCGAGAACGGCGGTGAGCGCCGAGTCGATGCCACCGCTAAGGCCGAGGCAGACGCTGCGGAAACCGCACTTCTTCACGTAGTCGCGCAGGCCGAGGACCAGCGCATCGTAAAGCTGACCGGCGGCGACTGGCTGGGGCAGGGGAGCGTCGCCTTCGGGAAGGGTGTCGAGATCGACCGTCAGGGACTGCTCGGTGAAGCCGGGCATCTGCACGGCGATCCGGCCGTCCGGAGTGGCGACCAGGGAGTGGCCGTCGAAGAGCAACTGGTCCTGTCCGCCGATGGCGTTGGCGTAGATGACCGGCACGGCCGCCTCTTTCGCTACCTCGGCCATCAGTTCGCGGCGGATCTCCGGCTTGCCGAGGTGGAAAGGGGAGGCGGAAAGATTCAGCAGCACGTCGACTCCCTGGGCGCAGAGCTCCTGCACCGGGTCGCGGTCGTAGAGTGGGCGGTGCAGGTATTCCTCGGTCCAGATGTCCTCGCAGATGGTGATGCCGAGTCGGAGGCCGTTCCAGACGATGGGCTCGCACTTTTCGCCGGGCTCAAAGTAGCGCCGTTCGTCAAACACATCGTAGGTCGGCAATAGCGTCTTCCAGACTTTGGCGACGATTTCGCCGCGATGAAGGAAGGCGGCGGCGTTGCGGAAGGGCTTTCCCGGATGGCCGGAATCATTGTGATCCACGTAGCCGACCAGCAGCGGCACCTGCTTCACCTCACCGGCGAGGTAGTCGAGCGCCTGCAGGCACTTCGGCACGAACTGCGACTTGAAGACGAGATCGCGCGGCGGGTAGCCGGCCAGCGATAGCTCGGGTGTGACCACCAGCTCCGCGCCTTGCTCCAGGCATTCGCGATAGGCTTGGAGCAGCCGCTTCGCATTGCCGGGGAAATCCCCGATCACTCCATTGATCTGCGCGATCCCAACCTTCATGTCCCGCGACTCAACGCGGGGAGAGCGGGGGAGGAAATCCCAAATCGGTACAAAAGGTCCCGAATCGGTACAAAAAAGAAGGGCGCGAATCGCAAGTCCCCCCGGAATCACAATTCGCACCCTTTCTGAACCAGCGGATCCTTGGCGGGCGGCTTCGGTCGAAATCCCCCCGGATTCAGAACCGATGCTTGATGCCTTGCCGGATGGACCTGCTGGCCGGGTGGCAGCACCGAAGCGCTGCTACCTGTGAAGGAAAATGCCAAATATTCCGGTTTTGGAAAGCATTAATTTAAGTGAAAATTCACCAGTTGTTCTGAAAATCGGACATTCCATTAAAAATCAGGGGCTTTTAGCAGGAAATTCCAACGTAAGGCCTTTGGGTTTCCAGTAGCGAACCAAGGCTTCTTGGGCGGCATCCGCACTTTCCGGTGTGAGGAGTTCCAGTGGGCGCCGCCTTTGAGAAGCGGCGGTCAGGGTGGTTTTCAGGACTTCGACGCGCTTGGCTCCTCCGTGGATCTGGTAGTGGGCGAGTAGCAGGGCGGTGGCGTAGGCCCGGTAGCGCTCGTCCGCCGGCAGAGCAGTGAGATACTCGTGCCAGCCGCGGCCATGGAGCCCGACCAGATCCGCGACGCGGACCAGCGGGATGCCGGGATCGTCCGGACTGAGGCGGACCCGCAGGTGCTCACGGATGGCGGCATCCATATTGGCGAAGGAGAAGCGCCCGGCACCGGTGTGGGCGGCCGCGAAATACTCGGCGATGCCTTCGGCGAGCCATTGGGGCAGGCCGTGATTCAGCCGGTGCATGCAGAGGTGGACGATCTCGTGGACGACCAGGTCCTCGTCGTTGCGCGGCGCGAGTTTCGAGCGACCGGCGTCCGGGGGGCGAGTGAGGTATCCTCCATGAATGAGCATCAGACCTCCATGCATGGCGTAGTGGCCCGATGAGCCAGGATAGCCTCCCGCTTTCTGATAGGTTTGGTCGGTGGAGTAGACGGCAATGCGCGGGCGCTTGCCTTCCGGCGGCGCGAAAAGTGGCAGCGGATGGCCTTTTACGACGAGCGCGGTGGTATCGGCGACTTGGGAAAGGCGGGCCAGGTCGTTCGGCTTGAGTTCGAGGTCGCTATCGATGCTGAAGTAGCGCGTTTGCCAGACCTTTCGGTCGCCATTGTCTGCCTGGGCCTCGACGACTGCCGCCGCGGGCACGATTTCGCGCGGGAGCGGATCAGCCGCAGCGAGCGAGGCGAGGGCGAAGAGCAGCAAGCGCATGGCAGGGAAACCTCGACGGTCCGGGGAAGTTTGCCGCGTCCGGCGCCATTTCGCAGGCGGAAATTCGACAATTCCCGCTGGCTGCCGTAACCGATGCGCGTGACCGATTGGCAAACCACTCTCCGCGAGCAGCTCATCAGCCCCCGAGACTCATGGGTGGTGCTGGAAGGCCAAGGCATGGTGGAAGCTGCACTCGCCGGGTGGTGGGAGGTTTCCGGCGTGATGATTTCCGAGGATCACTCGTGGGAAGCGCCGGTGTGGAGCGGGATGGAAGTGATGCGCGAAACTCCCCATGAAATGGATCGCCTGGCTGATGCTTCGATCCACGGCGGCGTGCTGGGTTTGGCCAAGCAGCCTTCGGAAACGGGGGAAGTGGCGACCTTCCTGAGGTCGCTCGATGCGGAGGCCCTGTTGGTGGTCTGTCCGCGCTTGGATGATCCCCAGATCGCGGGCGACGTGATCCGGTTGGCCGCGGAGTACGACGCGGCCGGGGTTTTGTTCGGGGCGGAAGGGGTTTCGCCATTTCATGTCGAGGCGGTCCGCGCTGCGAGTGGTGCCCTATTCCAACTGCCGATCCGCATCGCCGATGGAGGGCTGCTATTGCGCTCGCTGAAAGCTGCCGGGGTGGAACTATGCGGCTGGGAGCAGGCGGCGCTTTCGGGCGAGGCGGTTACCAGCGGTCGCCGAGCGCTGGTCATGGGGGATCCGGAAAAAGGACTCGGCCCGTTTTGGAGAGCGGCCTGCGATCGCCAGGTCGGCGGGGAAGTCGCGGCGGCTTTGGAAGAGCTCGCGGTGGAAGCCAGTGAGTGAATCTGGCGAACGTCAGTTGGAGCTGATTACCTTCGCCAGTGCGGCGATCGCTTCCGGCGGATGGGCAGCAGAGAGAGAAATGCGAAGCCTCGCGGTGCCACGTGGCACCGTCGGATAGCGGATCGCCGGAACGAGAAAGCCGTGCTCTTCCAGCCGGGCCGCTGCCGCCAATGCGGCGTCATTTCCACCGAGCAGCACCGGCAGGATGGGCGATGGATGCTTGGCGGAGAGGACGGAGATGTTTTCCCGGAGCTGCTTCCGGCGGTGGTCACCATCGGCCGAGCGGATACGCTCCAGAGAGGCCATCGTTGCGTGGGCGAGAGCCGGCGGGGGTGCCGTCGAGTAGATGAACGACCGCGCCCGGTTCACGAGCAGATCCCGCCATGCCACGGAGGTGGCGAGATAGCCGCCGGAAAGTCCGGCCGCCTTGCTGAACGTGCCCATCTGAAAATCGACGCGATCTTGAAGGCCAAGCTGGGCTGCGAGTCCCATGCCGTGCGGACCGAGCACGCCGAACGCGTGCGCCTCATCGAGGAACAGCAGCGCACCGTGACGATCCTTTAGCTCCACAAGTTCCGCTAGTGGGGACAGGTCGCCATCCATCGAGAACACGGATTCGGTGATTACGATCACCCGAGCACTTGGTTGCTTCGCGCGGATGCTCTCTAACAACCGAGCCAGCTTTGAGGTGTCATTGTGCGGGAAGACGCGGATGGTCGCATCGGAAAGCCGCGCGCCATCGATGAGCGAGGCGTGGCAGAGCTTGTCGAGCACCAGCACGTCGTCCTTTCCCGCCAAGGCTGGAAGACTTCCCACAGCGGTTGCGAAGCCCGAGGAAAAGACGAGCGCAGCTCCGGTGCCCTTTGCCGCGGCCAAGGCTTCCTCTAACAAGCGATGCGGCGGCAAGGTGCCGCAGACCAGTCGCGAGGCCGCCGAACCCGCCCCATATTTCCGCACGCCTTCGATGAATGCCCCGGCCAGCTCCGAATCCGCAGCCAAGCCCAGGTAGTCATTTGACGCGAAATTCCAGAGCTCCCGTCCGTCGCGAATCACGCGCGGGCCGGTCGGAGAGTCGAGGGGCTTGAGCGTTCGCAGCAGTCCCGCTGCGGATAGATCCGCGAGCTCTTGTTGGGGCTCCGGCATCTCCTGCCGGCTCATCCTTCCGACGTCGGACGTTCGAGCGACCAGCGCAGGAGTTTTTCGGAGTCGTTCCAAATGTTGGCCGAGTTGCTCTTGAGCACCACCACGATGGCGGAGCGACTGCCGAGTGTGCCGGAGGAAATCAGGCAGCGCCCGGCGGCATCAGTGGTGCCGGTCTTCAGGCCATCGCAGTAGGGCACGCGCTTCAGCAGCTTGTTGGTATTCTGAAGCGTCTTCACCTGGCCATCGCTGTGGCGGAAGGTGGTGCTGCGCAGCGAGGTGAAGGAGTGGATGGTCTGATTGCGCCATGCGGAGCGTGCGGCGATGGCCATGTCGCGGGCGGTCGAATACTGGCCCTCTTGGGGCAGACCGTGCGGGTTGAGGAAGTGCGAGTTCCGCATGCCGAGTTGGGCGGCCTTGCGGTTCATCATTTCGGCGAAGCCTTCCTGGCTGCCGCCGATATCGCGGGCGAGAGCGCGCCCCACGTCATTGGCGCTTTTCACCATCAGCACCCGTAGCAATTCACGGCGGGTGTGCACCTCGCCGGGCTTCAAGTAGAGCTTGGTGGGTTCGCAACGCGTGTCGTCGGCGGAGATCGTCACCGGCTTGTCCACGTTGCCGTCCATCGTCACCAGCGCGGTGACCAGCTTTTGGGTCGAGGCGACCGGGCGGCGTTGGTCGGCGTTCTTGGCATAGAGGACGCGGCCTGAAATCGGGTCGATCACGATTACGCTCTCGGCTGCCACCGGCGGCGGGGGAGTCGTGGGGATGGCAGTGGGGCGCACTGCCTCTGCTTTCAGAAGGCCTCCTTGCGATACCGGTCGTTGTGGACGGGAATCTTCGCCACAGGCGGGAAGCAAAAACGAAAGGGCAAGAAGTCCGAAAAGGCGGGCTCGGCGAAACATCGGGGCGAATCATCCCCCGGACCGGCCGGTGTCTCAAGGCGGGAATCTGCGAATATTCGCTTGCCGCGAGGTGTTCATCCTGTTTTGTTCCTAAGAACACTGTTCAAAAAAGCGATGAGTGAACCGATGACCCAACGCCAAGCGGAGATCCTCGAGTATCTCAAGTCCGCTCAACGGAAGACCGGCGTGATGCCGTCCACCCGTGAGATTCAGCACTACTTCAAATTCGCCAGTCAGACGGCGGCGATGAGTCACCTGCGCGCCCTCGAACGGAAGGGGGTCATTCAGCGCCTTCCTGGCAAGGCCCGCGCCGTCGTTTTCCCTGAGGAACTCGATCGCGAAGAAATCGTTGATATCCCGGTCTACGGCCAGATCGCGGCCGGCATGGCCAGCGAGGTGGAGCAGGAGCGGGAAGGATGCATTTCCATCGATATTGCCACACTCGGCATTCCTCGCACGGCCCGCACCTTCGCGCTGAAGGTCCGTGGCGATTCGATGATCGATGCTCACATCTGCCACGGCGACACCGTGATCCTGGAGTTCCGTGAACCACGGGACCGCGATGTGGTGGCGGCATTGATCGACGGTGAGACGACCCTCAAGCGCTACGTGATGAACAAGGGCAAGCCGTACCTTCACGCCGAGAACGAGGCATTTCCCGATCTCATTCCGGCCCGCGAACTCATCATTCAGGGCGTCCTCGTGGCACTCTTGCGGAAGGCGGCGTGAGGTTTCCGTTCTTGGATTTTTACTTTCCCCCTAGATCGAGATGGCTCCGGCGAGAAACCCTCCCCTCGCCGGAGCCATGTTGTTTCGGCGTCGAGGTGGGGTCGTTGTGGGGAAGCGGTGACCGCCACAATATTCGCGGGAGAAGCGCGCGTAAGGTGGTGAATAGTTCCGCTTTTGGGTGGACATGAAGGGGCCGCGGCAAAAGTTGAGGCTGTCCCTCTCGATTCCAGAGTCTGGCCTTAGCGCGGGCGTGAAGGGACCGATAAAGTCCGCCTAAAGGCGGGACTACGTACATCCGAGGCGGGCTTCTGTTGGTCGGCTCAGGCTTTCCCGGAGCTCCTAACCAGCAGCCCTAGCACGGGCCCGGGGAAAAGCGTTTCTCTCAGCTCACGGCTGCAGCACCACGCCGGACTCTTCCAGCGCAAGGGCGGCGGCACCTACCATGCCGGCTTCGTTGCCGAAGCGGGCGGGCAGGATCATCAGGTGCTCCTTGAAGGGAGCGGAAAGCTGGGCGTAGAGGTGGGCGGTCAGCGGATTGAACAGGATGTCGCCGGCTTTCGCCACGCCGCCGCCGATGATGACGGCCTGTGGATTGAGCAGCCAGCAGCAGTTCATGATCGCGGTGGCGAGCTTGGCGGCAATGCCGTCCCAGATCGCGAGCGCCGTTTCGTCGCCATTGAGGGCGGCCTTGGCCAAGGCGGCAGGACTACAGTCCGGAAGGTGACGCTCGACGCCTCCCCCGAGGTAAGTCTGGCGGGCATCGGCCGCGATCTCGTTGTTGCCGACGTAGTCTTCCAGCGCGCCGAGGTTGCCGTAGGCACCGCGGCGGCCTTGCCAATCGATCGACATCTGGCCGATCTCACCGGCACCAAATTGGGCACCGCGGACCATTTTGCCATTGGCGACCACGCCGCCGCCGACGCCGGTACCAAGAGTCAGGGCGATCAGGTGATTGAGGCCACGGCCAGCACCCCGCTTCCACTCGGCGTAGGCCATGCAGTTGGCGTCGTTTTCCACGATCACCGGGAGGTTGGTCGCCTCGGAAAGCTTCTTCTTCAGCGGAATCGCCGTCCAGCCAGGGACATTGGTCAAGTTGTGAACAATGCCCTTCTCGAAGTGGACGAAGCCGGGAACTCCGACTCCGATCGCCTCGATCCGTGGATGGCGGTCGCGAAGATCGCCGATCACCCGGAGCATCGCCTCAATGAGCGCGTCCGGTCCGTCAAAGTCCGGCGTGGAGATCGCCGGGGCTTGGTCGATGATATTGGAGCGATAGAGAACGCCGAATTTGACGGAGGTTCCGCCAAAATCGACACCAATCGAGAGAGGGGTTTCAGCCATGGTGCGGTGACTACGTTGTATCCACTCCGAGCGGGCTTGGCACGTACTTTTAGTGGATATTCTTAAGTGCAGCTAATCGGATTCCCTCCAAGGTGATGTCGGGATCGACGTACTGGATCTCTGGCAAGCCTCTGGCGATCAAGGCGGCGTCGCCGCCGGTGGCCACGATCACGGGCTCGCCTTCCATTTCTGCGCGGAGTCTAAAAAGAATTTCGCGAACGAGTCCGCGGTAGCCATAGACGGCTCCGGCCTGCATCGCCTCGACCGTGGACTTGCCAATCGCGGCGCGGGGCTCGTCGATTTCGATCCTCGGCAGCAGGGCGGTGCGCTTGCCGAGGTAGTCCTGCATGGCTCCAAGGCCGGGAGCAATGACGCCGCCACAGTAGGCGGGGCCGGCGGCGACAACGTCGAAGGTGACCGCGGTGCCGAAATCGATAACGATGGCGGGCACGCCGTAGCGGGCGGCGACGCCGATGGCATTGGCGAGCCGGTCGGCGCCAATCTGGGCAGGATAGGGGTAGTCGATGACGAGGCCCGTATCGCTCTGGTAGCCCAGTGGATGGACCGGACCGTGGGCGGAAAGGAATTCGCGGAGGATGCGCGCCTTTTCCGGAACGACGGAGCAGAGCAGTGATCCCTCGAACTCGAATCCCTTCAAGGTGGCGGCGAGGCTCTCAGGAGAGATCTCCGGGGTAGGCAACCAAGCGCGGCTCTCGGAGATGCCCGAGGCATCGGCGAGCGCGAATTTGGTGCGGGTGTTGGAATTGTCGACGAGGAGCCAGGGCATCGGCTTACCAGTTCGCGGTGTTAAAATAGCGGATCGAATCCGTGGCTGGGAGAGGGCCGGACTCCTTGCGGACCGTGAGTATACCGTCGTTGAGTTTCAGACGCAGCGGGCCGGTGAGGTCTTTTTCTTCGAGCCAGAATCTGAAACCGATGCCGGCGTTCGGGTGTGCCTCGTCGCCTTCAAGATCCGTTCCGGCGGGGTCGATCTCGCGACCATCCGCCAGGATCAAGGCGACCGGCTTCATGAGATCGTGGGATTGAGGCCCCGCTTGTTTGAGATGGAGGCCGAGCCAGAAGAAGGAGTGATCGCGCTCCACCGAGGCATGGACGATCCGGTAGCGTGCTCCGGCATCGCGGCCCCACTCATAGGGGCGCATCCACGTCCAGCCGGCAAAGACCAGCGAGATGGAGAGGCAGGCGGCCAGTAGCTTTGTGCGACGGTTCAACGGGCGTGGTAGATAGAGGCTGCGGCGAAACCAGCAAACGCAAAACGGGCGGACCTTTGCAGGTCCGCCCGTGGGGTAACAGGTTGTTCGGTAAGCTAATCAGTGCTCGTAGCCACCTTCGCCGTGTTCGGCGAGGTCGAGACCGGCGGTTTCCACTTCCGGATCCGGACGGAGGCCAAGCACTGCCTTGATGATGAAGGCGATCACAGCGGTGGCGACCACGCTCCAGACGATGGTGATGCCGACAGCCTTGAGTTGCTCCACGAGGAGACCGTCCTTGAGGCCGGCAACCACGGAGTTGGCCTTCTCGTCGGCGAAGATGCCGGTCAGGATGGCACCCAGAGTGCCGCCCACGCCGTGCACGCCGAAGGTATCGAGCGCATCGTCATAGCCGAGGATCTTCTTGAGGTAAGCCACGGCGATGAAGGGAACCACACCGGCGAGCACGCCCATGATGACGGACGAGGTGGCGGTGACAAAGCCGGCAGCCGGGGTGATGACCACGAGGCCAGCGACGATGCCCGAGCAGAAGCCGAGGACGCTTGGCTTGCCCTTGAGGATCCATTCGGCAGCGGCCCATGCAAGACCGGCGGTGCCAGCGGCAAGGGTGGTGGTGACGAAGGCATTGGTGGCGATCGCGTCAGCACCGAGAGCGGAGCCGGCATTGAAGCCATACCAGCCGACCCAGAGCATGCCGGTGCCGACCATGCAGAGAACCATGCTGTGCGGGGCCATCGGCTCCTTGCCGTAGCCGATGCGCTTGCCGAGGATCATGCAGAGGACGAGAGCGCTCCAACCGGAGGTCATGTGAACGACGGTGCCGCCGGCGAAGTCGATCGCCTTGATGGTGGCGTTCGGGTTAAGCGGTCCGCACATGAAGCCGACCGTGGACCACACCATGTGGGCGAATGGGAAATAGACAGCAAACATCCAGAGGAGGATGAAAGCCATGATGGAGATGAACTTCATGCGCTCCGCGATGGCACCAACAATGAGGCCCGGAGTGATGATTGCGAAGGTGAGCTGGAACATGGCCCACATGCCGTCCGAGATCCAGTAGTAGCCGGCGCCGACGGCACCGGGCTCAACGCCCTTGAACATGGCATTGCTCATGTCGCCGATGAAGGCGCTCTTGGCATCCACCCCGAAGGAGAGGGAATAGCCGCAAAGCCACCAAAGCGGGGTGATCATGCAGGCGCATCCGAGGCACTGGGCGAGCACGGAAAGTACGTTCTTGCGGCGAACCAAGCCACCGTAGAACAGGGCCAGGCCGGGCAAGGTCATGAACAACACGAGGGCGGTGCTGACCATCTGCCAGGCATTGTGGCCAGGTCCCGGACCGGCGACGAGGGAGGTGGCTCCGCTGGTCTTCTCCGGCCGCGCCACGTTATTCATGTAGGCCTCGATATCGGCCAGACGCTCTTCAACCGTCGGCGTGGGGGCGGCGGCTTCGGCGGCCGGCGCGGCGGCCTCAGCTGCGGGTGGCGGGGTGGCATCTTGCGCATTGGCCGGGCTGGCCAGCGGCAAGACCATCATTGCAAGGGCAGCTAGCGTACAGACGCCGCTTGCCATTCGTGTTTTCAGGCTCATGTCGACTCGGTTTCGGATGGATTGGGCCGCCGGAATCTTGACCGAATCCGACGGTGAAACCGGCGGGAGCAGATGTCGTGCCAGCAGAGGTCGTGGCAGTTAGGGTGACACGGTAAGGAAAGCGATCAGATGCCGGTCGAGGCTCCGTAATCTCCTAGTGCCTGAGGTAGTTCCTGCTGAAAATACCCGTTTCTAACGGACGGTGCGGTCACTTTTCCACCTTGCCAGAGGCTCAGGGTGACTCTAGTTAACCCGCCGAGCAGAGCGCTGCCCGCGTTCTTTTCACTGGACATGATCTTTCGGGTTTCTTAAATAAAGCCCGATAGGCAGCGTCCGGTCGCATAAGCGTGCGGGCTGCTCAATGCCAAAGTCCTGTTGGGAATCAGACTCCGGTCTCGTTTCCGCCGAGGCTTGCAGCAACCGAACAACCGAATACCAAGATGCGCAAATACACCAAAACTGTCGGCGCCCTGGCCGCTGCCTCCACCCTCGTGGCTGGCTACGCCTCGGCGGGAGATCTCGAAGGCTTCACCGGTGAAGTCCACGTTGGCTACCACTCGATCTACGACTTCCGTTTCGTGGACCTGGGTAGCGACCTGGTCGAAGCTGGCGTGGACGTTTCCTACGCGCTGAACGAAGACTGGACCATCAAGGCCGGTGCCTGGTACGGCAGCGTCAATGACTCCCAGACCGTCGCCGGTAACTTCAACGAGCTGGACCTCTACGCTGCCGTGGCGACCTCGCTCGGCCCGGTCAACCTCGAAGCTGGCTACATCTTCTACACCTATCCGGACACCCCGGGTACCTCGGACACCCAGGAAGTTTACCTTTCGGCGTTCGTTGACGTCGCCTTCGGTATCTCCGCTGGTGCCACCTACTACTACGACTTCGACTCGAACAACGGTTGGTATCTCCAGCCGGAAGTTCGCAAGTCGTTCGAACTCAACGAGTGCCTTGCCCTTAACCTGTCCGCAGGCGTGGGCGTCGCCGATGGCCTGAATTATCAGGTCGACGCGAACCCGCTCTCCGTGGGTTCCCATGACGGTTTCCAAGGCTGGTTCCTCAAGGCCGAGCTTCCTTGGGAATTCCGCGACGGCGTGACCCTCGCTCCTTACGTGAAGTACACCGATGCTGACAGCGACCTCGCTGGCGACATCAACTCCATCGAAGGTGGCCAGGAGCACATCGTCACCGGTGTGAAGCTTGCGGTGAGCTTCTAAGCTAACCGGGTTTCTACCCTAAAGCACTTCGGGCGGCTGCGGAAACGCGGCCGCCCTTTTTGTTTTTGTCGTCAGGGTCTTGGTATGGGGTGTGCTTTTTTCAGTATGAACAAACTGCGGTAACTTCATACCGCGGGATGTCAGCAACCCCTGACCGACACCGTGATGACACCGATGCCCCGCTTCCGATCCCTCCTTGCCGGAGTGCTTGCCCTGTCCGGCCTCGCCCAAGCTGAAACGCTGAAGATCGCCTACTCCGATTGGCCGGGCTGGATCGCCTGGGAGATCGGAATCCAGAAAGGCTGGTTCAAGGAAGCGGGCGTGGATGTGAAGTTCGAGTGGTTCGACTACGTGCCGTCGATGGATGCCTATGTTGCCGGCAAAGTCGACGCCGTCTGCATGACGAATGGCGACGCGCTTGTAACGGGGGCCACCGGCAAGCCTTCGGTGGGCATTCTCATCAATGACTTCTCGAACGGCAACGACATGATCGTCGCGGCTCCCGGTGTCGGTTCGATGAAGGACCTCAAGGGCAAGAAGGTCGGTATCGAGGAGGGCTTTGTGGAGCACCTCTTGTTGCTGACAGGCCTGGAGAAGAGCGGTCTCAAGCCGGAGGATGTAACCATCGTCAACACGCCCACCAATGAGACGCCACAGGTGCTCGCGTCCAAGGCGGTCGATGCGATCGGCGCGTGGCAGCCGAATTCCGGTCAGGCGCTGAAAGCGCTGCCGGGCTCGAAGCCTGTCTTCACTTCCGCCGATGCTCCGGGCATCATCTACGACCTGCTCTACGTCTCCGCCGAGAGTCTGGAGAAGAACAAGGAGGACTGGGGGAAGGTGGTGAAGGTCTGGTACAAGATCGCCGAATACATCCGCGACGAGGATAACCTCGATGACGCCCTCAAGATTCTCTCCGCGCGCGTCAATCTGAAGCCGGAGGAATACGAGCCCTTCTTCAAGGGGACCTACATCCTCACGCTTGATGAGGCGCTGAAGCGTTGGGAGAAAGCCGATGGATTGGGTTCGGTTTATGGCTCCACGAAGAACGTCAACGCCTTCAATCTGAAGTACGAGGTCTACAAGGAGAGCCAGGATCCGGAGAAGTATCTCAACCCGTCCTTCACCAAGGCGCTCAAGAAGTGACGTCGCGATCCAAGTCCGGCCGGCATGTCCCGGCCGGCTACTTTTCCGCCCATGGCGTCTTTTCTCAAAGGCTGGTTCGTCGTCCGCCGTGACCTTTCGCGCGGACGGCGAGCGTTCCTCGCCGCGCTTTCGTTCGTGCTGCCGCTCGCGCTGTGGTGCTTCGTTTCCTACGTTCCTTGGATCTGGCATCCGGACGTGAAACTGGAGGTCGCCTCGACCACCGAGCGGATCAGCGCCGTCTTCACGGCGGGCAACCGGCTCAGCAAGGAGTTCTTCCCGACCTATGTGGACGCCGTCCGCCAGGACAATGCGGAGGCTCTGAAGGTGGCTCAAGCGGGCGAGTCTGTTTCTGGTGCCCAGCGTGCCAATCGCGTCTTGCTCCGGCAGCTCGCGCCCGTCGCCGTGAGCAATGGTTGGCTCGCTGCAGGTTCGGAGCAGGATGATGCCGCAATCTATCACCTGTGGCGCGAGGTTGCGAGCGGAGCGAAGACCTCGACCGATCCTGCGCTTAGCCAAGAGAACCTCGCCATTGTCAAGGCCAACTGGTCTGTGCTCTCGGCGCTCTCGGCTGACTTTGACTCGAAGAAGCTTCCACCAGTTCCGCTTCAGAAACTGGTGCCCCAGGGCATCCCGTCGAACCCGGTCTATCTTCCTCCGCCGCACGAGGTGTGGGCGGCTGCGACGAAGGACTTCACTGCCAAGCCGGCGGGCGACGCGCCGTCGATGTTTGATCGCTATCGCCATTCGCTGAGCATCATTCTCCTCGGCTTCTTCTGGTCCTGCGTGATCGGTGTCCCGATTGGCGTCCTGTGCGGCGTGTTCGACGTTTTCTCGAAGCTCTTCGAGCCCTTCGTCGATTTTTTCCGCTACATGCCTGCTCCGACCTTCAGCACGCTGTTGGTCGCCGTGCTGTCGGCTCACGATGCCCCGAAGGTGGCGCTGGTGTTCATCGGGACCGTGTTCCAGTTGATCCTCGTCGTCTCGAAAACGACCCGTCTGTTAGATCCGGCCTTGCTTGAGGCGGCGCAGACGCTCGGAGCGAAGCCTCGGCAACTCGTCATGAAGGTGGTGCTGCCCGGGATCCTGCCGAATCTCTACAATGACCTCCGCATCCTGCTCGGCTGGGCGTGGACCTGGCTGGTCATCGCCGAGTTGATCGGCGTGAAGAGCGGCCTCACCGGTTTCCTCGATACCCAGGGCACCTTCCGCAATTTCGATCGCGTCTTCCCGATCATCATCCTGATCGGCGTCACCGGCTTCGTCACCGACCAGATCCTCGCGTTCTTCCACGGTGTCTTCTTCCCGTGGTCGGGCAAGTCCGGCCCGGTCTCCCGCGCGGTGGCCAGTGCCGTTACGTGGCCGGTCCGAACCATTGTCGCCGGTGCGCGTTTCCGGACTGCTTCGAAAACCCTTCCTTCCGCATGAGTCTGCTTGCGCCCGCTGCTTCCGTTTCCGCCCGCTTCGACCGGCTGAAACAACGTCCGGTCTCGCTGAGTGTTCGCGGGCTTACGAAGCATTTCGAGTCGCCGCGTGGAATCGTGACCGCGCTGCATGATGTGTCGTTCGATGTTCACAAGCGCGAGTTCATGAGCGTCATCGGCCCGTCCGGCTGCGGCAAGTCGACGCTGGTTCGCATCCTCGCCGGTCTAGAAACGGCGAGCGAAGGCGAGATTATCGTCGAGGGCGTGCCGGTCTCCGGCCCTTGCCCTGACCGCGGCATGGTCTTCCAAGGTTACACGCTCTTTCCGTGGCTCACGGTGAAGCGGAATGTGATGTTCGGTCCCATGATGGCCGGTCGCTCCGCCTTCGCTGCGGAGAGCGAGGCCCGTGAGTGGATCGAGCTCGTGGGCCTGTCGAAGTTCGAGAACGCGTATCCGCATCAGCTTTCCGGCGGGATGAAGCAGCGCGTCGCCATTGCCCGCGCTCTGGCCAATCAGCCGCGAGTGCTCTTCATGGATGAGCCCTTCGGGGCGCTCGATGCCCAGACCCGCTGCAACATGCAGTCGTATTTGTTGGAGATCTGGAAGAACGTCGACATCACGATTGTCTTCATCACGCACGACTTGGATGAGGCGGTCTTCCTGTCCGATCGCATCCTCGTGCTCGATGCCAATCCCGGTCGTGTTCGCGAGATCACCGAGGTGCCGGTGCCGCGCCCCCGCTCATTCGACCAGATCGCCGATCCAGCGTTCCTTGCTACCCGCAGGCACATCGAGCATCTGATCCATCCGCCCGGTGCCGAAGCGAAGGAGAGCTTTCCGGTGCTCAAGTTCAGCGCGCCTGATCCCGACGTGGTTTAGATCGATGGATCCATAAAGTATGAACTTTTCGAAAAAACTTCACACGTGGCGCGGTGCATGCATCTTCCTGCGGCATGCCAAAGGACGACAGCAGCGATGGCTTGCGGCGGGTGACCGTGTCGATGGGGGAGGATACTTTCCAAGCGCTCGATCGACTCGTGAACGAGCGTGGATTCGACAGTCGC
>Ga0307406_10000495_pt1 | contig 22623 bp, 20 predicted proteins | sample 322Cmetagenome_3_FD_203706 | JGI IMG/M metagenome (GOLD analysis project Ga0307406, IMG submission 203706) | Maize rhizosphere microbial communities from greenhouse at UC Davis, California, United States - 322HYB-C-2 | ecosystem: Host-associated > Plants > Roots > Rhizosphere > Soil | place...
CGGAACCCCAGCCGGAACCCCAGCCGGAACCCCAGCCGGAACCCCAGCCGGAACCTCAGCCGGAACCACCACCCTTTACCGGCCTGGAGTTCACCACCGCGCCCGTCCCGGACCCCATTTCAAAGCCCGAGCCCCGAGCCGTTCCTCCGAAAGAGCCTTCCCCACCCTTCTCGGTTCCTCCACTGAAAGACACGCGGCCTGTCAAACCCGCACGAGAAGAGGCTTCATCTGTCGAAGCCTCTTCCCAAGGCATCGGCCCGGTGTGGGTGATGGTCCTGCTGCTGTTCTTTTCTGTCCTGGCAGCGGCAGCGGGGTTCGTCGCCGGCTACAGCCTCGCCTCTAAAAGCGTCCCGTTCGTTTCTTCCTCGGATCGCCCACCAAGCGCGCCCACTCCGCCGCAGCCGACGTTGCCCTCAAAGGTCGAGCCAAACCCTGAGCCTCCCGTCGCATCGCGCCCTCCGGAACAACCTCCCGCTCCGTCTGCTGCTCCCGTCGAACCGCCACCCCAAATCCCCTCTCCTCCTCAGGCCGAAAGTCCCGCCGAAACGGAGCCGCCGCCTATCAGGGGGATCGCCGCGCCGGAAGCCGCGCTCAAGGCCTTCCTGTCCGCTCCCGATTGGCAATCGCGCGCCAAACACGTGCTGCACGCCGAGCGGGTGTCGAAAAAGATGGAAGCCTACCATGCCGACGTGCCGGATGGCCCGACGACGGCGCTTTCGCTTGCGGTGATCGATACGTCGCAAGAGGAATCCGAGAAGGGCGCTCACCTTTTTACCTACCTCGTCGGTACCGAGGCTTATCCCAAGGGCTTTCCTGTCGTCATCGTCCAGACCCCGGATGGCTGGAAGGTCGATTGGGAGAGTTTCGTCGAATTCCGCGATGACCATTTCCGTCGTTTCGCCGCCGGCGAGGGCAGCGATGCCGGAGACTTTCATCTGTTTGTCAGGAACACCCACTACTTCGGTGCTCCGTTTCCCGGTAGCAACAAGCTGACCGCGTTCCGGGTCGATCCCCCGATGACGGAACGAGACCAGTATGCCTTCGTCACGACCGGATCGGACCTTCACAAGACCCTCGCCACTGCGACCGAGTGGGGCCATCCCCTCCCGCTAGTGCTGGAGCTTGTCCGCAAGAAGCATGCGGACGGAAAGACTCACCTGGAGATCACGAGCATCCTCGCTCCGAACTGGCGGCCGCAGGAGTGAGCCGCGGATCTAACAGATGAACGCGGCGCAGCCGCTTTTGGACTGCTGCGATTCTTCGCGGCTTTTTGAGTGAAGGGTGAGTCCGTCATCTCCATGGGAAAGGAGGGGCCCTCGCTGATCGCTTCATCGCGCAAGAACAGCCCACTCCACCATGCATTCGAAAGCTGCGAAGAATCGCAGCAGTCCGAAGGCCTTCGGCTATCATTGGTCCCCGCCGTCAATCTGCCTGCCGCTGCAAGAACCGCTCCCACGCCTCGGGTGAATCGATGTCCCATGCGGCACCGGCAAACGCCACCATCGCCGCGTGATGATTCGCCGCGACCGCCTTCGCTCCGCGATCGCCATGCAGTGCCATCAGTTCACCAAAATGCTGCCGTCCGAACAAAGCCGGCGGTCCCGTCGCTTCACCGTGATCGCACAAGACGACGCTCGCTTCCGAAAGCCGGGCTTGCATCTCCTCTAACAAACCAGCCGTGACCATCGGCTGGTCGGCGAGCATCACGACCACCGCATCCAGCTCCGGCGCACACTCCAATAGATCGCGCACTCCCGCCGCCAAAGAGCTGCCCATCCCTTCTTCCCACCCGGCATGGACCAGCGTCATGACATTCTCCGGGCACGGTCGCTCCACGAGCGCTTCTGCGTGCGCCCCAAGCACCCGCAGCACGGGATCGCATCCCGCCTCCAATGCCGTGTGACAAGCGCGGTCGATCAAAGTCTCGCCCTCGATCTCCAGCAACTGTTTCGGCGAGCCAAAGCGACTCGCCTTTCCCGCTGCCAACACCACGGCACCGATCTTCATCCTAGCGAGAAAGCTTGCGGATGAATCGCACCGGTCCTGTCGCGCAAGAAGCCTCCACTTGCACCGGCCAGCACGGCTTGAATCTCTGCCACAATTGCCAGGGCAATCGTCGCCGGATGATGTCCGCCCAGATCGAGACCCACCGGTGCATGTAGCCTCTCGGTGACTGCCGGATCTTCTAACAATCCGAGCTCACCCAGCTCCGCCAGCAAGGTCTCGCGCCGTCGCTTCGAACCCAGCAGGCCGATGTAGCCATAGCCCGCAGGCAAGATCTCACGGAGAAACGCGAGGTCGGTGGCGAGATGATGCGTCATCACCAAAACCGCCGTCGCAGAATCAGGACGGAAGGTGCCGATCATGTCCTCTGCCGCCAGCACATGGATGTTCTCACCCGCGACCGGCGGTGTGTCACCGGTCATCCGATGATCGCGCAGCACACGATGCCGCTCCCACCCAAGTGTCGCGGCAAAGCCGAGCACCGGCTCCATGTCCGGAGTCCAGCCCACCGCCACGAGACGCGGCGGCAGCACCACCTTCTCCAACAAGTCTCCCGTCTCACCCGAGGCGACACGCGTGCCCTGCGAATCTGTCACCAGCAGCAAGCTCCGCCGCTGCCGCAACTCCGATTCGATCCCTTCGATTAGCTCCGCCGCGATCTCTTCCACCTGCACGTGCAGCTTCCCCGGGCAGCCGAAATGCGGACGGGTATCGATCACCATCCGCTGTGGTTTTCCTTCGCTGAAGACTTTCCGCGCGGTGTTCGCGATCCCTTCCTCCAGACACCCGCCGCTGAGCGAGCCGCAGAACGAGAGATCCTCCGCGATCAGCATCCGAGCACCCGGCTGGCGATAGCTCGATCCTTCCCGCGCCACCAAGGTGGCCAGCGCCAACCGCCCGCCCCGGCATTGCCGGGCGAAGTCGAAAAGAAAGGGCCAGTCACTCATGATTAAAGAGAGGCAAGCTCGTCGCTCCTTCGGCTCAAGTCCAACTGAGATCCTGCTTCGCCAAAGGCAGCGAACGCACCCGCTTGCCCGTCGCAGCAAAGATCGCATTGGTGATCGCCGGAGCCGTCGGCGGCAGGGCCGGCTCACCCAAGCCTGTCGGCGGGAAGTCCGACTTCGCGAAGTGGACCTCTACCTGTGGCGCGTCCTTCATCGTGAGCAGGCGATACTCGTGGAAGTTCTTCTGCTGCACCGCGCCTTGCTCCACCGTGATTTCCTGGAACCACGCGGCGCTCAGACCGTCGATCATGGAGCCCTCGACCTGATTCTCCGCACCGCTCAGGTTCATGATCGGACCAACATCCACACCGGCGGTGAGCTTGTTGACCTTGAGCTTGCCGTCCTTGCTCACCGTCACATCCGCCACCACCGCGACATAGCCGAGGTGGCTGAAATGGAAGGCGATGCCACGACCGCGACCTTTCTCAAGCTTCTCGCCCCAGCCGGACTTCTCAGCGACCAGCTTGAGCACGCCCTTCATGCGAGTCGCATTGTAAGGAGCGCCACGGCCACCGCTCGGCGGCACCTCGCGATCTTCGCCTAACAGCTCCAAGCGGAACTCCAGCGGATCCTTCTTCGCCGCGTGGGCCATCTCGTCGACGAAACTCTGGATCGCCCACGCCAAAGCGCACGATCCCGGTGCACGCCACCAGCCGAGCGGCGTATTGCTCGGGAAAATCGTGCGTTCCAAAAAGAGGTTCGGCACAAAGCGGCTTGGAAATTCATCACCGCCAAGGTCCGCGCCATTGCCGGGACGATCATCGCTATTCAGGCCGAAGGTCACGAAGTGATCCGCCCATGCGACCAGCTTGCCCGCGTCATCCACGCGTCCACGGAAATGATGCCAGCCACCCGCGCGATAATAGTCGTGACCAAGGTCCTGATCGCGGGTCCACGTCAGCTTCACCGGAGTGCCGTTCAGCTTTTGCGCAATTGCCGCGCATTCCACCATGAAGTCGCCCATCAAGCGCCGACCGAAGCCACCGCCGATGCGTGTCATGTGAACGGTGATCTTTTCCTTCGGGATCTTCAGCGCCCGCGAAATCCCATCGATGCCCGAGCCGGGATTCTGCGTCGGTGCCCACATCTCAATCGCGCCGTCCTTGAAGACCGCGGTGCAGTTCTGCGGCTCCAGATTCGCGTGGGAAAGGTGCGGGTAGTGATATGCTGCGGTTATGGTGCCATCATCGGGAAACTCAGGCTCACCGGTCTTGCGGATCTCCTTGCCCTCGCCCGGCTTCGCTTCGGCTGCCTTCTTGGCATGCTCGGCGAAGCTCTCTTTTGCCTCAGCCTCCCAGCTTACCTTCAGAGCATCCTTCGCCTTGAAGGCACTCCACGTGTCGATCGCGATGATCGCCACCCCGGGCAGCAGGCCGTAATGGTCGCCGGTTCCCTCGATCACGAAGGCATCCGTCACGCCCGGCAATTTCTTCACCGCATCGAGATCCGCATCCTTCACCTTGCCGGTGAAAACCGGACAGCGGACATAGGCCGCGTGCTTCAGTCCGGGTTGCTTTTGATCGATCCCGAACAGTGGCTGGCCCGTGACAATCTTCGGATTATCCACTCCGCCGATGCGTTTTCCCAACAGCTTGAAATCCTCGACCTTCTTCAGCTTCACCGAGCGCTCATCCGGCACCGGCAGCTTCGATGCCGCGGCGGCGAGCGCCCCGTAGGCCAGCTTCTTGCCGCTCGGCTTGTGAATCACTTCACCGGCCATGGCCTCGCACTCGTCTGCTGGAACACCCCACTCCTTCGCGGCCGCTTCCACCAACATCGTGCGGGCGATTGCGCCCATCCTACGAAGCCTGTCGTAGTTGTTCGGCGTGGACATGCTGCCGCCCGCCATCTGCTGACCGAAGGCAGCTTGATTCACTGGCGCTTGCTCCACGGTCACCTTTTCCCATGGGATCTCCAGTTCCTCGGCAATGATCATCGGCAGCGAAGTCTTCACCCCTTGCCCCACCTCCGGGTTCTTGGCGAGAATGGTCACCAACCCCTCGGGCGTGATGCGGATGAAGGCATTCGGCGAAAACGCGGCTGCGGTCGCCTCCTCCGCGGCCTCCGCATTCCAGCCGAGCAAGAATCCGCCGCTGGCGAGGGCGGTCACGCGGAAGAACCCGCGGCGATCAAGAATAGGCGTGTTCATTTCGAGGCGGCGGTATGGATGGCTTTGCGGATGCGCGTGTAGGTCGCACAGCGGCAGAGATTACCGGACATCGCGAGATCGATGTCCTCGTCGGTTGGATTTGCCTTCTCGTTCAGCAAGGCCGTGGCGCACATGATCTGGCCGGCTTGGCAGTAGCCGCACTGGGCGACATCGAGGTCGCACCATGCCTGCTGGAGCGCGGTGAATTTGCCGTTCGTGGCGAGACCTTCGATGGTCACCACCTTTCGTTCACCGACCGCTGAAACCGGCGTCACGCACGCGCGCACTGCCTGACCATCGAGATGAACCGTGCACGCGCCACACAGGCTCATGCCACAGCCGAATTTCGTGCCGACGAGATCGAGGTGATCGCGCAGCACCCAGAGAAGGGGCGTGTCTTCGGCCACCTCCACCGTGCGGGGCTGGCCATTGACCTGAAGCGAGAAGGTTTTCATGGAGCGTCTGCCAAGCTAGCGGACTCCCCGCACGGCGCACCAAAAAACGCCTGCCGAGAGAACCGGAAGCTACGAGAGCTCAGGCCTTCGACTTCTTCCCGGATTTCTTCGCTTTTTCCGACATGACAAGGTCCATCAAGCCGGGAAACCGCTCCTCCAGTTCCTCCTGCCTCACGGAATTCAGGCAGCGGGTGCCCTCCGTGCGGGTCACGATCAGTCCCGCCTCGCGCAGGACCGCAAAGTGATGGGACACGGTTGCCTTGGAAATCGTTAGCGGGATGTCGCCGCAGGCCAATTCCCCCGCGTCCATCAGAGACCGCAGGATCTCGATGCGAATCGGATCCGACAGCGCCTGCATCACCATCGGGAGGGTGACTTCGCGCAGGGACGGATGGGTGTAGGGCTTCATCGCGCCACAAGGTAGCACCGGCCCATTGTTCGACAATGATCGAAATAAAAATTTGACGTCGGAAAAAGCCGCGTTAGTTGGTTCGACGAAGTTCGAACAAACAGATCGGCAGTATTCGAACACCCCACTCCATCCCACCCCAACCATGGAACATCGATTTCTCGGCGGCTCGGGCCTCAAGGTCCCCGTCCTCACGCTCGGCACCGGCACCTTCGGCGGGAGCGGCCCGCTCTTCTCCGCCTGGGGCAATAGTCAGGTCGAGGACGCGAAGCGGCTCATCGACATCAGCCTGGAAGCCGGGCTGAACATGTTCGACAGCGCCGATGTTTACTCCGCCGGGCAGGCGGAGGAGATCCTCGGCAAGGCCATCGCCGGCCGGCGCGATGAGGTGATCATCTCGACCAAGTCCACCTTCCGCACCGGCGAAGGGCCGAATGACATCGGTTCCTCACGCCATCACCTCACCCGCGCGATCGAAAGCAGCCTGAAGCGGCTTGGCACGGATTACATCGACCTCTTCCAACTCCACGGCTTCGACGCGCAGACGCCGGTCGAAGAAACACTGGCCACGCTCGATGGCTTCGTGAAGTCCGGCAAGATCCGCTACATCGGTGTTTCAAATTTCTCCGGCTGGCACCTGATGAAGTCGCTGGCCATCGCCGAAAAATACGGCTGGGCCCGTTACGTCGCGCACCAAGCCTACTACTCGCTGATCGGACGCAGCTACGAATGGGAGCTGATGCCGCTTGGCATTGATCAGAAGGTCGGCGCGGTGGTGTGGAGCCCGCTCGGCTGGGCTCGGCTCACCGGCAAGATCCGCCGCGGCACTCCGCTGCCGAAGGAGAGCCGCCTGCAATCCCAGCTCAATGTGGACGTCGGCCCGCCGGTCGATGACGAGTATCTCTTCCGCGTGATCGATGCCCTTGACGAGATCGCCGCAGAAACCGGCAAGACCATCCCGCAGATTGCGATCAACTGGCTTCTCCAGCGACCGACCGTCGCCACCATCGTGATCGGCGCGCGCAATGAAGAACAGCTCCGCCAAAACCTGGGTGCCGTCGGTTGGAACCTTACAAAAGAGCAGGTCGCCAAACTCGACGCCGCGAGCGATACACCGAGGGCATATCCCTATTTCCATCAAGCCAACTTCGAGCGGAATCCTTCGCCCATTGCCTGAACCCCTCAACCCTCCGAAATCATGGACCTCCAACTCACCGGCAAACTCGCCCTCGTCACCGGCTCCACCGCCGGCATCGGCCTCTCCATCGCCAAGACCCTAGCTGCCGAGGGTGCCCGCGTCATCATCAATGGCCGCACCCAGGCCCGCGTCGATGAAGCCATCGCCGCGATCCGTAGCGAAGTCCCCGATGCGAAGCTCGAAAGCTTCGCCGGTGATCTCGGGAAAGTCGAAGAGTCTGACAAGATCGCCGGGGAATTCCCGGATGTGGAAATCCTCGTGAACAACCTCGGCATCTTCGAGCCGAAGCCCTTCGAGGAGATTCCTGATGCTGACTGGTATCGCTTCTTCGAGACGAACTTCATGAGCGGCATGCGCCTGAGCCGCGCCTACCTGTCGAAGATGAAGGCGCGCGACTGGGGCAGGATCATCTTCATCTCCAGCGAGTCCTCGTCCGACGTACCGGCCGAGATGATCCACTACGGCGTGACGAAGACGATGCAGGTCTCACTCGCCCGCGGCCTCGCGGGCCTTACCACCGGCACCGGAGTGACCGTGAATACCATCTTGCCCGGCCCGACCTGGTCGGAAGGCGTGGAGCAATTCGTCAAGGATCTGGCCCGCGATCAGAACAAGCCGTCGGAGCAGGTGGAGAAGGAATTCTTCACCACCATGCGCCCGAACTCGCTGCTGCGACGCTTCATCCAGACCGACGAGATCGCGTCATTCGTCGCCTACATCGCCAGCCCGCGTTCCGCTGCGACGAATGGTGCCGCGCTCCGCGCCGAAGGCGGCTTGCTCCACAGCCTCTTCTGACCACCCCGAAAACCCGACCGGACCCCTACCCCACCATGAGCACCACAAAAGCCTACGCCGCCCAGACCGCCACCTCTGATCTCGCGCCCTTCTCCATCGCGCGCCGCGAACCCGGCCCGCATGACGTCCACATCGATATCCTCTACTGCGGCGTCTGCCACTCCGACCTGCATCAGGCGCGCAATGAATGGCACAACACCATTTACCCGTGCGTGCCCGGTCACGAGATCGTCGGCCGCGTGACGAAAGTCGGTGCTCACGTCACCAAGTTCAAGGAAGGCGATCTCGCCGCGGTCGGCTGCATGGTCGACTCCTGCCGCACCTGCACGAGCTGCGAGGCAGGCATGGAGCAGTATTGCCTGCAATTCCCCACTTTCACTTACAATGGCCAGGACAAGCATCACGGCGGCATTACCTACGGCGGCTACTCCGATGCCATCGTGGTGGACGAAGCCTTCACACTGAAGGTGCCTGCCAACTTGGATCTCGCCGCGGTGGCACCCCTGCTCTGCGCCGGCATCACCACCTACTCGCCGCTTCATCACTGGAAGGTGGGACCGGGACAAAAGGTCGGCATCGTCGGCCTCGGTGGACTCGGGCACATGGGCGTGAAATTTGCCCGTGCCCTCGGCGCGCACACCGTGCTCTTCACGACCTCGCCATCGAAGGTGGAGGATGGCCTGAAGCTCGGTGCCGACGAAGTCGTGATCTCCAAGGATGCCGATGCCATGGCGAAGCATGCCATGAGCTTCGACTTCATCCTCGATGCGGTTTCCGCCGATCACGACATCAATGCCTACCTCTCGCTGCTGAAACTGGACGGCAATCTCACCCTCGTGGGTGCTCCGGAAAATCCGCTCCCGGTGGCGGCCTTCAATCTCCTGCTGCCGCGCCGCAGCTTCTCCGGGTCCGCCATCGGCGGCATCGCCGAGACCCAGGAAATGCTCGATTTCTGCGGCGAGAAGGGAATCACCAGCGAGATCGAAATCATCTCCATCCAACAGGTCAACGAAGCCTACGATCGCCTGCTGAAGGGCGACGTGAAGTACCGCTTCGTGATCGACATGGCCTCTTTGAAGAACTGAACCGAACAAACGAAAATCATGTCCAAGCTTCACGACCCCGTCCGCATCGGCGCCTGGGATCTACCGAACCGCATTGTCATGGCTCCGCTCACGCGTTGCCGTTCCAGCGAAGGCCGCGTGCCGAACGCGCTGATGGCCGAGTACTACAAGCAACGTAGTTCCGCCGGCCTGATTCTCGCCGAGGCCACGTCCATTTCGCCGCAGGGCGTCGGCTACCCCGACACGCCGGGTCTCTGGTCCGCCGAGCAAGTCGAAGGCTGGAAGCTCGTCACGAAGGCCGTGCACGAGGCCGGCGGCCGTATCATCGCGCAGCTCTGGCACGTCGGACGCGTTTCCGATCCTCATTATCTGAATGGCAAGCAGCCGGTGTCCTCCAGCGCGATCGCCGCACCGGGACACGTCAGCCTGCTGCGCCCTCAGAAGCCCTACGATACCCCGCGCGCTCTCGATCTTTCGGAAATCCCCGGCATCATAGAGGATTACCGCAAGGCCGCAGAGAACGCGCTGGCCGCGGGTTTCGATGGCGTGGAGATCCACGGCGCGAATGGCTACCTGCCGCACCAGTTCTTGAACGATCGCATCAACCAGCGCACCGACTCCTTCGGTGGCAGCATCGAGAACCGTGCTCGTTTCATCCTCGAAGCCGTCGATGCCGCGATTTCAGTGTGGGGCGCAGATCGCGTAGGCCTGCACCTTTCGCCGAACTCCGACGACGACTCCGATCCCGTGGCCACCTATGGTTTCGTGGCTCGCGAAGCGACCGCTCGCGGCATCGCCTTCCTCTTCGTGCGCGAACCGCTCGGCGCGGATCCTCGCGTCAGCAAGACGATCCGCAAGTCCTTCACCGGCGCCTTCATCGCGAATCAAGAGCTGACGAAGGAAGAGGGCGAGCAACTCCTCGCTTCGAACGAAGCCGACGCCATCTCCTATGGCCGCCTCTACATCGCGAACCCCGACCTGGTGGAGCGTCTCGCCACGGATGCTCCGTTCAACGAACCCGATGCCTCGAAGTTCTACGGCGGTGGTCGCGAGGGCTACCTCGACTATCCGACCTTGGAAGAACTCGGTCAACCTGCCTGAACCATGAAGCGCCTTGCGGATATCGCCCTGTCAGTGCTCGACCTTTCACCCCTGGTGGAAGGCGGCACCGTCGCGGACAGTTTCCGCAACAGCGCCGACCTCGCCCGCCATGTCGAAACGCTGGGATACCGGCGTTTCTGGCTGGCGGAGCATCACAATATCCCCGGCATCGCCAGTGCCGCGACGTCGGTCCTCATCGGCCACGTCGCGGCGGCGACCACTTTGATCCGCGTGGGTTCCGGTGGCATCATGCTACCGAATCACCCGCCGCTGATCATTGCCGAGCAGTTCGGCACGCTGGAGGCCCTGTTCCCCGGTCGCATCGATCTCGGACTCGGCCGTGCTCCGGGAACCGATCAAATCACCTCCCGTGCCTTGCGCCGCGATCCCACTGCAGCCGATGATTTTCCGGACCAAGTCCAGGAGCTGATCTCGCTGTTAGGTCCAGTGCATGCTGCCCAACGCGTGAAAGCCATCCCGGGAGCGAATTCGAACGTTCCGGTCTGGCTGCTCGGCTCCAGCACATTCAGCGCACAACTAGCAGCGTTCATGGGTCTGCCCTTCGCCTTCGCCGCCCACTTCGCGCCGCGACTGCTGCATCAGGCACTCAAGATCTACCGCGAGAACTTCCAGCCCTCCTCCGCGTGGCCGGAGCCTTACGCAATGGTCGGCCTGCCGGTCATCGCCGCGGACACCGACGAAGAAGCACGCCATCTCGCGACCTCCGTCCAGCAGATGATCCTGCAACTGATCCGCCACGCGCCCATTCCGGTGCCTCCCCCCGTTCTCACGATGGACTTTCGCTGGAGCGCCTCCGAGAAGGCCGCGGTCACCGAGCATCTCGGTGCGGCCATCATCGGCGGACCGGAAACCGTGAAGGCGAAGCTGGAGGAAGTCGTCGCTGCAACCGGAGCGGACGAGATCATGATTCACTCCGGCTTTTACCGACACGACGATCGCAAGCGCAGCTACGAGATCGTTGCTGAAGTAGCGCGTTCCTAAGAAGGCTCAACGTGTCGTCGACACGGCCACGCTCTCTACTCCCCATCCAGCGGATCCGGGCACTTGTCACGAAGCCGGCACTTTCCGCAAAACTCGCCGAGGAACAATTCGTCGACCCAGCCGACCAGCTTTTCGAGGTCCTCTCGTTCGTCCGTGAGAAAGCCCGCCTCGAAGTTCCGCTTGTCCGCATGCTTCGCGCCCATGCCAGCACCCGTGAGATTCGGCGACCCGACAAAGGCCTTCTTGCCATCCGCGATGACCGCCTTGGTGTGAACCCGAGGACAAAGCACGCGCTCGAAGAGATCGCTTTCAACCAGCACCGGATAGCGGTCGAAGTCCTCGCGAAACCTCGGCCCGGGTTCTTTGGCGTGGATCAGGCGGACCGCCACGCCTTCTTCCACCAACTCCGCAAGCACTTGGAGAAAGGGCACCGCCCGCTTCCCGCGCGGCACGTGCAGGTCCTTGATATCCGCAGTGACAATCCACAGGAAGCGCCGCGCCTGCGGCACCAGTTCCCCGATCACCCGGGAATAGATCTCCTCATTCAGGATCAGCTCGCGCACGGGGTCATTGAAGACCGCGTCCCTCGATCCGTCGATCCCGCGATATTTGAGAGGATTTCCACGATCTTCCCGTTTGTCGCGGCATCCTTAGATAATCCGATGCGACTCATTGAGGACGGCAATCTTTGCCACCCGGTTCTTACACCGTCGGCTCGCTCAACTCACTGCCCACCATTTCTGCAATGCCTGCGAAGGTTTCTTCGATCAGGCTGAGCGATCGGTCCGATTTGTAGAAGATCCCCCACTCGCGCTCAATCGGTTCGCCGGAGACGGGAATGCGAATCAGTGAGCCATCGTCAAACTCGCGCTTGGCGACCCAGGGCGCGACCAAGCCAACGCCAAGTCCGATCTTGGCCATGCCCTTGATGGCTTCCATGTCGCCGAGCACCAGCGGCGGACGCAGGCGGACACCGAGCTTGTCGAAATGCTCTTCCACCAGCCGGTGCGTCTCCGTGCCGCGAGCGTAGATGATGAACTGGACTTTTCCGAGATCCTCCGGGTCTGCGCGCCCTGTCTCGGTCCACGGGTGGATCGGCGGCACCACAAAGGTAAGACGATCGCGGAACAACGGACGATAGGACTCGGTAGTGCCAACGCGGGGACGCATGCCGAGCACGATGTCGAGGTCGTGGTCGTCCATCTTCTCGAGAAGCTTCGCGGTATCATCCGCCTCGATCGTCGGCTCGCAGCGGGGAAAGCAGTCGCGGAACTCGCGCAGGACGGTCGGCAGCAGAAACTGGCAAAGCGAATGCGGGGCGCCGATGCGGATGCGTCCTTGGCCCCAGCGCTTGAGCCCGTCGAGCTCGCGCCCTGCATCTTCCAGCTCGCCCAGCACCCGGCGGCAGCGCCGGAGAAATACCTCACCTTCCTCGGTAAGGACGGTCTTTTTGCCCAAGCGCTCTAACAGCCGGCAGCCGAGGCTATCCTCAAGCGCCTTCATCGAGTGACTGATGGCCGACTGGGTAAGAAATAGCTTTTTGGCAGCGAGCGTGAAGCTCCCCTCGTCCGCCACGGACACAAAAGCACGGAGTTGTCGCAGGTCGGGAAGGAGGTCAGTCATGAACCGGTCTCATCGAAAATTCGTCTGTAGGTCAGCACGGGACATGCCAAGGGCGACGGGTTGGCACCCTTTCCGCTACGCAGATGCCCTCATGGTCATTGAGAGCCCCAATATCATCGAGTCCCGCTCGCCCATCCGCCTCGGCTTTGTGCCGCTGAACGATTGCGCCCCGGTGGCCGTCGCTCACGAGCTGGGACTCTTCAAAAGCTACGGTCTGAATGTCAGGCTGTCGCGCCAGCCGGGCTGGGCCACCGTGCGTGATATGCTCTCCTACGGCGAACTCGATGCCGCACAGTCGATCGCCGGCCTCGCCTTCTATTTGGCGCTCGGCCTGAACAAGATGCGGCGGGAAATCGCGGTGCCACTGGTATTAAGCGCCCACGGGAATGCCATCACCCTTTCTCGCGAATTGCCCCCCGAATCAATCCGCCGGGGCGAAGGCCTGGCCGCCCATTTATCTCATCGCTGGCGGAAAAACCGGCCGTTCACGTTGGCCGCAGCGCACCGTTTTTCATCGCACCACCTCCTGCTGCACGCATGGCTGCGCCGCCACGGAGTCCAGCCGGGACGCGATGCGGAGATTGTTTTCCTCCCGCCCCCGTTGATGCCACGGAATCTGACCGCGGGGCACATCGACGGCTATTGCGTGGGCGAGCCGTGGAATTCCGAAAGCATTCTGAGTGGCCAAGGCTGGTGCCCCGCGACCTCCGCGGAACTCGCAACCGGCCATCCTGAAAAGGTGCTGCTGGTCACAGGTGAATTCGCCGGCGACAGCCGCGACGATTGCGTGGCGCTTGGAGCCGCGCTGCTCCACGCCTGCCGCATGTGCCAGGATCCGGCATTCCGGAATGAGCTGATCACCATCCTCGCCAAGCCAGCCTACACCGGCTGCTCAACGGCGACGCTGCGGAACAGCCTCGGTCCGGTGTTCGATTCCGGACGGGGAAACATCGACGCCTCGGATTTCCATCTCTTCTACGGTGGCGATCTGAATTGCCCCACCGCCGACAAGGCCTCCTGGTTCCTGTCCGGGATGCGCGGCGCAGGCCTGCTGCCGGAAACCACGGCAGCTCCTCTCACCCGGCTTTATCGTCAGGATCTTTACCGGGCATCGGAAAAGATCCTGCTGCCAGCATGATCGCAGCCTCGAGGGTATTTGACCGCCGCTTATTTAAGCGCCCCCGGGCCAACGGTCCGCGGGCGCGTTGCGTTTCCAAGACGCTTCGCCCTCATGCCGATGATTCATGGGACCCATGACCCCCCCATGAATTTTGCCCATGATTTTTCCTGCTAGTGGCCCGGCCGGTGCTTTTTCAGGCACCCGAACCGATGAAACTCAGCGACCTCAAGTCCTCCGGCCACTGGCCGACCCTACTCACGGCCTTTCTCTATTTCGATTTCTCCTTCATGGTCTGGACGCTCCTCGGGGCGCTCGGACCGCAGATCGCGGAAAGCCTTCATCTTACGCCGGGCCAGAAAGGCCTGATGGTCGCCATCCCCATTCTCGGGGGCGCAGTGCTCCGGCTTGCAATGGGATTGCTGGTCGATCGCATCGGCGGAAAGACGACCGGGATCATCGCCCAGCTGCTTGTAATGGCTTCGCTCGCCTGCGGATGGATCTTCGGCTTGCAGAGCTTCGCGGCGACGCTGGTCTTTGGCTTCACTCTCGGCATCGCCGGTGCGTCCTTCGCGGTAGCGCTGCCACAGGCCGGTCGCTGGTATCCGCCGAATATGCAAGGCGTGGTGCTCGGCCTTGCCGGAGCTGGAAACATCGGCGTGGTGCTGGATAGTCTGATCGCCCCGCGTCTCGCCGCGGTTTACGGATGGCAGGCGGTGTTCGGCTTCGCGCTGATCCCGGCAATCTTCACCTTCGCGGTGTATGCCATTTTCTCGAAGGACGCTCCGGTCGAGGTCGTGAAGAAAAAGCTCACCGACTACGTGCGCCTGCTGAAGGAAAAGGATGCCCACTGGTTCTGCTTCTACTACACCGTCTCGTTCGGCGGCTTTGTCGGCCTGGCCAGCTACTATAATCTCTACTTCCGCTCTGAGTTCGATTTGTCCGCAGTGAAGGCTGGCGACTTCGCTGCTGCTTGCACCGCGCTGGGTGCCCTGGCCCGCCCCATCGGTGGCGCGATCTCCGACCGCATCGGCGGGATCCGCTCGATGCTGGTTCTCTACTCGGTCGCCGGCACCTTGCTATTGGTCGCCGCGGGGATCCACTCCTTCTGGGCGAATGTGATTCTCTTCCTTCTCGTGAGCGCGGCGCTCGGCATGTGCAACGGCTCGATCTTCCAACTCCTGCCCCAGCGCTTCGGCAAGGACATGGGCGTGATGACCGGCCTGGTCGGCTGCGGTGGCGGCATCGGTGGCTTCTACCTGGCGAGTTCGCTGGGCTTGGCGAAGCAGACCTTCGGTTCTTGTGCGCTCGGGTTCATCGCTTTCTCGGTGCTGTGCTTCGTGGCGGTCACCGGCTTGGCACTGGTGAAGACCCGCTGGCGCACCACTTGGGGCGCGGTGGCGAATGCCCGGATTTAAAATGAGACTCTTGTTCATGGCTCGCGATTGGTGAAAAAGAGCCGGGAGGATTACCTCCCGGCTCGCTTCGTTTTTCCCGCATGAAGATCCGCTCTTCGTTTCACGCCCTGCCTCGCGACGACGAACGCCCCTCGTCGGACGCCGTCTCGGTGACTTCCTGGAATAGCAGCTTCCTCGCCGCACTGGCCGATGGCGCCGGTACCGCGACCGCAGCTCGCGAGGCGGCGGAACACGCGGTTTCACTGGTAGCAACCCACTACCGCAGCCATCCGCTCAGTTGGACTCCCGGCAAAGCGCTGCGTGAAACGGTCCGCCTGATCAACCGCACGCTGTGGAATGAGTCGAATGCCCGCTTCGGCCGTCAGGAAATGGTCTGCACCTTGGCTATCGCCCTCTATGACGAGGGCTTCCTGACCCACCTCGGCATCGGCGATTCACGTGTCTATCTGCTGCGCGGCAGCGAACTGACCCAGCTCACCAAGGACGATATCGACCCGGAGAATCCTTTGCGGCTGACTCGCGCGCTCGGTGCCGAGGAAGAACTGAATCCGACGACCTACAAGCTCTCGCTGGAGCCCGGGGATATCCTCTTCCTTTGCTCGGACGGGATTCATCACCACCTGTCCGATGACGAACTGAAGGAAAGCCTGCGCGCGGAGACCTCCGCCCGGCACATCGCGAAGCAGGCGCGCGACTCATCATCCGAAGAGACGCGCGATGACTGCGCCGCCATTCGGATCGAAATCGAATCCCTCGGCTGGTCAGAACGCCGCGAGGACCACCAGCTTCCCATCCCGGAAAAACTGGCCACCGGCCAAAAGCACGATGGCTGGACGCTGCTGCGGTCTTTCGGCGCGAATGACCGTTGCTGGCTGGCTGAACGAGAAGGCTGCCGGCAGGTCATGAAGTTCGCGCCGCTCGAGGCCGTCGATCAACCGCTCATCACCCACGCCTTCCTCAAGGAGACATGGAATGCGGTGCGCTTCTCCGCCGACCCACCTTTCGTGAAGGCGTGGGAGAACCCGGTGCGGACCTCGCTCTATTATATCATGGAATTCGTCGACGCCCCGGGCCTCGCGAATCACCTGAAACAGCGCCGGCTCCAAGTGGACGAGGCCGTCCAACTTGGCCGCTTCCTCGTCGACGCCTGCATCCGCCTGCTTCGTCACGACCTCGTCCACGGGGACCTCAAGCCGGAGAACATTCTCATCGGCTCGGCCTACGACTCGATCTTCTTCAAGCTGATCGACCTCGGCTCCTGCTGTGAGGTCTTCTCGCACCATTCGAGGGCCGGCACGGCGAGCTACCTGGCACCGGAGCGCTTCAAAAACGCCCCAATCAATGAGTGCACCGAGATTTTTTCCATCGGCGTCACGCTCTACGAGGCCCTGACCGGCCAACTACCTTTCGGCCAGATCGAGCGCTTCCAGACGCCGGTCTTCCGCGACCCGAAGCCTCCGAGCACCCACAACGCCCTCATCCCGCCGTGGCTGGATGCGGTGATCCTGCGGGCCTGCTCCATCCTTCCGGAAAATCGCTACTCGCACTTCAGTGAGCTGCTCTTCGATCTTTCGAATCCGCATAAGGTTCGCCCCTGGCATCGCGATAGCGCACCGCTCATTGAGCGGAACCCGGTGCTCTTCTGGAAATGCGCGGCCATTTTCTTCGCGATCGTGGCGGCAGCGCTGGCGATCCGATTGGCGACACATCAGTGAAACTTCTGCTTCATCCGCATTTGGATGAGTAGCGCATGCATCCATGCGAGCGACGCATGGCTGGCTCGCCGGGAGATGAGATCTGTCGATTTCAGCCCTTGGAATATGAGGCACCCTTGGCGGGCGCATGAGATTTCACCTCATACATCTCATTGCGGCGATGGCATGATGGCCTGAGGAAAGCTCTTACGGGGGTGATTCACATCCTCGCCATGAACCAAAGCCAACCTCTCTCACGCCGCGACTTTCTGGGTCGCTCCACCAAAGCCACCGCCCTCGGCCTCCTCGCTACCGGACTACCCGCCGGATGGGTCGGAGCCCAGACCGCTTCCGATGCGCCTGAAACCGCGAACGTCAACTTCGGCATCATCGCCCTGACCGACTGTTCCCCGATCGTGATCGCCCACGAAAAGGGCCTCTTCAAGAAGTACGGAATCAACTCCACGGTCACCAAGGGAGCGAGCTGGGCCGCCATTCGCGACTCACTGGCCAATGGCGACATCCAGGCGACCCACATGCTGCTCGGCATGCCAATCGCCTCAACCATGGGTCTCGGCGGTGCACCCAAGGTGCCGATGGTGGTGCCGTGGATCCTGAATCGCAACGGCCAGTCGATCAGCCTTGCGAACTCGCTCAAAGGAAAGGTCGGCGCCGATCCGAAGGCGCTCAAGCCACTCGTCGATGCCGCGAAAGCCGCGGGCTCGCCGATGACCTTCGCGATGACCTTCCCGCCGGGCACTCACGCGATGTGGCTCCGCTACTGGCTCGCCGCGGGCGGCATCAACCCCGGCGATGCAGCCGGTGCAGGCGCCGACATTTCCCTGATCACCATCCCGCCGCCACAAATGGTGGCGAACATGCAGGTCGGCAAAATGGACGGCTTCTGCGTGGGCGAACCCTGGAATGGCAAGACCGTCGCCGACGGCATCGGTTTCACCGGTATCAACACCCAGGCGATCTGGAAGGATCACCCGGAAAAGGTCTGCGCCTTCACCGAAGAGTTCGCCAACAAGAATCCAAAGACCGTCAAAGCCATCCTCAAGGCACTCCACGAGGCCAGCGTGTGGCTCGATGTCATGGATAACCGTCCCGAGCAGGCGAAGATCGTCAGCGCTCCCACCTACATCAACTGCCCGCCGGAAGCGATCCTGCCACGCCTGCAGGGCAAATACGACATGGGCGACGGCCGCAAGTTCCGCGACCCGGACTACATGATCTTCAGCAACCGCAACTGCAACTACCCGCAGCCGAAGTATTGCAAGTGGTGGCTCACACAGCTCCGCCGCTGGGGCTTCACCCAAGGCGCTCCCGATTACGACGGCATCGCCAAGCAGGTTATGCGCACGGATCTCTACGAATCCGCGATGAAGGAGATCGGTTACACCCACGACGGCATGAGCAATGCTCCCGAGTCGTTCTTCGACGGCACCAAGTTCGATCCGAAGGGTGACCTCGAAGCCTTCGCCGCCTCCTTCTCCGTCAAGACCCTCAAGGGCTGATCCTCTTCCTGGTTGCACATCGGTTCCCCGCGGGCGCCCGGTGCCCGGACGCCCGCGGGCTTTCTTCCTCACTCGTTCGTTGCCATGAAATTTCTCCAATCTCTCAAGCTCGACTTTTTCCTTCTCCCGCTCGTCGGGATTCTTCTCTGCATCGGTGGCTGGGCCATTATCTCCGGCAAATCCACCACCACCACCTCGGTCGATGACTGGGGCGATCCCGTGACCAAAGTGGAACGCCACGGCATCTCGAAGAACTTGCCCTCGCCGACCGAAACCTGGAGCGCCAGCAAGCCCTACATCGCCGAACCCTTCGCCAAGCGCGGTGAATTGGACCAAGGCATCCTCCGTTTCGCCTGGCTGTCGCTGAAACTGGTGGCGCAGGGTTACTTCATCGCGCTCCTGATCGGCACGCCGATCGGTTTCCTTCTCGGCCTCTCGAAGAACTTCACCAAGGCCTTCGACCCGATCATCCAGATCCTCCGCCCGGTCTCGCCGCTCGCGTGGCTGCCGCTCGGCATGGTGCTGTTCAGTGGCCTGAAGGTGCTCGATGCGAATGGACGCGTCAGTTTCGGCACGTCGGATGCTGCCGCTCTGTTCACCATCGCCATCTGCGCCATGTGGCCCACCGTGCTGAATACCGCCGTCGGAGTCCGTGCCGTCCCGCAGGATTACCTGAACGTGGCGAAAGTACTAAAGCTCTCGAAGACAAAGACGCTCTTCAAAGTGCTCATCCCCTCGGCGCTGCCTTACATGTTCACCGGCTTCCGCCTCTCGCTCGGGATTGCCTGGCTGGTCATCGTCGCGGTGGAAATGCTGATCGGAAAGCCCGGCGTCGGCGGTTTCCTCTGGCAGCAGTACAACGCAAACAGCTTCGCCCACATCATTCTCTCCATCCTCACCATCGGCGTGATCGGCTACGTGCTGGACCGCTTGATGAGCTTGGTGGAAGGCCGTTTCCGGACTGCCTGAAGAAGTTGCGAGTTTTCAGTGTTCAGTTTTCAGGAAACAGCCCCCGGAAACTGCCTTTGCTGAAAACTTCAAACTGAACACTAACAAACTTTTCCACATGCCACCCATTCTGGAAATCAGCGGCGCTTCGAAAAGCTTTGGCCGCGGCTATGCGCGGGCCACCGTGCTCCGCGACCTGAACCTCACCGTCGAGGAAGGCGACTTCGTCTCGATCATCGGCTACTCCGGCACCGGCAAGAGCACGCTCATCAACCTGATCGCCGGCTTGCTCAAGGCGGATACCGGCACCGTGAAAATGGACGGCTCCGACATCAAGGGCCCCGGCCCCGAGCGCGGCATCGTCTTCCAAAACTACTCGCTGCTGCCGTGGCTGACCGTCACCGAAAACGTCCGCCTCGCGGTGGATCAGATCTTCCCGCAAATGTCCGAGAAGGAACGCGCAGACCGCGCCGCGGAATACATCGACATGGTGAAGCTGACCCCTGCTTCGGGAAAGCTTCCGCGCGAGCTCTCCGGCGGCATGCGCCAGCGCGTGTCGGTCGCCCGCACACTCGCCGTGAATCCGCGTATCCTATTGCTGGATGAACCGCTCTCAGCCCTCGACGCGCTGACCCGTGCCACCTTGCAGGATGAGATCGCAGACATATGGCAGAAGAACCGCACCACGGTCATCTGGATCACCAATGACCCGGATGAAGCGCTGCTTGTCGCCGACCGCGTGATCCCGCTGCTTCCCGGCCGGGAGGGTGCCACGCTCGGTGCGGAGATCGCCGTCAACCTGGCTCGCCCTCGCAATCGCAAGGAACTACTAGGGATACCGGAGTTCAAGGATCTCAAGCTGCGCCTGGTGAATACCTTGCTCGGCGCGAAGAAGGACAGCACCCCGGTCGTCACCAAGAAGCTCTCCGCGCCGGACATCCTGCCGGAGGACCTCGGCAAGCCCCGCAACTTCTCGTTCTTCGACCGCCCGGCTCCGCGTCGCCGCTCCCAGCTCCAGCGTGAAGAGCTCAAGGTCGAGGTCTGACACCTCCATGTTTCCCGGTTTCCTTAATCTCCATTCTCCATCCTCATGTCCGCTCCAGTTCTCGAGCTCTTCAAGCTCTCCAAGGCCTACGGAAAGGCCGTTATCGTCAAGGAGTTCAATCTCAACATCGCTCCCGGCGAGTTCGTCACCCTGATCGGTCACTCCGGTTGCGGGAAATCCACCGTGCTCTCGATGGTTGCCGGTCTCACCGGAGTGACCGATGGCGCGATGATCCTGTCCGGCCGCGAGACCACTGCAGCCGGCCCCGACCGCGGAGTGGTTTTCCAGTCGCCCTGCCTGCTGCCGTGGATGACCGCCTTCGAAAACGTCATGCTTGGCGTGAATCAGGTCTACTTCACCGCGCCGAAAGCCGAGCGCAAGGAACTCGCCGAGTATTACCTGACCGTCGTCGGCCTCGGTGCCGCGATGCACAAGTATCCCGGCGAGCTTTCCCAAGGAATGCGCCAGCGCGTTGGCATCGCCCGCGCCTTCGCGCTGCAGCCGAAGATGCTCTTGCTCGACGAGCCCTTCGGCATGCTCGACGCCCTGACCAAGATGGAACTCCAGGAAGTGCTGCTGGAGCTGTGGCGTCGCAACAAGCTCACCACCCTGATGGTCACCCACGATGTCGACGAGGCGATCTTCCTCTCCGACCGCGTCGTGATGATGACCGACGGACCCGAGGCCGAGGTCGGCGACATTCTGACCATTCCCTTCGAGCGTCCCCGCAACCGCGCCGCGATACTTGCCGATCCTCGCTACCCGGAAATCCGCAATCACCTGCTGACTTTCCTCAACGAGCGCTCGCACATCCGCCCGAGCCGGATCGTGGCGCCGGAGCCGGAAATGATCGCCGCACCCGATCGCCCGGTGCCCGCCGGGGCGACTGCTTCCAGCCACTGAAACTGCACACCACCCGCCATGAGATCGTCGTCGTCCCACCGGAATGCTTTGGCACGGGTTTCGACAAATCTGGCGCTCGGGCTGACGCCGTTTGCCCTGTTCGCCGGGCTCCATTCGGGGATGCCGGCGGACGCCTCACTGACGACCCTGCTCTGCCTGCTGGCAGCCATTGCCATCGCCGGATGCCTGACTCCGGGTACCGATGGAGACCATTCCGGGACCCCGTTTCGCCGGCTGCTATCTTGCCTGCTGCTCGGCAGCTCGGTCGCCGCCCTACCTTGGCACGCCGGAGCGCAGTCATTTTTCCCGGCTGTGATCGGAACCGGCTTCGTCAGCCGGTGGTGGCTCTATTCGCTCGAAACACGGGATCTGGTGCTAGCGGACCGGCAGAGGCTCGCCCTCCCTTGCTTCGCCACCCGGCTGCGACGAGCGATCACCTGGATCACCGGAGCGCTCATACCAATATTGGTTTTCAGTGGCTTACCACCATTTCCGCTCCTCTTCCTTTCCTTCGGCCTGACGGTTTTCAGCCAGTGGACCGTCGCGGAAGAAGCCCTCTGGGCCCCGGCGTCCAGAAATCGCACTGATGCCCGGCATGATCTCCCGTGAGCCGGATTCATGCATCCGATGCCCGTGAATTCATCTCTTTCCTGTCACCTCCGGCCATCCCCGCATGCCGGATGCTCTTTCAACCGCTGAACAAACTCGCGCCATGGTCAATCTCAGCGACTCCGGTTTCACCGCAGAACAAACGTCCTACCTCTCCGGCTTCGTCTCCGGCATCCTGCAGGGACGCGAACTCCCGTTCCTCGGGCAAGACGGCGAGAGCCGCTTCACCCACGAGCCCGAGCAGGCCGTCTTCGGCACGCCGCTCGACGACCTGTGCAAGGAGGAGCGCATCAAATTCGAGCAAAACGGCCTCGACTGCTACGACGCGATCCTCGCCAACGCCGCGACCAAGATCTTCCCGCAGGATGGCGATGTCTTCCGCTACAAGTTCTACGGGCTGTTCTTCGTTTCGCCCGCCCAGGAAAGCATCATGCTCCGTTGCCGCATCGCCGGCGGCGCGCTGAGCACCTACCAATTCCGCGGCCTCGCCGAGATCGCCCAGGACTGGGGTCCGGGTCATGTCGACCTGACCACCCGCGCGAACGTCCAGGTCCGCGAACTGATG
>Ga0307406_10000496_pt1 | contig 22619 bp, 22 predicted proteins | sample 322Cmetagenome_3_FD_203706 | JGI IMG/M metagenome (GOLD analysis project Ga0307406, IMG submission 203706) | Maize rhizosphere microbial communities from greenhouse at UC Davis, California, United States - 322HYB-C-2 | ecosystem: Host-associated > Plants > Roots > Rhizosphere > Soil | place...
AAGACGACCTTCGAGTAGCCGTGGACGGTGTTCACGCTGAGGCCCAAGTGATCGGCGATGCGTTTCCTGCCCCAGCCCTCGCAGAGCAGGTTCATGACGGTGCGGTGGCGAGGGTAGAGGCGAGCGATCGCGCGGGTCTGCGGATCCGGGAAGGACTGGAAGTGCAGCCACGGCACTTCGGTCAGGATGATGTGGGCGATGCGGGACTCCCGCTCGCTGAAATGGCGCTCGCCGAGTCGCCGGTAAACGGCCACTCCCGAGATACCGCCTCCGTCCATGGGACTCTGGGAAACAAGCAGGGTGCCGATGTCCGCCTTCGCCCAGAGCTTCCCCGCGGCAGAGTTTTCCAAATGCATCGGCGGATCCATCTGGCGCAGCGTCCGCGTCAGATGGGTGCCGCGTTCCTTCAACTCGATGGAAGACGGCTGGGTGACTTTCTCCATGTCCGGGTGATTCATCGCCTCGATGTAGCGGGCGAAGCGTTCCTCTTCCCAACCCCCATGCTCGAAGCCGATGAACGACGGGGGCTTGTCGGGATCGAATTCCGCCATGCACCACGCCCAACTGGTGGCATTTACCAGCTTGCAGAGGCCGTCCATCAGGAAACGGCGCTTTTCCGAAAAGCCTCCCGGAGCCGCGATGACTTCGCCCAGCAATCGAACGATGTCGCGCACGTCCTGTTCGGTCAGTGGGGAGTCGGAAATCCGGCAATCGGCTGGCATGTGAGGTGACCACTGTCTTGGCAAAAGGTGGATTGGCCAAGCGGGAAGGCGAGGGTTAGGGACATCCTCAACATCTCCGAAAAGTCCACCGGAGGTGATTCTGGCGGGGCTGGGGTAGCCTTTGACTGCCAAGCAACCGTTGACGATCCGCCCGGGGAGTGGCAGGAAGCAGCCCCTATGATTCCCGAGGACGACAAGGAACCGGCCGCTGCCGTGGAGGAAGAATTTTCCGACGCCGCGGCTGGCGAGATGGACCCCTACGCAGAGCTGGAGGCGGACGTGCTCAAGTGGAAGGAGCTGGCGGTCCGCACCGCAGCCGACCTGGACAATTTCCGCAAGCGCTCCGCCCGCGAGCGCGAAGAGGCGATCCGCTATGCCAACCAAGGCCTGTTGGAGGACCTGCTGCCGGTCATCGATAACTTTGAGATGGGCATGCTGGCGGCCTCGCAAGACAAGGGCTCGATGATCTACATCGGCATGGACATGGTCCGTCGGCAGTTGACCGACTTCCTTTCCAACCTGGGTGTCACGGAGATTCCCGCCGAAGGAAAGACCTTCGACCCGAATGTCCACGAGGCGGTTTCGCAGGAAGACTGCGCTCCAGACCAAGATGGCAAAGTGCTGCGGGTGCACCGCCGCGGCTTCATGCTGCGCGATCGTCTGCTGCGTCCGGCCGTGGTGGTGGTGGGTAAAACCGGAGGAGAGGAAGGCTGAAGATGGCGACGAAGCGCGACTATTACGAGATTCTCGGTGTCTCCCGCGACGCCGGCGCAGACGAAATCAAGAAGGCCTACCGCAAGCTGGCGGTGAAGTTTCACCCGGACAAGAACCCGGGCGATCACGCGGCGGAGGAGAAATTCAAGGAACTCGGCGAGGCCTATGAGGCGCTGAGCGATGCTGACAAGCGAGCCGCCTACGACCGCTTCGGCCACGCTGCCTTTGGTGGTGGCGGCGGAGGAGGGGGCGGCGGTGGCTTCCACGATCCGATGGACCTGTTCTCGCAGGTCTTCGGCAGCGCCTTCGGTGGCGGCTTCGAGGAGTTCTTCGGCGGCGGACGTCGCCAGCGGACTGGCAAGCAGCGCGGCAGCGACCTGCGCTATGATCTGGAAATCACGCTCGAGGAAGCGGCTCGCGGCTCGGAAAAGGAACTCGAAATCGAGCACTACGGCCCCTGTGGCACCTGTAACTCCAGCGGCTCGAAAAGCGGTGGCGGCACCAAGCCCTGCACCACTTGCGGGGGTCGCGGAGTGGTCGCACGTCAGGCCGGTATTTTCATCCAGCAGACGACCTGCCCGGAATGCCGTGGCGCCGGTGAGTCGGTGGCCGATCCCTGCGGCGCTTGCGGCGGCGACGGTCGCACCCACAAGGCCAGCCGCATCAAGATCCGTATCCCCGCTGGTGTGGAGGATGGCACTCGCCTGCGCTCTACCGGCAATGGCGATGCGGGCGTCCGCGGCGGCGCGGCCGGCGACCTCTACGTCTTCCTTCATGTGAAGGCGCACGATGTCTTCGAGCGCGAAGGCAACGACCTCTTCTGCGAGGTGCCGATGCCCTTCAGCACCGCCACCCTCGGCGGCGAACTGGAAGTGCCCACGCTCGATGGCAAGGCCTCGATCAAGATCCCGGCCGGAACCCAGGGCGGGACCCTGTTCCGCCTCCGTGACCGCGGCGTGCCCGCGCTTTCCGGTGGCCGGAAGGGTGATCTCCACGTCCGCGTGCAGGTCGAGGTGCCGACCAAGCTGAACGGTGAACAGCAGGATAAACTCCGCGCTTTTTCCGAATCGATCGGCCAGCACAACTCCCCGATGCAGGAGGGCTTTTTCCAGAAGGCCCGCCGCTTCTTCGATCTCTGAGGCATGGCGCGCTTCTTTCTCGCACCGGAATGCTGGGTCGGCGCTGCCGCCCTGACCGGCGACGAGGCGAAGCACGCCGCCCAAGTCCTGCGCCTGCGCCGCGGAGACCGAATCACGGTCTTCGACGGTGCGGGGCGTTCGGCACCGGCGGAGATCCTTGATGTCTCGAAAAGCGAGATTCGCCTTTCCCTCGGCGAAGTGATCCAGCGCCCGCCGCTGCGGCCGCGCATTCACCTTGCCCAAGCGGTGCCGAAGGGGAAGACCATGGATCTGATCGTCCAGAAGGCCGTCGAGCTAGGGGTGGCCTCCATTCAGCCGCTGATCACCCGCCGCACCGTGGTGCAGGTCGAGGCGGACGACGCCGACCGGAAGTCGTCCAAATGGCAGCGCGTCGCCCTCGAGGCCTGCAAGCAATGCGGGCAGGACCTGCTGCCGGTGGTGGAGCCCGCACGTAGCTTCGCCGACTGGCTTCCGCAATGCGGTCCCGGGCTGAAGGTCATCGCCTCGCTCTTTCCAGGAGCCCGGCCGCTCCGCGACGTGCTGCGCTCCGCCGAGCCGCCGGAAGACGTCACCTTGTTGGTCGGTCCGGAAGGGGATTTCACGCCGGAAGAAGGAGAGGCGGCACTCGCTGCGGACTTCCTGCCGGCCAGCCTTGGAGAGATCGTCCTGCGGGCGGAAACCGCGGCATTTTTTGGAGTTTCCGCCTTGCGATACGAGTTTTTGCGTAGCTAAAGCCGATTATCTGGGGGGATTTGAAAAAATTGTCATTTGATTGTTAGGCTTCGCTAAATATAAATTACGGCGTGCTGTCCCTTGCGACCAGATTTTTCTGGCCGGTCTCCGTCGTGTCCGTGAGCTGCTTGGCCGCGGTATATGCGGATGTGCCGGCGCCGACGCGTGGCTTCGAGGTCGATACCTTGAACCGCAATGATGTTGTCTCTTTTTATCATTCCACCTATCAGGCGTCCGAAGGCTATCGGGACCGGATTGCCTGGACCGGCAACTACACCTCCACCGCCGCCGGTGCAGAAGGAACGATCTCCGCGGTCTTTGCCGGCGATGTCGAACGACGCCTGAACTACTTCCGCGCGCTCTGCGGCATCCCCGCCGACGTGCGGGTCAACACTGGCTCGACGGTAAAAATCGATGAGGCGGACACTTACAAGCCCGATGCCTCGACCACGAAAGCCGCGGCCGCCCAGCGCTCGGCGCTGATGATTTCCAGGACCTATCCGAACAGCAGCGGCCTCAGTCACAACCCTCCGCAAAGCAACACCGCCTGGACGACTGCCGCGTGGAATGCCAATAGGAACGGCAACCTCGCGCTCGGTTTCTACGGGCCCGGCGCGGTCGATGCCTACGTGCAGGAAGATGTCACCGGTATCTCGAATTGGAACATTGATGTCGGCCACCGTCGCTGGCTGTTGAACCAGTGGTCCACTGATTTCGCTTCCGGTGACACTCCCGGTGTCTTCAGCGGGAACAGCGTGCTTCCGCCCTCGAACGCGATGTACGTGATGCCGCAGCAGAGCGATGTGAACTTCGACATCGTTCCCCGGTTCCACTCCTTCCCTGCGGCAGGGTATTTCCCGGCGGAGCACAATTCCCCCTACTGGTCGCTGTCCTACCACAAGGCCGACTTCTCCGCCGCAACGGTGACAATGCGCGATGCGGCGATGAATGTGCTGCCGATGAGCGTGGTCTCCCGCCGGACGGGTTACGGCGACAATGCGATTGTCTGGCAAGTGCCAGCCTCCGCGGGGATCTCCTCCGTCACGGCTGACACCACGTTTCATGTGACGGTCACGGGGATCCAAGGCACGGATGTGCCATCGCAGCACACCTATCAGGTCACACTGATGGATCCGAACCGGCTGAATCAGAGCGGGCAGGTCTCCGGAGAGAACTCGCCACTTGGGGTGGGTGCGACTTACCAGATCAGTGGCTTGGGAGGTGTCGAGCAGGTAGAGGCCGGCATGTTCCTGCGCAAACCGGCGACGTGGGTCGAAGGGGCGGAGGATAGCCCGGCTCCGAGGGTCATCGCGCGGACTCACTCCAGCTATCCGTTCCTTGCGGCGGTTGCAGGTTATGCGAAGAGCGGGACGAAATCATTTCGCCTGACTTTTCCCACGCGCTACGACCCGCTGATCAATGGAGTCCCGCAGCAGTCCTTCGAGCTCGACCGCGAGATCGTGCCGGGCACTGGCACTTCCCTGACCTTCCAATACCGGCGCGGGCTGATGACTCCAGCTTCGAAGCTCGCCGTGGAAAGTTCCGCTGATGGTGGTCTTACGTGGACGAATCTCACCACCTTTTCCGGTGTCGGTAACAACGTTGATGCTGCCTTCCAAGCGGCATCGTTGCCGCTGCCTTCGTCGGGCTCACTGCGCGTGCGCTTCCGCTACTACCTGTCGGATTCCGCCTCGTCCCTTTATTCGCATGAAGATTACCCGACCCAGCCGACGGGCATCTTCATCGACGACATCGGCGTGACCGGTGGCGACTGGCTGGAGCCCTGGGGTTCGGTGAAAGCGGCTGGACTTACTTCCTTCGCCTTCAACGCCGCTACTGCCGGTACCCCTATCATTTCGGGGACCTGGTGGCTGCGTGCCCGCGCCCACCTCGGCGGCAAGGCTTTCCCATGGGGCACGCCGAAGGTCGTCACGCCGCGCGGTCCGCTGGAGCTCAATGGCAGCATCGCTCCTCCGGTGAGCGGAGCGAATTACAGCTTCATCGGTGATCTTATTGCCACGTCGTATCGCTTCGAAGTTTCGGCTCCGGGCGGCAGCGCGTGGCTGGAGGGGGCGGAAACCGCGCCGCCGCCGCAGATTTCCACGCAGACGTCCTCCGCCTACACGGTGCTCAGCAATCTCGCCGGCTTCCGGAAGAGCGGTGCCCGTTCGTTCCGTCTCGGTCTCGCCACACTCACCGATCCGGAAGACCTCTTCATGGTCGAGCGCGATGCCATTCCCAGCGCCACCAGCGCGTTGGAATTCTGGACTCGTCGCGGGCCGATGGCAGTGACGAACCGTCTGCATGTCGAGCTCTCGTCCGATGGTGGTAACACGTGGACCTCAATCTGGAATCTGCCGGGCACCAAGAAGGCCGACAAGGCGATGACCCGCCAGACGGTGTCCCTCTCCGCTTGGGCGGGCACTGCGGTGAAACTCCGCTTCGCCCTCCGCAATGCCGGCGGCAACAACCTCAAGTGGAACGCCAAGAAATCCGGCGTCTGGGTGGATGACATCACCGTGACGGCGCCCTCTCCGGTGCTGTGGTCGAACGAGACCACGCTCGCCGCTGGAACCACGAGCGTCAGCTTGAATGATGTCACCGCCGGTCGCCCATTGGTCGCCGGCCAGATCCTGCAACTCCGCCTGCGACCCGTGTATGGTGTCACGCCGGGAGCTTGGGGGCCGACATTGCTCGTCACGCCTTCGTCCTTGGCCGCCTCGCTTTCCGGGTTCGCCGCTTTCCAAGCGTATGAGTATCCGTCCGAGGATCTCGCCTTCGAGGCGGATGCTGATGGCGATGGAGCGGCTGACGGAATTGAGTACGCGTTTTCCACCGATCCTACTCAACCATCGGCGTCTGCCGATTCGATCACGATCACTTTCGATCGCTTGGAAATCTCGCGCGATTTGCCCAACGAACGTGAAGATGTGAACTACGGCGCCAAGTGGTCCGATGATCTATCGACGTGGTCGGATGAAGGCGTCGAGGTACGGATCGAAGGCGGCAAAATCATCGCCAGCGCTCCCCGTGGCGGCCCGTCGCGCGCGATGCGTTGGGAGGTGCTGCAGAAGTGAAAGGGATTCAGCGCTGGCACTTCGGACACCAGTAGGTCGAGCGCTGTCCCATCACCGCATGGCGGATCGGCGTACCGCAAACCCGGCACGGCTCGCCCTTCCGCTCGTAGACGAACAGCGACTGCTTGAAGTAGCCCGGCTCGCCGTCCGAGTTCAGGAAATCGCGCAGCGTCGTGCCGCCCTGCTCGATTGACTCGGCTAGCACTTGGCGGATGGCTTTGACCAGCTTCGTAAGACGCGGCTTCGTCACGCGAGACGCCGGTGTGGCCGGTCGGATCCCGGCGCGGAACAGTGCTTCGCTTGCGTAGATGTTGCCGACTCCGACGACCACTTTCGGGTCCATGATCGCCAGCTTGATCGCGACGTTTCGCCCGGCGCAGGCCTCGGCGAGATGAGCAGAGGTGAAGTCATCGTCGAGAGGCTCTGGTCCCAATCCGCGCAGCAAGGGATGCTCCATGGGATTGCCCTCCGGCAGGTGCAGGTAGATGCCGAAGCGCCGCGGATCGTGAAAGCGAAGCTGCTTTCCGGAGTCCAAGGTCAGCGCCACGTGGTCGTGTTTCTTGAAATCCGCCGCCGGATCGGAAAGCCGCAGGCTGCCGGACATGCCGAGGTGGATCAGCAGGGAACCGCCGCATTTCAGATCCAGAATCAGATACTTCGCCCGCCGATGGACGGCCGTGAAGCGGTCGCTGACGATCGAATCGAGAGATTCCGACACCGGTTGCCGCAGCCCGCGGTGGCGGATGATTACCTCCGTCACGCGTTGTCCGACGAGATGGGGTTCGACCCCGCGGCGGGTGGTTTCGACTTCAGGCAGTTCCGGCATGCGGCCTCACTTTAATCGGCAAACCAGCCGGTCCACGGCAAAAGTCGCGCTGCTGCCTTGAAATCCGTCAGAGGGTCATCAACGTATAGGGCTCATGGACCGTGAAGCCTTCGCACTGCCGGACGGCAATCTCTTTTCCGCCTGGGATCTCCGCTTTGGAGATTGGGAGCGGCGGCGCGAGAGCCGACCCTCGTTCGTGCATTTGCCCGATGGGAGTGTGAAATCAGGCGCAGTCAGCTACACCACGGAATCGGCGCCGATCCACTTCTGTACGTCAAGCGGGCCGCTCACGACCGGCGCGACCGGCCAGCTTTCCTCCGGCGACGACCGGTTCTATCAGGTGACCGTTCTCGCAATCGAGTGGAAGTCCGACCATCTCTGCGTCAGTGGGAAGGCAGTCCGGAATTTCGACTTTTCCGTGCCTCAGTAATCGATCAGACAGCGTGGATTTTGCCTCGTTCCCCTTCGAGCTCCACCGGGCTGATCGAGTCGCAGGGTACCTGCATTTTCTGAAACCAATCGGCCAGCGTTTGCCGGTCGGGAGCTTCCATCACGCAGAAGAGCGTGCCTTCGGACAGATTGAGGAAGCTTCGGTAGGGTTGGATGAGGGGGTCGCTAAGCGCGGCAGTGGCGAGCTGGTTGACCTGATCCCGGCTGATGGCTCCGGGCGGGACCTTATGGCTGCTCATGTAGGTTGGCATGGTAATCCTCCTTTCGCGGGAGGATAAACATGACGCCGGAGCAGGGCGTTTGGCAAACTGGAAAACGCTCGCGACGTGACAGGCGGGGGAAGCTCTTTAAGACTCGGTGCACCATGATCGCGCCGGAGCACTTTGGGTCGGAAGATTCCATGAAATACGTTCTGCTTGGAGAGGACGGAACCAGCACTGAGGAGAAGCTTGCCGGCTACACCGGCGTGGTGTCGTGGAGCTACTTGCGCCCGCATTGTGAGAATGGCGTGCTGTTCTTCGTGGATCCGGAGCTGGCGCTTACCGAAGTCGGTGCGGCGTTTGCGCACAACCAATCCGAGAAGGTGGAAGCGTGGCTGAAATCCGGTGACCTCGTGAAGATGGGCGAGATTCACGCCGCACAGTGGGAGAAGGATGCGCCGGAATTCGAGGCGTTAGTGGTCTCGCCCTTCGTGCTTTGTCGGCCGGTGGGCTAAGGTGATCCGCACACTCCGTGTGCGGACTACGATGGGCCCTTCACGAGGAACACGATCTCACCTTTCGGCGGGTGCGCTTGGAAGTGCGCGAACAATTCCGCCGCAGTGCCACGGTGATAGGTTTCGAATTTCTTTGTCAGCTCGCGCGCCACGCAGCAGGGTGCATCCGGATGCTTTTCCGACAGTAGTTCCAGCGTCGAGAGCAGGCGGTGAGGGGACTCGAAGAAGATGCTGCTGCCTTCGGTGGCCAGCGACTCTTCCAGAACGGACAAACGCTTGCCTTTCTTGATCGGCAAGAATCCGAGGAAGCGAAACGCGTGGACTGGAAAGCCGGAGCCCACCAGCGCCGTCAGCACAGCCGAGGGACCGGGTAGCACTTCGAAGGGAATGCCTTGTTCAATGCAGGCCTGCACCAAGCGGTAACCGGGATCGGAAACGGCCGGCATGCCGGCGTCCGTCACCACCGCGACCGTCTCGCCGCCGCGCACGGCATCGAGCAGCTCCGGCAAGCGTCGTACTTCGTTGTGATCGTGCAGTGAGACCAGCGGCTTGCCGGTGATGCCGAGCTTCGAAAGCAGCGGCGAGGAATGCCGTGTGTCTTCGCAAGCGATGCGGTTCGCTTCCTTCAATACCTCGATCGCCCGCAGCGTGATGTCACCGAGATTGCCGATGGGCGTGGGAACGAGGACGAAGCGGCCGGATGACATCGAGTGAAATGTAGCGGCGGTGGATGACCGTCGCACTTCATGTGCTTTGGAAATTAGCGACGGTCCTAGACCGCCGCCACAGGGACTTAGAAGCCGTTCGACAGGCGCGAGATCATCGCTTCGCTGGCGCGCTGGAGCGCGTCGGGCAAGGCGTTGGTGCGCGAGGTCTGGAGGTTGGAGTCCACGAAGAAACGGCTGGTGCCGGTGGAGCTGCCGGAGGCCAGCACCTTGGTGCGGTCGCGCGCGTCGAGCAGCTTCCAAGTGAGGATCACGGTGTTCTGGAGTTCTTCCGGGCGCAGGGTGTCGAGGCGGGTGCTGCGCAGCGGCGTGTATTGGATCTCATGGACGTTGCCCTCGAGAACTGCGTCCGCCTTGTCCAAGGATGTGATGCGATAGGTGCCGTCCATCACGATGGCTTCCGTCGCCGCGCTGGTGGCCAGCGCTTCGGCGCGCGGGTGCAGCGTGTCATTGTGGAACATCGGCACGCTGACGTTGTGAATGTCGCGAAGGATGGCCGGCTTGGCTCCGCCGAGCTGGTAGCCGGTGCAGGAGGTGAAGGCCAAGGCAGAGAGGAGAAGGAGCGAACGCATGACAGGCAGCGGTATTAGTTTCCGAGCGCGGCCAGACGGGCCTTCGCCTTGTTGTGAAGATCGCCGGAGCCGGTCTTGCGGACGACTTCTTCGTAGTAGAAGCGTGCCGAACCGGTGTCGCCCTTGCGCTCATAGAACTCGGCGACATTGAAGGACTGCTGGATATCCTGCCCGCCGATGTTCGACATGAGCTGGCGAGCTTCCCCATTCTTCGAGTGGCCGGGATACTGGCGGAGGTAGTCTTGGAAGGCCTCGCGTGCGCGTTCCATGTTCGCCTGGTCCTGATTGCCACGGCGGGCTTCTTCCATCAGCACCTTGCCAATACGGAACTGCGCTTCCGGGGCTTCCTTGCTGTCTCCGAAATCGACGACCACCTCGCGATAGGCGGTGATCGCCTTGGTAGCGCCGCTCGAGTTGCCCTGGCTTTCCCAGAGTTGGCCGATGGTGAACTGAGCCTTCGACGCTTGCGGCGATTGCGGGGCGTTCTGGCGGACCTTGCCCAGCATCTCAGTGATCTTGTCATTGGAGATGCCGGATTTCAGACCGAGGAAGCTGGTCTTCACCTTGCCCTCGGCGGCGGCTTGGGCCATGGCGGCCTGGCGATTCAGCGCCTTTTCGTAGAGATTACTCGAGTTGTAGCGGCTGATGAAATCCTGATACGCGTCGAACGATTCGCGGATCTTGCCGTCTTGCTCCAACAGCTCAGCCTGGCGGAAACGCGCGTCCGGTGCCTTTTGGGCGATCGGCATGGTGTCGGCGAGTTCGTCGTAGAGCTTGATGGCCTTGTCGCGCTTGCCGGAGCTTTCTGCGGACTGTGCCTGGCTGTAGAGGCCCTCGGCGCGGTCGTTATTGGTGGAGGTGCTGCCGACCAGCGGCGGGAGATCGGCATCGTCGCCACAGGAGGCGAGCAGGATGGCGACGGCGGGCAAAGCGAGGCGAGAGATTCGCATGGGAAGGAAACTAGAAAGGCAGGGGACGGGGCGGAAAGCGAAATTCACGCGGCGTTCAGGAGCCACCGAGTTCGGCGGAGCGGCGTGCGGCGGTGGTCACCGCCTCGATGAAGGCGGAGCGCATGCCGTGTTTCTCCAATTCGGCGATACCGGCGATGGTGGTGCCGCCGGGGGAAGTGACCTGATCCTTGAGCGCACCGGGGTGGATGCCGGTTTCCAGCACCATCGCGGCAGCGCCTAACACCGTCTGAGCGGCCAGTTTCAAGGACTCGGCCCGCGGCAGGCCGGCGCGCACGCCACCATCCGCCATGGCTTCGATCATCACGTAAACGAAGGCCGGTCCGCTGCCGGACAAGCCGGTCACAGCGTCCATCAGGGACTCCGGCAGCTCGACGGCCAGTCCGACGGAGCCCAGCAGGAGCTTCGCCGTTTCGGCGTCGGCTGTCGTGGCGGCCTTGCCGCGGCAATAGGCGGCGGCGCCTTTCCCGACCAGCGCGGGGGTATTCGGCATGCAGCGGATGACCCGCACGCCTGCGGGGACACGGGCCTCCAGCCAAGCGGTGCTCAGGCCGGCGGCGACGGAAATGACCAGCGCCTCGCCCGCCGGGATGGCCCCCAGCGCGGCTTCGGCCTGATTTGGCTTGGTGCAGAGCAGGTAAGTATCGGCATTCAGCGCGGGAATCGACTCTGCGAAGGTGGCTCCAGTCGCCTTGGCGAAAGCCTTGGCGGCCTCCGGGTAGGCATCGCAGCCGCTCACCTTTGCCGCCGGGACAGCTCCCGAGCGAATCGCTCCCTCCACCAGGGCACTGCCCATTTTCCCGCAGCCGATAACGCCGAGTTTCATGCCGCGGCAGAGTAGGGCGGGGGACTGGCGGCGGGCGAGCGCCATTTCGGGCATGGGCCAAGCTAGAGAGGGCGAGGTAGCGGAGACCCGGATGCCGGTTGACCTGCTCGCACGACAGCGAAGCCGTCTTGGATTGGGGACCTTCACAGAACGGGCATTGGCCACCGGGGACGGGGGGTAATTTTTTGGAGACCTCCGTGTCGTGGCTGCACCGTGATTTTCCTTGAGGCCGCTCCATCGCGGCACATCGTCGGCGCATGCGTTATCAGCTGCTGGCTCTCGCGGTTTCGGTCGGACTCTCCGCTGCGGCGGAAGAGAAGAAAGCAGTGCCGGCGGAAGATGCGGCGCCAGCCAAGGAGGCGGTTCCGGCCGAGGAAGAGAAGGAAGAGGTGCCTACCGTGGACAAGGTGATTTCCGAGCGGCTGAAGGACCTGCCGAATCCGTCCCCGGTCCCAATCCCGAAGGGGATCATGATGGCGGTGACGACGAGCGACCCGGCGGCGCAAAAGCACGTGCTCGACGGCCTCGCCAATCTCCACGGCGGCTGGGACTTCGAGGCCTACCGTCATTTCTGCGCGGCGCTGAAGCTGGATCCCGATTGCCTCATGGCCCACTGGGGCGTGGTGGTGGCGCTGATCAATCCGGAGCCGGATCTGGTGGACGAGCGCACGGCCGCGCTCCGGCGAATGATCTCGCTGGTGGATGCGAACGTCGGCACCGAACTGGAACAGTCGTATGCCTATGGGATCTCCATGTTTTTCAACAAAGGGGCTAAGGCCGCGGCGGATGCCTTCCGCAAGGTCTCCGAGAAATTTCCCAACGACCCGCAGCTCAAGCTGCTGATGGCGGCCTTCGGTCGCTCCGGCTACGATGACCAAGGAAAGCCGAATCCCGATCAGGAGAAGTCGGAGGCATTGCTTGATGAAATGCTGACCCGCGATCCGGATCATCCGCTTTACCTCTACTCCTACCTGACCATCCGCGCGGAGGCTCCGGACTTGCGTGGTGATCTGGCGCGGGCGCAGCGGCTGTGCCAGCTGGCGCCGGGTTACCCGCCATTCCTGCACTTGTTAGGCCACTACGAATTGCGCACTGGCAATGCTACCCGTGCTGCCGAGGCCTTTGCCCGTGCCGCCGAGCTTTACCGGGGCTGGATGAAGGAGAACAAGCTGGATCACGCCGACTGCCCCGGCTGGGTGAAGGCGGAGTGCTATCGCGCCGCGGCGCTGGCTTCGAAGGGCGACTACGCGAACGCCCTGGCCGTGGCGAAAGCAATCGCGGCGATCGAGATCACGCCCGAGCGCGCCAATAGCGAGGGCGGTCAGATCGTCATGTGGGAAGGTCGCACGCTCGCCGCACGCCTGCTGATGCGCCGCAGTCTGCCGGGCGATGCGGCGCTGGCGCTGGACACGCTGCCGAATCCCGAAAAACAGAAGGCCTATGGCAAGCGCACTCACGCGGTGTGGTTCTATCAAGGCCTCGCCTGCGCCCTCGAGGCTCGCAAGATGCTGGAAGAGGGCAAGCCCGAGGAAGCTCGCAAGATCACCGACGCGCTGACATTGCATGGGGAGCAAATGGGCAAGACTCGCCCGGCTGCGAGTGCCGCTGGCGAGCGTTCATCGTGGGCTCGTGGCTACACCGCGCTGGAGATTGCCGCCAGCGAGTTGCGTGGTGCGATGGCGATGGCGGGGGGGAAAGAGGCCATGGTTTCCGCATTCAACTGGTATCGGGCTGCGCTCGATCGGCAGACGCCGCCGACCATGATGATGCCTCCGATCGCGCTGCTGCCGATGGAGACGCGACTGGCTGAGTACTATTTGGGTCGCGGGGAGAACAAGGAGGCCATCGACATCCTGGTGGAAGCCCAGGGCAAGTATACCCACGACGTCGAGATCCTTACCCGCCTTCAAAAGGCAATGGAGAAGGCAGGGGAGAAGGACCAGGCCAAGCTGGTCCGCGAGCAGATCGAACGAGTGAAGGCCGAGTAAGCGCGGTCTTGTCTCAAGCACGTCGCCGTTCCCTGACAATCCAAGCGAGGAAGCCCGTCGATACCAGTGCTGCCATGCCGTAGCAGGTCAGCTGGATGCTTTGGCTGATCAGCATTGGCTCCGTCAGGTCCGGATAGACGATTTCGGGAAACAACGGCTGCTTCGTTTTCCACACCCATGCCCCGGCGGCAAGGCCTGCGACTTCAGTCGCGAGCAGCAACCACGGCACCATCTTCAGCAATCGCCGCGGCTCGATCTTCGGGCGGTTGCCCGGCCGGGCGAGAAACAAGGCGATCAGGCCCAATCCCAAGCCGGGTCCGATCGACGCGCGGAATGCCCACGCTACCGCGAGCAGTGTCAAGTCGGTGATGCCCCACAGTGGCGGGTGATAGACGGTGAAGTGCTCCGGTGAGATGCGGATCAAATACTGGTCGTGAAGCACGCAGTAGATGAAGGTCTGCGCCCAGATGCCGAAGACGATGGCATAGGTCACGGAGCGCTTTTCGCGGAGCAAGTTCATGGGCGCGGGGTGGATGGCATTCATGCCCTAACACGAATCCCTTGTCTCCATGAAAACCGGTTTCCAGGAGAACACCGGGCTGCTAGATGAGGCGCAGTGCCTGACCCCCGCGAACGCTTCATCGAACTCGCTCTCCGCCCTCTTGCGGGGAAGTCACCCGCGGAGGATTTGGCGCGAGGTGAGTTGATGGAGCGGCTGAATCACTCGCGGCCGGGACCGAAGGACGATTCGCTGGAGACGGCCACGGCGCGGCTGGAAGCACCAGCGGGCCACTTGCTGGCGAATGGCAAGCAGGTGCTCCTGATGCTGGTGGCATTCACCATCGTTCTCGGGGCGGTGGGGTGGTGGGGTTGGAAGGATCTGGTCCGGATCGACTACTTCTACGATGTCCTCCCAGGATACAGGGGCGGCTTTGAGGCGGCCGAGCGGGAACTGGAAGCGAAAGTTCCCGATGACCAGCGACTATTTTTTTTCGCGAATAGCGTGAGGTTCGCGGGAGAGCTTCGCGAGGCGTGGCGCCAGAGTTGCGAAGCGAACCTGCCGGACGATCCGGCTTGGCTGGAGACCTACGTGGCTGCCAGCGGCGTGGGCGATCGAGCCCAGCGTGACCGGATTTTCGAAAAGGCGCGGCGGATCGATGCGGGAAACGGCTTGTGGGACCTGCGGGAGGCGGGCTTCAGCTTGGGGGCTTCCAAGGCCCGGTCCATCACTTCAAGGCCCCGCGGCCTGGTCTTGGGGCCAGCGTTGCCGATGATCATCACGGATCCGCCCTTTCACGGGGCCGTTGCCCTCATAGAGAAGAGCGTGTCGGCTCCCCGGTTCCAAACCACGATCCCTTCCTCGACGACGATGCGCGTGGCGATGCTGGGGCGGGCAACAGACATGGCGGAACTCTCGGACCGCCGGATGTTCGGCGAGAGCCAGTCCGGCAGCGGGATATACATCAGCAAGTGGGATGAATTCTGGGAGATTCGTGCGAAGGAGTTGGAGAGCAGTCAGGACCGGGAAGGATTGCGGCGATGGTTCGAGACCTTCGAGCGGTTTCAATCCCGCTGCTTGAATGAGGCCGGTGACGATCGGCTCTATCAACTCGTGCGCAGTTTCAATAGATCGCGGAATGCGCGGAATTTCAGGGATATCCTGAGCAGCGCCGGCTTGACCGAGGAAGCGGCTCGTCTGGACCACTGGGTAAGGGAGGCCCGGAGGCCCCAGCCGGCGCCCCAGGCCAGCGTTGAGGAGCTTTCCCAAAAGGTAGGCGTGCCAGCCCTGGGTGAGTGGATTCACTACCACAATGCCGGATTGGTCGATGAAAGCGAACTCGAGCCCATGCGCCGGGCCGAGCATGCGATGGCGGACCGGATGTTCGCCGTTGCCGCGGCGACCCTGTTCGGTCTGTTGGCATGGCTTGCGGCCCTGCAAAGCTGGCGGCGCGGGCAGCCGGTGCGCGGCCTCGCCGGTGGTGTGGCGATGCTACTACGTCCTTCGGACTTCGCATGGATCTGCGGCCTCGGCATTGCCTTGCCAGCCGCATGGCACGTGGGGGTCGGGATCACCCCGCTGGGCGCACGGGACTACACGATCGCATACCTGGACATGCTGCCGTTCGCGATGAGAGCAGCGGGGAGCTTCATCTTCGCCACTTGCGTGCTGGTCCAGTCTGTCAGGTGGCGGTTGGCGAAGCGGGGAGGGCTGCTCGGTTTTCGTCCATCGCTATGGCAGGGCTGGGCATTGGCGGGCACCGCGGCCTTGTTCGTGCCAGCAGTGGGAGCGGTGCGCTACCTGACGAGAGGGCAAGAGGAGTTCCTGATTCTCGGCAGTTCGGTTATTGGACTGCCCATACTCTGGTTGCTGTGGCGCTCGCTCGCATGGAGTCTGTGCCCCCGGCACGCGGCATTGCCCGCGGTCCTCGTCTGCCGGATGCTGGTGCCATCGTTCGTCACGGCCAGCCTGGTGCTTCTTGGTGCTGCCGTTTTGTTAGAACGGGAAGAGCACAAGTGGGTCCTGCGCGATACGCTCTCCCATCCTGATCCCACCGGCATGGGCATGCCAGTGGTGGAGGCTCGCCTGGCGGAAATGCTGCGGAATCACATGCTGCACGCCATCGACACCGCTCCTGCGGCAAAGTGAGCCTCACTCCTTGATCTGCCTCTGCAGTGACGCGATCTGCGCCTTCGCATCCGCGATGAGGGTCTGTGCCTGGGCAATCTTTTCCTGCTCGCGCGCGGCCCGCTTGCGTTGGAACTCGGCACGATTCAGGCGCGTCTTGTTGACCACATCACGGGTGGTGGAAGTGCCGTTGCTGCTGTAGCGGGTCACCTGGGTAGTCGCCGTTGATGCGTATTTTGACGCCTTCGCGTTGGCGTCGATGATGATTCCGTTCGCCTTGGAGATGCCGTCTTCCAGGCGGCTGATGTAGGCGTTCAGGGTGGCGATCTTCACCTCGGGATTGCCCTTTAGCTCAGGCTTTCCTTCAACGGCAGCGCCGCCCGTATCGGCCGTGTCGCCCTCCGCTTCATCGTCGGAGCCGGGAGTTTTCGTCTCGACGGCAGCCTTGTCCACGGCGCGGTCGTGGGCGGCTTCCGCCTTGGCTTCCTTGTCCAGCTGCTCCTTCGCCGCCTCACGGTCGCGGGGGAAACGATCAGCCAGATCCTTCGGCAGCCGCGCATACTCCACGCGGGCAAGGCCGCCGGCATGGATGATCTTCACGCCCACGGCATCATGACCGGTGACCTTGGCTGCTTCGAAGACCTTGCCATCGCGGGTCTTCAGCGTCCCGACATCGAGCGGGAGCTTCACCGGTTCGACGGCAGCTGCGGCAGTGGCGAGGAGGAGCCAAGCGATGAATTTCACGGTGGGGGGAATAACGGAAACCGGCACGACAGTCAACGGGGCCGGCGTGGGGCGATGCCGGAGTTTTGAAGGGACCGGGGCACATCCCGCCTCGCCAAGTTGCAGCGTCTTTGCCAGACAACCGGCGCACCATGGCTCGCGTGCTCGTGATCTTCGCCCATCCCGCCTTCGAGAGGTCGCGGGTGAACCGTGCCCTGGTCGCTGCCGCTCGCGCGACCGAGGGAGTGACCGTCCACGATCTCTATGAGGTCTATCCCGACTTCCTGATCGAGGTTCGTGACGAGCAGCGCCTGCTGGAAAACCACGATGTGGTGGTGCTTCAGCATCCGTTCTTCTGGTATAGCAGCCCGGCGCTGGTGAAGGAGTGGCTGGATCTGGTGCTCACCTACCGCTGGGCCTATGGCGACGGCGGGACTGCCCTGCACGGGAAGATTCTCGTCCAAGCGATCAGCGCTGGCGGCCCGGAGATGGCCTATCGCCGCGGCGGGATGAATCATTTCTCCGTTCGCGAACTCCTCGCGCCCTTCGAGCAAACCGCGCGGCTGTGCGGCATGGGTTATGCAGAGGCATTCACGGTCCATGGCGCACATCAGCTCGATGCCGCCGCGCTAGCCGCCGAATCGCAGCGCTATCAAGCGTGGCTCGGCACCTTGCGCGATGGTTCCACTCCGCTCTGGCTTCCCACTCCCTGACCGATGGCCTTCGAAAGTGCCTTTGCCCAAGCCTTCCTCTACCTCGCCGCGGCGCTGGTCGCCATTCTCGTCGGCAAGCGCGTCGGCCTCGGTGCCGTGCTCGGCTATCTCATCGCCGGAGCTGCGATCGGGCCATGGGGCTTCGGCTGGATCGGGCGGGAAAGCGAACAGGTCACGCACTTTGCTGAATTCGGCGTGGTGATGATGCTCTTCCTTGTCGGCTTGGAATTGCAACCGTCGCACCTGTGGAAGATGCGCCGTGAGATCCTCGGTCTGGGGACCTCGCAAGTCGTCGTCTCCGCCTTGGCCATCGCCGGCGTCGTGCTTTTGTTCGGGCTGGGTTGGAAGGCAGCGCTGGGCATCGGCCTCATCCTCGCGATGTCGAGCACGGCGATCGTGCTGCAGTGCCTGTCCGAGAAAAACCTGCTGCGCACCGAGGCGGGACAGAACTCATTCGCAGTGCTGCTTTTCCAAGACCTCGCGGTCATCCCGATCATGGCGGTGCTGCCGTTGCTTGCTGCGGGTCAGGTGATGGAAGTTCACGATGGTCACAGTGGCAGCGCCGCGTGGATGGCTCATTGGCCGGCATGGGGCCGTGCCATTGCCACCATTGCGGCGGTGGCGATCGTCGTCGCGGTGGCGCGTCTCGCGGTGCGACCCATCTTCCGCGCTATCGCCGCTAGCCGGCAACGCGAAGCCTTCACGGCAGCCGCGTTGTTGCTGATTATCGGCATCTCGCTGCTGATGACGAAGGTGGGCCTCTCCGCGGCACTCGGCGCCTTCGTCGCGGGTGTGGTGCTTGCGAACAGTGAATACCGCCACGAGTTGGAAAGCGACTTGGAGCCGTTCAAGGGGCTGCTGTTAGGATTGTTCTTTCTCGGCGTCGGGACCGGCATCGACTTCGGCCACATCGGCTCGCATTGGGGTGTCGTACTCGGTGGCGCGGCGGCGCTGCTGGCGGTGAAGGGTGGCGTGATCTTCGGCTTGGCGCGATTGCGAGGGTCGAACTGCGCGAGCTCGCTGGTGTTTTCCTCGGCGCTGGCGGCGGGTGGTGAGTTCGCCTTTGTCCTCATCGCGCTTGCGGCGAATGGCGGCGTTTTTCCGGCGGAGGTCTCACGCACGCTGACTGCGGTCGTCGCGCTAACGATGGCGGTGACACCTCTTCTGATTTTGGCTGCGTATCGCTTCACGGCACGCAGTGTGGCAACCGACAAGGAAGAGCGGGAAAGCGATGTCCATGACCGGGGCGCACCGGCGATCATCTGCGGCTTCGGCCGCTTCGGTCACGCGATCGGCCGCCTGCTACAGACACAGGGCATCGAGAGCACCGTGCTCGATAATGATCCCGACCAGGTCGAAACGCTGCGGGCACTCGGCGTGCCGGTATTTTACGGCGATGCGGCACGGCCTGAGTTGCTCACCACCGCCGGAGCCGCGCGCGCGAAGGTGCTGGTGATTGCGCTGCGGGATGCCGACGTGACGATGAAGATCGTCGCGGTTGCGCGGCAGCACTACCCACACCTGCGGATTTTCCTCCGCGCCTATGGCCGCAGTTCCGCCTACAAGTTCCTCGATGCCGGCGAGCAAGGGTTCTATCGGGACACGCTCGATTCCTCGCTGCGCATGGGCACGGATGTCCTGTGTGCGCTCGGGACGCCTGCCTACGCCGCGCATCGCGCCGCGAAGCGCTACCGGAAGGCGGACGAGGCATCGGTCCGCGAATACGCCCGCCAGCGTCACAAGCACGATAGCTTCATCGGTGCCTCGCGTGAGGCGCGGGTGATCTTCGATCAAGTGATGCGGGCCGGTCTTCAAGAGCACCATCCGGCCGATGACTCGTGGTCACCGCCGGTGGCGGAGGAGAAGAAGGAGAACAACTAAGGGGAGGGAGTGGCGAAGCTAGGCCGCGTGCGCTCTTCAAAGGACGGCAGCGGGGTGACCTTCTGCGCACCTTCCTGATATCAGGAGGCGACGCTGGTATAGTCGTCGTCCTCGCCCGGCTTGGTGGCGTTGACGTTATCGTGCTGATTCTGAATCTCCGCCTTCAGGCCTTGTTGGAAGCGCTTGTCCTCAGGCAGGACGGGTGGCATCGGTCCCGGCGGCCTGCCAAAGTTGGATCGGGTTGTCCTCCGGATCGCTCAAGAGAGCGAAGCGTCCGTTGGGGTAAATCTCAGGATCGACCTCCACTTCAATCTCCGCAGCCCGAAGCTGTGCAACCATCGCGTCGAGATCCCGGACCCGGAAATTGACCATCCACGGCTTCTTCGCCGTACCGAAGCCGGGCGTAGGCTCGCCGCCGAAAACGGTCGGGCCTTCATCCTGCCACCACGATCCGTCATCGTAGACCTTGCCGACTCGGCGGACGCCAAGATGCTGCTCATACCAGTCTGCCAGTTCCTCAGCCCGCTCGCTGTGGAAGAACAGGCCGCCGATTCCTGTGACTTTCTCCATGAGAAGCCTTTAGCTTGTTCAGAGCGGGAAAGTAAAGCGGTGGGCAAACCTACTGCCTTAGCAGGAGGACCGCTGCTGAAGTGGCGCTAATCTCTTCCCTTCGACATCCGCGAGATGGTCGCCCGCAGTTGCCGGTCGCGAGCTTCCAGCTTCTTCACCACTTCGGTCTGTTCCGGAGGGGGATTCCCGCCGTCCGGCATGCCCACCATCTGGACTTCCCGCGCTTCCTGCAGCGCTGCAAAGTTCTCCTCGAAGGCCTGATATGCCTCTTCAAGAGATCCCATTTCTAACAAGGGTTCTCCAGGGGTTTCCGGGGCTGCCTCATGGTCAGGCAAACTCTTCATCATCATCCCCGCCGTGACTGCCGCTCCCATCAGGCCCACGGAGATCGCCGCGGCCAATGCGCGTTTTCCCGTCCACCACCCCCGGCGATCCTGATCTGAAGACCTCCGATCGATTTGTTCCTTCGCCTCCTCGAAGCGTTCACGGAACTCAGCGACGGTCCGGAAGCGCTGATCCGGTTCTTGCTGTAGCGCCTTCAGGAGGACCTCGTCGATCCGCATGTCCACCGCAGCGCGCCGCGATGGCGGTGTGATCTGCCCGCTGTCCGGGCGTTGACCGGTGATCATTTCATACAGCACTACGCCTAGGGAATAGATATCCACGCGGTGGTCGCACGGTGCCGATACACGCTGCTCCGGAGCGGCGTAGTCGGGCGTTCCCACGGCCAGGGTGTGCACCGCCGGATGATCCGGAGTGACCTCGGGGATTCCCTCGGAAACCGGTTCATCCATCATCCTCGCGATCCCGAAATCCGCGATCTTCACCGTGCCATTGCGATCGATGAGCAGGTTCTCCGGTTTCACGTCGCGGTGCACGATCCCGCGATCATGTGCCGCCTGCAGCGCCTCACACACGGGAGTGATGATCTCCAGCGCCTCGTCCGGGCTCAGCCGCCGGCTCTGGATCAACTGCCGGAGGTTCACCCCATCCACGAACTCCATCAGCAGATAGAAATACCCGCCGGCCTCGCCGAAGTCATGCACACCCACGATGTGCGGATGATTGAGCGCCGCGAGTGATCGTGCCTCGCTCGCGAACCGCCGCGCGAACATCGGGTCGCCCGCCCGCTCCGGAGCTAACAGCTTTAGTGCCACGTGCCGGTGCAGCGATTTCTGCCGCGCCTTGTAGACCACGCCCATCCCGCCGCGGCCGATCAGCGATAGCACATCCAACTGAGGGAAAAATTCCGCCAGCTCCTCCACGGTCGGGACGGCATGAAACTCCTCATCCGCCGCTCCTCCGATGCGCGTGAGCGTGTCGAAGTTCAGCGCTCCCAGGCAGCGCGCGCAGAGGCCGTCCACGATGCCTCCCGCCAGCGGAGCCGCGCAACGCGGGCATGCTGTGACCGCACCGGTCTCGGCCTCAAAGGGGGCTTCCTTTTGCGCGGCTTCGCTCATCGTTGCCCAAGGGTCGAAATCAGCGCCCGCATCTCATCCTCCACCTCCCCGGGAGAGGACACCGTGCCGGCCACCTCTGCACGGAAGATCTCCCGGAAGCGTCTGCGAAAGCGATGCACCAGACTTCGTGCGGATGCGGGCAAGAGCTGCAACTCGCGCGCGATCGCCGCATAGTCGATGTCTCCGCGCTCCGCCGTGAGGCAGGACTTCAGCACCGCGAAGTCACCCGGCCGCGTGCTCCTTTCGTATTCCAGCCGCAGGTGATCCAATGTCGTCTGAATGATCGTCATTGCCCAGTTCCGGTCGAACTGCAGTTCATCCGGCACGGTCGAGTTCGCTGCGAAGCTGGCGGAGAACAGGCGCTCACCTTCCTGGGATTGGAGGCTCACCAGTTGCGAGCTTCCGCCACGTTTCTCCGCCTTCGCGCGGTCCCATTCGTTCGCCAGGAAGCGCTTCATCGCCACCAGCAGGAAGGTCCGCAAACGTCCGCGATGCGGCTGGGCGGAGGACAGCCAACCCTTCTCTAACAGGCGGGAGAAGAAGTCGTGGGTCAGATCCTGCGCATCATGGGGCGAATATCCCCGGCGCCGGACATAGGCATAGAGTGGCGAAAGATATTGCCGGTAGAGCGACTCCACCGAGGCATTCACATCCGCCCGCGAATGGCCCTGCGCACCGATGACGATGGACCATCGGGTCGTATGGAACTCTCCCAAGTGGGTGTGGAAGGCATTCGGCATGAAGATCGGTTCAGGGGATCAAGACGGATCGGCGCACTGCTAGCGAAGTAAGGCATCACGGACCGGAAGACAAACCGCAAAGCACTGGCCGGATCACCCCGGCCAGTGCTGATGGGGAATGCGAAAAGAGATTCCTGTCCGAAATCCTCCTTTATCATTCGCCCGGGTTCACGGGAACCGGAGCGACCTGATCCGGGGCCAGCGGATTCAATTTCTCGCGACTAGCCCGAGCAATGATCACCGCCTCGATCAGCTGCTCGATCTTGTCGATTTCGGTTGGAGTGTTTTTGACCACCAGCATGTCGGGAGAGATCAGGGTTGCTGACGCTTCTTCGCCGAACTTGACGCCGCACAACTTCAGCAGATCCTGAATCGGGACGAGCGAACTTCCGAAATCCGGTGGCACCCGGAAGGTCCGGTTGAAGAGGTCTTCCGGTTCGTTCGGATCGATG
>Ga0307406_10000498_pt1 | contig 22550 bp, 15 predicted proteins | sample 322Cmetagenome_3_FD_203706 | JGI IMG/M metagenome (GOLD analysis project Ga0307406, IMG submission 203706) | Maize rhizosphere microbial communities from greenhouse at UC Davis, California, United States - 322HYB-C-2 | ecosystem: Host-associated > Plants > Roots > Rhizosphere > Soil | place...
GGCCTCGTTCAGCTCATCCACGTCGATGAAAGCGATCCCTCCAAGGACTGGGCGGTCCCCATAGGCCATCCGGCGGCGCGGGACATGCAGCTCATCGGCGGCGGACGGGTCTTGATCGGTCACCACCACGGCTGGTCGGAGTTCGATATTGCGACCGGCGAGGTGGTCTTCGATTTCGTTTCCTACGAAGGCGTGACCGCCGTGCGCCGCCAGCCGGACGGTCACACGTTGGTGGCCGGCGTGGACATTGCCGGGGCCGAGGGCGTGGTGGTTCTGGAGCTGGATGAAACGAACGCCGAGATCCACCGCGCGATCTATGCCGGCGACTACGTGCGGCTGATCCGCCAGACTGCGCAAGGGACGCTGCTGATGTCCTGCAACGACCGCATCCGCGAGGGCGACCGGCAGGGGAACTACCTGAAGGAGTTTCCGGTGGAGGGCTTTTATCACGCGTGGAAATCGCTGCGTCTCCCCGATGGGCACCTGCTCGTCTCGGCGGGCTACGGCGCCTTCATGGTCGAGCTGAATGCCGCGGGCGAGGAGATCCGCCGCTTCGGTGAAAAGACCCAGGTGCCCGCAGAGGTGAATCCTTTCTTCTACGCGATGTTCCAGCTCCTGGAAAACGGCCACGTGGTGGTCGCTAACTGGCAGGGTCATGGCCCCGGCTTCGGGGACTCCGGCGTGCAATTGTTAGAGTTCGATGCCGGCGGCGGGATCGTGTGGAAGTGGAGCGATGCTTCGCGCATCTCGTCGTTGCAAGGCGTGCTGGTGCTCGACGGGCTCGACCTTTCCAAGCTGCAGGACGAGCGCGAGGGAGTGATGAGACCGCTGTCGCGATAGGCCAAAGGTTTCCAAGCGCGGAAGTCCACGGGGCTGGAACGATTTGAGGACAAGTCGATCCGTCCCGCGGGGCTTCATCGGAAAGTGCCACCGGGAATGAAGTCCGGCAGGAGCTTGAGGTGGGGGCATTTGCCTGCCCCATTCCGGATCGCGTCCAGAAGCATATTGCCGATCCTGCTACCCACCCTGGAGTGATTGATCCGGTAGCGGGCAATGCTCGGGATCGCGTGAGCGAGGAAGGGATCGTCCCAGCCGCAAGCGATCGCGGCATCTTCCGGGACGACGAGACCGCTTTGCTGCAGGTGACATAGAAGAGTCATCGAATGTTCGGCACAGTTGGAAAAGAATGCGTTCGGCCTGGGTCTTGAGAGCAGCAAGTGGTCGAGCGTGCGCCTCAGGTCCGTCATCTCCGCCTTATAGGTGGCGATGATCGCATGCGACCCGAGTCGCCGCGCTTCTTCCACAAAGGCCGCTCCGCTCAGTCGATCGCCCAGGCTTGTGAACTCGGGAAGCAGGAAGACCATGGTGCGGTAGCCGCGTGCGTGGAAGAGACCTGCGGCATGACGCGCACTGGCTTCCATATCGAGCTGGAGGCAGGGCAGCTTGAATCCCGGGTAGAGGGTGCCGAAAACCACGCCGGGAAATCCTCGCGTGGCGATCCAGCGTTGGATGTGGAGGGTGGAATACATCAGGATCCATCCGGCGGTGTCTGGAAGAAGATCCAATCGCGAGAATTCCGTGGATCCCCGTGTCTTGAACAACTTGGGGCGGTATTCGAATTCGACACCATAGCCGGCGGCATTGGCCGCGGCGCGGATGCCTTCGAACATCACGAGATGCGCCGAAGTGAAGCTGTCGGGGGCATACGGCGTGAGGATCCGGACCAGATGTCCGCTGCGGGGAGTATGGGTCGGCGATCCCCGGAGGATTTGATGGTGTCGTCCTCTTCCTCCAGGCTTCAATCGTCGTTCCCGAACCAATTGCTCGATCGCCTTCCGGACGGTCGCCCGGCTGACCCGGAATGCCCTGCAAAGCTCCGCTTCGCTCGGCAATTCGTCTTTCCAACGGCCCGCTGCGAGTCCCTGGCGGAGAAGTTCCACTACCTGATCGAGGATCGACGTGCGATTGACGGGGTCACTCATGGGGCATCTGACGGTGCTGGAGTTGTACGTCGGAAATACAAGATCGGAAGCAGGCCGGGGAGTTGTGGCTTCGGCTGTGGACTGCCAGCGTGCCCGACATGTTCGACCCGAGGGAATTTTCGTCTCCGGCGCGGGTTTGCGGAAAGCAGCGTAGGAACGTTCCGCCGGGGAGCGATGGTGGCAATCGAAACCTGGTCGAGAAGCGGTCCATGCGGCGGCTTTCCCGCGTGGTGTCCGGCGAGGTCCGGGAAATCCGTCACAAACCGGTTTCCTTCGTCGCGCGATGGCGAGCCCCGCGCCGTTCCCGCCGGAATTTTCCGGGATGGCCTGTTAGATAGGTCTATCTCCTGCCAACGAGAACCAAAAAAAACACTACCTAGCACGAAACGATGAAAAAAACCGTGATCCTCGCGATGGCTCTGCTCGGCTTGATGATGCCGGGCATGGCAGCCCTGACCTGGTCCTTCACCGGCAGTCCGCCGGCCACCGAAGCGGCTCAGATCACCTCTGCCATGAACACCGCGGTCAGCAACTTCAACACGTGGGCCAATTACAGCGGTAACATTACCGTGGCCTACAATGCGGGCGTTCCCACCGCGCAAGCCAGTTACCAAGGGTGGATCGAATTCGGCGGCTCCCGCAGCGCCCGCGTGGCGCAACACGAGATGGCCCACTGGCTCGGGACCGGAACTTACTCGAACTGGAACGCCAACCGCAGCGGTAACACGTGGACCGGCGTGATCGCGAACGCGAAGCTCAAGTCCTACGACGGGGAGTCCGCCGTTCTCAGTGCCGATGCCCAGCACTGGTGGCCTTACGGCTGGAACCAGGACAATGAAGGCCCCGCCGACAAGCACATCGCAATCACCGGTGGTCTGCGCCGCGACATGGGGTTGAGTGACACATCCATCGGTGTTGCGCTCGGCACCTACAAGCTGGTCAACCGGGCAAGCGGCAAGTACCTCGACAACTACGGCGCGACGACCGACGGCGCGACCGTGCGCCAGCATGAGAGCAGCGCGAGCAACAACCAGCGATGGACCGTCACGCGCGTCGGAAGCTATTTCAAGCTGGTCTGCGTGACCGGTGGCAAGCGATTGGACACGCTGGGCAACACCGCCGATGGCTCTTCGATTGGCCAGTGGACGGACGGGGGCAGCTATAACCAGCAGTGGACCTTCCAGGCAACCGACTCCGGTTACTACAAGATCATCAACCGCGCCAACGGCAAGTGTCTCGACACGGGCGGCCAGACCGCGAACGGCACCACCATGCAGAACTGGTATAACGGATCGAGCTTCAACCAAGAGTGGAGGTTCGTCAAACCGTAGCCACCTTCCAATCCCCGCCTCTCGATTGCGAGGGGCGGGGGTCTCTCTTTCAAAAGTCCGCCCTCGATCCATTCCATGAATCCCCGCTTCTCGCTGCCCTTGACCGGCGTCGCCTGTGGTCTTGCCGGCTGGTTTCTCCATGGCTTCACCACCGGGCACAGCGCGCCGGCACTGGCCGACACCCTTCCGCCTCTTGCCGCGGACCTGAGTCGCGGCCTTTCCACGAGCAACCCCGCCGCTGCCCGCACGGATCGCTCCGGCCTCGTGGCCCGCATTGAACAAAGCCGGGGTATCGAGGCGATGCGGACGACCGATCCTTCCGACATGCTCGCCATGCTCGAAGCCATCGGCGTCATGACCCGCATGACCGATGCCGAAGCGAGGCAAGCCTGGCTGGGCCTTCAAGGGCAAACGCCGGTGCCCGGTTTCGGGAACTCGCTCGGCGTGCTCTATCTCTGGGCCCGCATGACGCGCATGGGGGAGAGCGTGGAAGTCCCGCGGGGCTGGGGCGCGGAACAGTATCAGCAGGCGATCGAGACCGAAAAGGTCCGTGCCGATCTCGCGGCATTGCGTCAGCGGATGGAAGCCGGCGATGGACTGGCCGAAGCGGAACGGCGCATCGTCCTAACAGCAACCGTGGGCGAGGATCCGCTCAAAGCGGTGGAAATGTGGAGCCGCACGACCTTGCCGGGGGACTTCATGAACGACGCGAAATGGCTGGCAGGAGCGCTGGAACGTTCCGACCAGCGGAACGAGATCATGGCCCGGCTCCGTGAGTGGCAGTCCGGCGGCAATCTCGCCGGTGCGGTATCAATGCTTGCGAACCGGTGGATAGCCAAGGATCCGGCCGCAGTGGAGCAATGGCTGCAGGAACCCGCTCAGGCCGACATCCGGGATGCCCTGATGGTGGAAGTGGCCAACGCCCGCGCGCTGACCGAGCCGGTGCAGGCGTGGGAATGGAGCAAGCGTCTCGAAGGAAAAGAACGGCTCCAAGCGCTGCGTACCGGCGCGATGCAGCTCGCCGCGCGCGAACCCGAACGGGGCATCGAACTTATCGGCGGCCTTGAGGATCCCGTGGAGCGCGAGACCGCCGTGAAGAACTTCGCCAACATCCTGGCGGCGCAGGATTTCGAAGGCTGGCAGGAATGGCGGAACTCCCTTCCCGCCGCGGAGCGGGACATGGCGAACGAATCCGCATTCCCCCTCTGGGTGAACATCGACGTCGGCGAGGCGGTTGATTGGCTTCGCACGCGCCCCCAAGGGGCCGGACGCGACGAAATGGTCGGCGTGCTGGTAAACTACTACGCAGGTCGTGATCCCGAAGTCTGCTCCGAATGGATCCGCACCATCGCCGATGTGGACCGACGCAAGGAAGCCGTCGGGGTGGCGCTCAGCAATGTCGGCCCACACGATCTGGAGAAGATCCGAACCATTCTCGCGGCGACGGACGAGTGATGGGCGGCATCTCCCAACCGGTTGGCGTTTCCTGCTGGCGAACGTGAAGCTGGAGGGGCTTGGGCTCGCCTGATACGATCCCTGATGGAAGCGCTCCTTTGATGGAGCGCCCAGTAGACAAGGAAACCGCAGGCGTAGTTGAGGCCACTCCGTGGGGATTCATGGTTCGGCAATGACCCGCGCCGCGCGGGAATCCAGCCAGCAGCCATGAGCACCGCCCGCATCACCTTTTCCAAGCGCTTGTCCCCGTCGCGGGCGCTCGCCTACGACACCCTGGTTGCGAAGATCCGCCGTAACATCGCCGATCTGGTCGCGCAGCCGACCACTTGGTCGTGGGCGGCGGATGGTGATTACTCGACGTGGAACGAAGGGTTCCTGGACATCGGCAATTGGACGACATCGTTCTTCACGGGGATGGCGCTGATCGCGTGGAGCGAGACCGAGGATGAGCACTTCATCCGCCACGTGCTGGAGCTCGATCCGCTCTATCGCGCGAAAGTCACCGGACACGCCGAAGATACGATGCACGACCTCGGCTTCCTCTACTCGCTCTACTCGGTGGCGCTTCACAAGCTGACCGGCGAGGTTCGCCACCGCGAGCTCGGCCTCAAGGCGGCGGAGGTGCTGGCAGCGCGCTTCAGGCCAGAGGGGAACTACATCCGCGCCTGGGGTCGTCTCGATGAAACGGGCACCGATTGGGATGCGATGGCGATCATCGACTGCATGATGAACCTGCCGCTGCTCTATTGGGCGTCGCAGCAAACGGGCGATGCGCGCTTCAAAGAGATCGCCGTCCGTCATGCCGACACGACGCTGAAGTGCTTCATTCGCGACGACGACTCGGTGTTCCACGCCTATCGCTTCGATCCGCTCACCGGTGCGCCATCAGGCGGCGAAAACTACTGCGGCTTTAGCAAGGACAGCCACTGGGCGCGTGGCACGGCGTGGGCGATCTATGGCTTTGCAATGAGCTACCGCTGGACGGGAGAGCGTCGATACCTCGATGCCTCCCTTCGGGTCGCGAGAAAGTTCCTTTCACTGTTGGATGACGAGATCGTGCCCGTGTGGGACTTCCGCTTGCCGGAGGATCCCGCGTTGCACATCAGGGACTCGTCAGCCACGGCGATCGCGACCTGCGGCTTCCAAGAACTGGAAGCGCTCGGGCACGCCGACGAGGCCATCGTGGCTGCGAAGGAGGCCTTCCTCGACCGCTTGTGCTCGCCGGCCTACCTCGACACCGATCCCGCGGTGCGCGGCACGCTGAAGCATGGTCAGGTGGGCAATCCGATTCAGGCCTATACGAGCTGGGGCGACTACTACCTCATGGAAGCTCTGGCTCGTGAGAATGGCATGATCATTCCGTGGTGGTGACGGCCATGAAATGCCAGGCCTTTCCTCTCCGGCAGGTGCGTCTGGCGGGAGGTCCCTTCCACGAGCGTCAGGAAGTTCACCGGCGCTATCTGCAGAGTGTCGAGGCGGATCGCTTGCTCGCGCCGTTCCGTTCGCAAGCCGGACTTGAACCGCGGGCCCCGCGGTATGGCGGCTGGGAGTCGCGCGACATCAGCGGCCATAGTCTGGGGCACTACCTTTCCGCGATCAGCCTGATGCAGGCGGCCACGGGCGATGTCGATTTGTTAGACCGGGTCCGCTACGTCGTCGATGAAGTGGCGCTCTGCCAGCAGGCGAACGCAGACGGCTACGTGCTGCCCGTGGACAAGACAGCGTTTGAAGGCGTGAGGGCCGGAACGATCGAGGCCTCGCCCTTTGCGCTGAACGGCGTGTGGGTGCCTTTCTATACGCTGCACAAGCTGCTTGCCGGGCTGCGGGACGCGCACCGGCTGGCGGAAAGCACGACGGCTCTCCACGTGGCCCGCCAGGTGGCCGATTGGCTGGACGGGGTGCTTTCGCCGCTGGTGCCGGAGCAGATCCAGGAAATGCTGCGCACCGAGCACGGCGGCATGAACGAGGTGCTGGCCGATCTTTCCGCCGACACCGGCGACGGTCGCTACCTCGCAATGGCGGCGCGTTACTTTCATCACGACGCCGTCCTGGCTCCAATGCTCCGCGGCGAAGACCAGCTCAGCGGTCTCCACGGCAACACCCAGATTCCGAAAGTCGTCGGCCTTGCCCGCGAGGCGGAACTCGGTGCGGATCCGGCCTACCGGAAGGCGGCGGAGTTCTTCTGGGACCGGGTGGTCAACCACCGCTCCTACGCGACCGGCGGGCATGGTGAAAGCGAGCACTTCTTTCCGCCGGAACAATTCCCGCAGCGGCTCACGCCGAACACCTGCGAAACGTGCAACACCTACAACCTGCTCAAGCTGACGGGCCACTTGTTCCGCCACGAACCGGATGCGGCACGCATGGACTTCGTCGAGCGGGCGATGATCAATCACTTGCTGGCGAACATCGGCCGCGAGCCGGGCGAGTTCGGCTACTTCCTCGGCCTTGGCTCGGTCGGCGTGAAGGTCTTTTCCATGCCCTACGACGCGTGGTGGTGCTGCGTCGGTACCGGCATGGAAAACCCGTCGCGCTACGGCGATCAAATCTACGCCCATGACGACGACTCGATATGGGTGAACCTCTTCATGGGTAGCACGGTCGAGTGGGTGGAGAAAGGAGTGACGCTGACGCAGGAGACCATCTTTCCCGAGGAGGACATCGTGCGGATTTCGTTTGCCTGCGCGAAACCCGCGCGCTTCACCCTGAAGCTCCGCCATCCCTCGTGGTGCGAAGCTCCAGAAATCTCGCTCAATGGCGAGCGACTGGAGCTTTCTTCGAAGCCATCTTCCTACCTCACCCTTGACCGCGGGTGGCAGAGCGGAGACACGATCGTCGTCCGTCTTCCGATGGCTCTGCGGGTGGAGCTGTTGCCGTATTCGCAGGAGAAGAGCGGCGCGCTGATGTTCGGGCCGACCTTGCTCGGCGCGATTGTGCCGGACGAGGACGGCGTGCCGATTCCCTCGAAGCGCCGCTTCAGCGAGCATCTCGACGCCCGCGGCAAGACCGATGCCTTTCCACCGCACTTCGTCGTCGCGTCATGGGACGATGTGTTGCCTGCCCTGAACCCCACCAGGTTCGCGACTTTCCGCCGCGATGGCGTGGTGAAGCCGGCCGACCTCAATTTCGTGCCGCTTCACCGAATCCACGAGGAGCAATACGCGATCTATTTCCCACTGCTCACCGCCGCCGAATGGACGGAGCGGGAAGATGAAATCCGCGCCGGGCGGGAAAACCTGCGTCGCATCGAGGCGGGCACGTTGGACTCCGTCACACCGGGTTTCCAACAGCCGGAGATCGAGCATGGCTTGCGTGGCGAGCGGAGCGAGATCGAGGACTTCGCCGACCGGAAATGCCGTCTCGCCCGCGACGGCGGCTGGTTTTCCTACGACCTGAAATGCGATTCCGCCGAACCGCTGTCGCTGGTGGTCACCTATTGGGGTGGCGTATGGCACAAGCGGGTCTTCGATATCCAGATCGAGGGGATGCTCATCGCGACCGAGGAACTGCTCGCCAACCGGCCCGGCGAGTTCTTCGATCAAGTGCATGAGTTGCCGGCTTCCCTGACCTCCGGCAAACAACGGGTGACCGTTCGCTTTCAATCCCGCCCTGGCGATCTTGCCGGCGGCGTTTTCGGGGTGCGGCTGATGCGTTCCCGAGTCGCCCCCGAATCCTATCGACCGCAGTTTGTATTCAAAGACCACTGACCTATGAAACCGCTCCGACTGCTCTTCGCCGCCCTCGTCCTCGCGATGCCTGCGGCTTCCGCCGAGGTGACCAGCCTCAAGGAACTCGCTGAGGTGGCCGCCAAGGACAACGGCACGGTGACGATGAAGCCCGGCGTGTATCGCATGGCCGATTATCTCACCGACGACGTGCTCCAGCAAATTCGCGAGGGCGTGGACCGCAAGCAGGGGCGTCCGCCGGTGCCGATGTTCGTGTTCCGCGGTAACGGCAACCGCTTCGATCTGCGCGGGGTGACGATCGAGATCGATACGTCTCTCTACAAGAAGCTGCCGGGCGGCGGCTACACACGCTGCCTGATCGTCGCGGGGCAGGGGAATGCGATCGAGGGGCTGGTGATCCGCAATAGCGGGCCGGATCAGGGGAGTGGCGGCAATATCCTATCCGTGCAGGGTCCTAACAACACGCTGAGCGATGTGACCTTGCACGTGCACGGGTCCTTTCCCCACGGCTACGGAGATTTGTTAGGGAAGGGCGGGCCGAACCTGGTGGGCTTGCAGAAGCAGAGCGGAATCCAGGTGCTGGGGGATCATTCGGTGCTGCGGCGGTGCAAGGTTTTCAGCCGGGCGTTCGGGCACTGCTTTTATATCCAGGTGGGCGACGACATCCGGCTGGAGGACTGCCAGGCCGAGGGGGCGATGCGTCCGACCAGCGAGATGCTCGCCGACAGGTCCGGCCCGGCTTTCGATCTCGGTTTCAAGTCGGTCTATCAGAACCGCGACGGTCGCTTCGTGATCACGCCCGGCTACATGAAAAGCCTGTCCGAGGACGGCTTCCGCACCTATGGCAACGCGGGCAGTGTGACGCTGGTCAACTGCACCGCGGTGAACACGCGCGCCGGCTTCGAGATCGGCGCGAAGGACGATAGCCCGAAGAAGACAGTCATCGACGGCTGCGTCGCCAAGGGCTGCGAGCGAGCGTTCTTGTTAGGTTCCCACGTCATCGTCCGCCGCAGCCGTGGCGATGCGAAATACGGCCCGTTGCTCTACCTTCGCGGCGGTCGAGAGTCGGACATCGAGCTGGAACTTGCGGGCGATCGCTCCGACTTCGCCGTCCATGCCATCGCCACGATTGCCGGCAGCGGACATCGCGTGAAGTTCACCTGCCAGCCGCATGAGACGGGCTTTCCGCAGGTGCCGCTGATGCTCGGCTTCGGCATGCCGGAGCACGCCGAGATGAGCAGTCCGATCCTGCCCGCCGCCGCCACGGGAATCGAGCTGACCAGCGAACTCCCCGGCGTGCCTACCATCACAAGCCCAAGTGCTACGGACTGCAAAGTCGAAGTGTTGGGGAAGACGATGGTTGACGAAGATCTTCGTAAATCACCCGGAAGTTGGTAGGGCAGCTCTTGGTCTTGGCGCTCCATCAGACCGTTTTGCCCGTCTCCAGGCAGTCAAAGCCATCGAATGACCGCGCCTGATTACGCGGCGAATGGAAGGATTCGCTGCCGGGTATCTGGAGCGGCTTATGGAGCGGTCTCGATTCTGTCCTGTGCTGAAGGGACCAAGCTGCGTGACGTTTCGCCGGAGGCAGGCGAGGGGCTTCTCCAGACAATCAGCAAACCTTAAGGACGGCAAAAATCTGGCGGCGATCGGGCATGTATACCGTATTATGGGTAATCGCGCGCGCCCCTTGACCCAGGGTGAGCGAAAAACCCAACGCACATGGGAAAACCCACCCGACTTCTCCGCATTGCCGCCTTTCTTCTCCCGCTGCTCGCCTCCGTGGCCTCTGCCGCGGACAAGACCCACACGTGGTTCCGCTTCACGCCCACCCGCTTGCGGGACAATGTGCAGCCGAACTCCGTCCAAGTCTCCGAGTTCAAATTCTACCGCCACGGTCAGGCGCTGAATCTCTCCCAGGTCATCGTCGCCAATCCCGGCGGCAGCAACCCGGCGACGGAAACGCCTGCGAAACTCATCGACGGAGACACCGCGACGAAGTGGCTCGATCTGAATCGCCGCGCTGTGACCTTCCGCTTCCCCAGCGCGGTCACCATCGATTCCTACTCCTTCGCCACCGCGAATGATTCCTCCGAGCGTGACCCCGCGAATTGGCGGCTCGAGGGCAGCGACGACGGCACGACGTGGTATCTCCTCGATGAGATCATCAATGGTTCCGTCCCCACCGCTCGCCTCACCTCCACGCCGGTCTTTCCGCTGAATGTCACGGTGCCGCCCTACACTTCCTTCTGGCACCCGGACTACCTGCTGCGGTGGACGCCCGCCGATGACACCAGCGCGGACTTCAATCGCTCCTACGTCCCCCGCGCCACCCGCGCCGTGAATCCCGCGCTGAATGTGAACGCGAATGCGCGCCCGAACGAAGGCCGCGTCGCCGTGCTCACCACCTTCGGCTCGACCAGCTTCCAGCCATCGCAGGGATCGGCCGTGGAGCACTTCAATGCCTACACCGGCTGGCCCTACACGGATAAGCTCGTCTTCTGGGGCGGCTCCGCGGGCGAGGGCCTCATCCTCGCGCCCTCCGCGCCGGTCATCGATGCCGCCCACCGCAATGGCGTGCCCGTGCTTGGCAATGTCTTCCTCCCGCCCACCGCCTACGGTGGCCAGGTCCACTGGGTGCGCTCCTTCATCCAGAAAAACGGCACGGACTTTCCCGTCGCCGACAAGCTCATCGAGGTGGCCCGGCACTACGGCTTCGACGGTTGGTTCCTCAATCAGGAAACCGCCGGCACGAACTCGACCGATGCCGCGAACATGCGCGACTTCATCAGCTACTTCCGCAGCCGCGCGCCGGAACTCGAGATCATGTGGTACGACGCCATGACCTCCAGCGGCAGCGTCTCATGGCAAAACGCGCTCACGGCCAGCAATGAGATGTACATGAAGTACAACTCACAGCCGGTGTCCCACAGCATGTTCCTGAACTTCTGGTGGAACTCGACGATGCTGGCCGACTCGCGCACGCGCGCGGTGAACCTCGGCATCGATCCGTATTCGATCTACGCTGGCGTCGATGTCGAAAGCGGGGGCTCCAGCACCACCGTCGATTGGAATGCCGTCTTCCCCGCCGGCCAGGCGCACAAGCTCTCGATCGCCTTCTACGGGCAGCAGCGCGTCTTCCAGAACTCGGGAAATCCCGCCGGCTTCCAGAATGCGGAGCTGCGTTTCTGGACCGGAGCGAATGCCGATCCATCGAACACCACCACCGCCGATGCGTGGAAGGGCCTCGCTCATTACATCCCCGCCACCTCGCCGTTGCGACAGTTGCCGTTCGTCACGAATTTCAACCGCGGCCAGGGCAATCGCTTCGCCGTCGATGGCACCGTGCTGATGACCCGCGGCTGGAATAATCTCAGCCTGCAGGACGTGCTGCCCACCTGGCGCTGGATCGTCAGCAGCCCCGGCACGAAGCTCCAGCCCAGCCTGGAGCTGGATGAAGCCTACTATGGCGGCACCTCGCTGAAGATCTCCGGCACGCTGAACGCCACCAATGACGTGAAGCTCTACGCCGCGAGCCTGCCCGTGAGCGCGCAGACCCGCTATAGGATCGTCTACAAGTGCAACCAGGGCACCGCTGCCACCCGCATGCAGGTCGCGCTGTCCTTCGAGGATGCGCCGGACACCTTCATTTATCTGAATGTCGGCAACGCTCCCACCACTGGATGGAACACGGCGACCTTCAGCCTCGCTGGCTATGAGGGGAAAAAGATCGCCGTCATGGGCCTGCGCTTCCTCGGCTCGCCCGCCATCAGCGACTATCAGATGAGGATCGGTCGCATCGCCGTCTACGATGGTCCCGTCACGCCCGCGGCTCCCGCACCCGCCACGAACTTGCGGGTCGTGAAGAAGGACGCGCTCGATGCCGATACGCTCGCGATCTGTCTCAAGTGGGATGCTTCCACCACCGCTGGCATCCATCATTATCGCATCGTCCAGTTGCTGCCGGGTGGCACGCGCCGTTGGCTCGGTGGCACGCCCGGTCCAGCCTTCTTCATCCCGTCCGCACGACGACTTTCTACTGAGGCAAACATCACGCTCGAAGTCACGGCGGTCGGTGCCGACTACGGGGTGTCATCGGTGGCTACTCTCACGGTTCCGATTCCCGCAGGCCCCGATGTGGTCAATCGCCTCACCGGCACGTGGGTCGGCACGGCGGGTTCCTGGAACAATGCCGGCGATACCGGTGACAAGGTCTTCGACGGGAACCTGAATACCTTCTTCGACGCACAGGAAACCTCCGCGTGGACCGGTCTGAATTTCGGCGCGCAACGACGCATCACTGCCTTCCGCTACGCACCGCGTGGTGGTTGGGCGTGGCGGATGCTGGAAGGCGGCGTTTTCGAAGCTGCGAATCAAGCTGACTTCAGCGACGCCGTGAATCTTTTCAACGTCGTGATCGAGCCGCCGGATGGCGTTTACACCACCATCCCGGTCAGCCATCCCGGGCTCTTCCGCTACTTCCGCTTCCGCTCGAATGGCCACGGGAATGTCAGTGAGATTCAGGTCTACGGCTATGCTGCTCCGGTGACTCCCGCAGCGCCCGTTGCCAGCCTCTCGCTCGGCAGCGCGGCCGTCTCGTGGAGCACCACCACCTGGGCTGCCAGCTATCGGGTCGAGCGATCCGCCAATGCCGGAGGTCCCTTCACGATCCTCGCGGAGAACAATGCCACCACCAGCTTCTCCGACACTACCGTGCCAGCCGGGCAGCGTCCGTGGTATCGTATTAGCTCGGTTAATCCCATCGGTGCCAGCACGCCGTCCACCGCGGCGCAGGCGCAGCCGTCATCGCCGTATGTCGGCTGGCATCTCGATAAATTCGGCTCCGAGACATCGCAGGAAATCACCGGCATGCAGGCCGACCCCGACCGTGACGGCCTGCCCAACCTGCTGGAATACGCCATGGGTCTTCCGCCGCTCACCCGCGACGCTCCCAATTTCGCACCGGCCTACGCCGCGAATCGCGTGTCCATCACCTACACCCGGAACCTCGCCGCCACCGATGTCCCTCTAACAGTCCAGTGGACGGACAGCTTCCAGAGCTGGCGCACCGACGGGGTGACTCATGAGACCGTCTCTGAGAGCAATGGAATCCGCGTCATCCGATCGTCTGCTCCTGTGGGAGCGGTGAGCCAGCGGTTCATGCGGTTGACGGCGGTGGAGCCGTGATGGGGGATGTCGCCCCTATGGGGCTGAAGAGATGACGGCGACTCGTCGCCGGTAAGTTCAATGGAAGCACGCAGCGACTCCGCGTCATCTAACACCTCCGACAACCAGGGCGGAGGTGTTAGGTGAAGCGGTTTGGCGAGGTTGCTCGTTTGAAGGCACAGGACTTTTGTCAGCTGCGAGGGACCATTCGGCCGGTCTGGAGACCGGCGCTCCCAGTGGGCTCCGCGCGATCCTCGGTCCTTCTCCTTGGCGGACTTCCCGTCGGGGGGCACTTCACCGGTTCCGACTCTCAACACTCAACCATCAACTCTCAACCTCCTCTTCACTTCGTGACCGAGAGCCTTTCCTCGCAGACCTTCACGTGTTGCGCCAGCGCATCAAGAAGTGCCCCTACCACGCGATGCTTGATCCCCGACTTGTCCATGGAATCCGCCACCTTCATCGCGGCAGCGGGAATCTGCTCCGCCATCGCCCCGATGCGTTGGAGCAGTTCGGACGGAGGCAGGCCAAGTTCGCGGGCGCACGCTAGCCAGTGCCTGCCCACGATGTCCTTGATCTTGTATTTGCTCCCCACCTTCATCGCCAGCTTGGCCTTGTGAGGGTCGACTTTCCCGGGATACGGCAAGGCGCTGGAGAGATCGTAGAGGGGTGCCAGCCGGACTTGGCCGCGCGCTGCCAGCAGCAGGGAGTAGTTCTTGGCATGGGCATCGGTTCCGGCCATCAGCCAATTGAATGCGAGGGCATCGGCAAAGCGCCGGACGTCCGCCATGGGGCTGGAAGAGCTGTCCTTCAAGACACCCGCGATGTCTCTGGCCGAGGGGCCGCCTTCATTCTGATACTTCAGGCCCGGCATGATCGCCAGAGCTTGGCAGAAGTCCTCCTGATGAATCCGGACATGATGGCCGTTCACGAACCGGCGGTCATAGCGCTCGACGACGATCACGGGAATCCCGCCAGCATGAATGACCGTGGACGAGGCCGTAATGAGGCCCAACTCCTTCGCCAGGCACAGGCAGAAGTGCTCATTCTCCGCGTAGCCGTCGAAGTGCTCAGCAGAGGGTTTCAGAATGTGAGTGGTGGGTGTCCTGCCTTCCGGGACCCCCCACCGGCCGCTCTCCCGATCATGGTACAGGGCGGTCTTCGGCTGGGCTCCAGCCAGGCTGAATTGCCCGGAATCGGAACCTGTCCGGGTCAACCCGTGGTTCTCCAACAGGAGCCGGATCCGTTCACCCAGCTCTTCATCGGTGAGCCATTTCACGGTGTTCTCGTCGGATGCCCCCAGGAGTTTTTCGAGACGGTCGGGGCGGACGTATTGGAGCGCTCCGGCGCAATCTTCCCCTACATGGGAAATCAGCTTGAAGGCATTCCGGGGTGAGACTCGGAACCGCTGCCCCCATTGATCGAGAACCTGGCGATTGTCGGGGAGAAGCCCCCAGAGGAATGCCCCGATGGCCTTGTGGGAATGCTGGGCAACCACCAGGGGCACCGAGAGCGACATGGGAAAGGCTTCTGCGGATTCCCGCCACGCATCCTCATAGCGGAATTGAAGTCGGTCTCCGGTTTGGGAAATCCGGCCGACGATGGAGCGGTCGGAGATGACCCACAGGTCGTTGCTCATGGGAGGGGATGATCCTGGGTTTCATCCAACAGGTCGTTGAGATCGATGCCGCTGTTTTGACGGGGCTCCTGAACGGGCTCCAGGTGGATGGCCAATCCCAAGACCCGGAGCATTCGAAGCACCAGTCCCAGTTCCAGGGTCGCCTTACCCTTTTCCAGATCGATTACCCAATCCCGCCCGGTGCCGGTGCTCTTCGCGAGGTCCATCTGAGTCCAGTTCATCTTCTTCCTCCGGGCCCGGACCACGGCGGCCAGCTCACGCGCGGTTTGAATCTGCATGCAGCAACTCCTACCATTGTGGGCGAACGGCAACAATTAATAATGTCGCCGTACTGTAACATTTAAAAATGTGGGTTTTCGGCCACATTTCCCGGGATTTTTTAATCATGAATAATTTACCTAATAAATAGAGAGGTTTTTGAGGCGTTCTCCGAGTAATTTTGCGAGCGAAGGGGAGCAGGATCCCAAAAAGAAGAAAACGGCCGCAGTTGGGTGACTGCGGCCGTGGATGAAGGTAAGGGTGAATAGCATCGTCTGTCCCGGATCGAGGCGATTCAGTGGGGTGTCGCGGGCTGGCGTCACTTCGGACGTTTCCCGCGGGATCCACCGGGTGGTGGGGCAGGGGGAGCGAGGCGCGGAGGCTGAGACGGAGGCGTAGCGTCCGGCGATGGCCTACGGTTGGTGCGAGTCAGATTCTGGCCGAGCTTGGAGGCTCCCGGAGAAGCATTCTTCGATCCGCGCTGCGTGCGCGATCCGCGGCTCTTGGTCTGCTTGATCTGCGGGGTGACTTCCCCGCGCTGGTCCTCGCTCCGATGGCTGAACCAGCGAAGGTCGAGCCCTCGCTTGCTTTCGGTGGTGGAGGTCCCGCCGGCGCGCCACTGGAACTTTCCGGATACCACGATGGCGGCGACGGTGATGGCGCCACTCGCCCATTGCATGTTCGGGTCCGGGAGTTTCCCCGTAAGGAGGTAACTCGGGATCCCGATGCCAACGGTCCGGGCGAGAGTGAACAGGTAGTCGACGAGGGGGCTGGATTCTTTTGCGTTCATTAGCAGGTTTCTATTTTGGGTCCTTTTTCTTCAGCCCAAGGCGATCCCCGCGCGGGGCTTCGCACTTCGTGAAGTTCCCGCCAGCGTGAGTGCGGATAGCTAAGATTGCATGATATTTTAGCCTCTAGCGCGGATTCGCGCCGAATGGATTGGATCCGATCCATCGGAAAATTCCTCGTGGTTTCGGCGAGCGAAAGGCGGAGCCGTGAGTGACCTGCCGCCATCTGTTTCGGTTTCCCGAATCTTTCGCGCCGCTCTCCGCCACCCGGTCCGGACCCAAGGGAGCGGGGACGCATGGCAAATTGCGATACTTGCCATAGCGGGTGCTTGGCAATCGGGGAGAGCAGCGCTCAAGTTGATCTAACATCCGCTCGGCATGGAATGGCATGCATGGCGTGGCATTGGTTTATCTCCCCTCTTCCCTCCCTCTCTCCCTCCATTATGGATACCTCCTCCTCCGACCGGAAATCCTCCCTGCCCAAGCATGCGGCAAGACCTCGTTCCAAGGACGAGGACGAGGCAATGCTGGCCGCCACCCGTCGGCACTATTTCATCGCCGATCCATCCACTGCCCGCTTTCTCGACGTCCAGGACAAGGACGAGCTACTGCGTCTGCTGGAAAAGGACGAGTCCCTGAGGAAGTATCATTGTCGTGGGGAGCACCCCCTGCGGTTCTTCCATCAGATCAAGGACAAGTACGTGGTCCTGAACAAGGGCACGATCGGGCAACTGATCAAGCAGGCACTCGAGCGCCATCCGGTGGATCTGACGGTGGAGGATGAGGACGGCAGGCGGCGCTTTGAGGAGGGCTGCAGGCTCGTGAAGGAGACCTACCGGCTGAAGGAGCTTCGCGTGGCCTCGCGCTTTTCACAGCTTCCGGGCGGCAACATGCCCACCATCGGCAGGGAGGCGGCCCGCTACTTCCATGAACTCCTCGGCAACCAAGGCTCGTCCAAGCGCATCGCGATCGGTGGCGGACGCACGCTGCGTGACATGACGATCGCCTTGGAATGCGGGTATTCCTCCGCGATCATTGCCGCGACCAACTATGCGACCCGCATCCCGGATGATGAGATCTTCGACAGCAGTTATCTGGCGATGAAGGTGCACTGGCTCTTCGAGGGGAGCCGTGCGGAGGTGGTGAGCATCCCGCCCCTGCCGGGTGGCGGCCTGGCAGACACCGAGTGTGGGGAAGAGGAGGAAGCAAGGAACCGCCATGAGGCCGCCAGCTGGCACAACGATCTCTATCGGCGGAACAAGGACATCGAGGCCCTCTTCAAGAAGTCCACCGAAAGCGACGTGGTCTTCCTGGGCGCCGGCGAATTCGGCAAGGACTCGCCTTCCCTCAAGCGCGTCTACCAGCACCTCGGCGTGACCTACGAGATGTTGAAGGACCTGAAGCCGCCACCAGCCGGGGATATCAATCTGTCGTTCTTCGATGACAATGGCGATGACATCACCCGGAAGATCCTGGCGAAGGTGATCCCCGACGACAGGCCTGGCTGGGATCCGGTGACGAAGAGCTTCTTCGGAGCCGACGGGGATTGTCATCCTTTCTTGATCGGCATGAGCATCGCTTGCCTGCAGCAGATGGTCCGGGATGAAAAGACCGTGGTGCTGGTCGCCGGCGGGGATGGCAAGGGCGAGGCCATCCGTGCAGCCCTGAAAACCAAGGCGTTCAATGCCCTGATGACCGATATGACCACCTTCAACTTCCTGGCAGACCGGCTGCGCAGAAGCACCCGCTGATGTCACTTCATCCCACGCGTCGCCAAACTCGGCTGACTCCGGGTGGCACTGCTGCGAGCTGTGACCGGCTTAAAAGAGATGCTTGAGGTGGGGGTCCGCGATGATGCTCATTCGCTGGTCGGGGTGGGCTTCGACCGCGGACTCCATCAGGTGCTTGGCAAGCTCCACGTGGCCGGAAAGGTAATGGATCGCTGCCAGCTCGTGGAGCACGCGGGCGGCGAACTGCGCATCGGCGCGGCCGGCCTTCGCCAGCACCTGCGCGATTTCCTGCACCGTATCGAACCGCTCCGCAGCCATCGCACAAGCCAAGCGGACGCGCAGGACGGGGGATGTAGCGCGGATCTCGGGAGGCAGCGCATCCACGAGTTCCCACGCCTCCTCATACATTCCCAGAATGACGAAGCCTTCTGCTTCCTCGCGAACCGCCTGCTCGTTTATCATCTCCGTGTCCTTGGCTCCCTTCATCACTTCCCTTGCGCTCCTCGCTTCTGCTGCCCTGGGCTGCGGCTCTCTTAGCGGGTCCGGCTGGTAGGCTTGGACGCTCCTCCACGTCCGGTGCCTCCGAAGAACTCCGCCAAGGTGACAAAGCCATCATCATCCGCGTCCAAGCGATTGAAAAGAGTGGCGGCGACTTCGGGCGGCGATTGTGTGAATCTCGGCAAGGTCGAGAATTCATCCAGCGTGAGAAGGGCGTCGTCACCCGCCAGAGCGAGGAACAGGGAGGCCACCTTCGCATCCAGCTGTTTGTTCAGTTTGGCGATCGCAGCCTGCCGCTCGTCTTCGTCGACGATTCCGTCGCCATTGGTGTCCCAGACGTTGCCTCCCTGGACGCGCGCGTTGGCGCGGGATTCCTCGTAGGCCTGCCGCTCCATCTCGCTGATCACCCCGTCACCGTTCAGATCCAGGAACGCCGGCGTCGACGTCGATGCACCGGGCGGAACCGCCGCACAGATGCCCGCGAACGTGAGTGAAAGTGCGGTAAAGGTTTTCATGCGGTATCGCCTTTGACGCTGCGAAGTGCCGGCCGGTTACACACAGAGTGCCGCCGTGGCTCATGGCCAGTGGGGCCCGGGTGGCTTGTTAGGTGATTTGCCTGGGCTGTTGGAGGCTTGGGCGCGCGGTTTTCCGGATCTCAGGAAGCGCAGCAGTCATCGCGAAGCACGGCGAGCCAACTCGCTTCGGCGATCAGCCGGTCCCGGCCATCTTTCTCCAATGCGGAGAGCAAGCGCGGATCAATGATCACCGGAGACGAAGGTGCCCTCTCGAATGGATCCTCGTTGGTGGGACGGAAATCGGAGAGCCGGGCTTCCCGGCCAAGCTCCAATGTCGCGAGCCAGATCTCACGTCCCACATGGAGTTCCACACAAATCCCTCCGCACTCCTGCAAATCGTGAAAGGTCACGGGCCATGGTAGCTCCGTATCCTCCGGTGCGCCACGTCTCTAACATGGAGAATTCCGCGCGGTCTCACGTAAGCCCCACGCGGGGGACGAGTAGGAATTTTACCGAGGCAAGAGATTGGAGGGACAGGCCCGTGACCGGCTGGGTTTGAAATTCCGGCCACGGGCGCTTACCTACTCACACGTTACCACGGAAAGGTTCGATGCCCGGCTCGCATCCGAGGATGGGCCCCAGGCACGAATGCGATAGCTCGACAGATGCACTCGTCTTCGCCGGGCTGCAATGAACGCACAGGGAGGGGATCTACGGATGGGATTTTCCGAAGGGATCCATCGGAAATACCGAAGGCTGGTTATGTCTCGCTTCTGCATCCTACTCCGGTGCATGATGGGCCGATGGTCCCCTGCCTGCTCCGGAATGGCGTGAAGTTTTGCGAGGTGATCGAAGCGGGAAACCCGCTGCGTCCCGACGATGAAGGAACGATGGTGTTCCTCACGACAGAACGGGTTCTACCAAGTCCCGGCGATGCCTTTGTATTCGCCAGCCCGGACATTCAATTTCCGGTCACCATCCTTCAGTCCCGCATCGAGGTGAGCGGTTGGAGAACCATTTGCGTGATCGCCGATCGCAGTCCGGCGTCGTAAGGAATTCGATTCGGGGCGCTGTCGCAGGGCAAAGCAAGCCGGGGGACAACCCCGATTCCGGGTGTGCAAACGGCGGACGCAACATCGGCGTTCTGCATGACGACGCGCGCCGACTCTATTGCGCTTTGTTGGTTTGCGGGTCCCGCGGAGTGGCGCACGTTCTGCAAGTAGGGAGGCAGACCCTTGCTTAGGCCTTTAACTCAAGTGAACTATGAAAACGACCAACGCTTCGGTCGGACGGTTTTTGCATCTCTCCTCCAGCCCGATTTCCCGGACTCTCGGCGGGATGCTGGCGGGCGCGGCGATCGCGCCCCTTTCGCTTCATGCGGTCGATAACCTGTGGACGGGTGTCGTCGATACCGACTGGAACAATCCCGGCAACTGGAGCGACCCGCATGGATTCGGCTCAACGCACGTGCCGACCAATGCCGCCGGTCACCCGGGGGACGAGGATGCAGTGGTCAATACGATCACTCCCCGCATCGCGACCATCACCGCCGATCTCGCGGCGACACCTCGCGACATCAAGGTGGGCGTTGGGGGAGCCACCGGGCAGGTCAATCATCATGCGGGAGTTGCTGCCACGGGAGGTCCGAACTGGATGATCATCGGGGACGGTGGAGGGGCAAATGGCACCTACAATCTCGCCAATACCACCACCACGGGTGGCACCCTGACCGGGTTCGGGGTAGGCACAGGGTCCGCCAGCGCGGGCCAACTTCGCGTGGGCCTCGCAGGTGGGACGGGGACGATGGCCATCAACACCTCAGGCACGCTGACGGTGGCCAATGACATTTTCGTCGGCATCAACGCCACCGGCATCATCAAGATGGACAGCGGCACCGTGAACCGGAATACCGGCTGGAGCGCGATTGGCGTGGGCGGTGGCAATGGCACCTTCAACCAGTCAGGCGGCACCTTCACCGGTGCCAATGAAACCGTGGTGGGACTGGATGGCGGTTCGCAGGGCTTTCTCAATCTCACCGGAGGAACCTACACCGCGAGTGGCAACCTTCAGATCGGACGCGCCGGCGCGACCGGCACGGTCAACGTATCCGGCGCCACGACCCAGCTCGATGCCAATGCGGAGATCTGGGTGGGCGAGAACCCCGGGAGCAATGGCTTTCTTACGGTGAACAGCGGCACGGTCAACGTCGCGAGTTGGGTAGCGATAGGCCGAAATGGCTCGGTGGGCACCCTGACCGTTGCCGGGACGGGCACGCTCAATCAGGGGATCCTTGCTGCCGATAGCCGGCTTTCCATGACCAACTTCGGCCAGCCCACGACAGCAACGGTGAACCTGGATGGCGGCACGCTGACGACCCGCGGCATCATCGACGAGGCGACAGGCACTTCCACGGTCAATCTCAATGGTGGAGTGCTGAAGCCTCGCATGAACAACGGCAACTTCATCGCCAACGTCGCCAGCATCGTCGTGAAGACGGGCGGAGCGAAGATTGATACCGACGGCTTCGATATCACCATCAACCGGCCTCTAACAGGAGGTGCAGGCGACGGTGGCTTGCAGAAATCCGGCGCTGGCGCCTTGCTGCTCGACGCCGTGAATACTTACACCGGCGCGACGACCGTGAGTGCTGGAACCTTCGGCGGGAACGGCAGCGTCAGCGGGGCGGTCTCAGTCGCATCCGGCGCTATCTTGAAGCCGGGCACTCCGGTGGGAAACTTTGACGCAGGTGCCGTGACTCTTTCCCCCGGTGCCACGCTTCAGATCGATGCGAACGACAATGGTGCGGGCCGCCTCGATGTGACCGGCAATCTTACGATAACCAACGCGACGCTCGCCGTGTCTCCGGACCTGAGTTCACGCGTTTACATCATCGCGACCTATGGATCCCGCACGGGAACATTCATCGCTCCGGCACTGCCTGGCGGGTATTCGATCAACTACACGTTCAGCGGGAACCAGATCGCGCTGACGCGGGCGGCGACGGCATTCGACAATTTCATCGATCCGCTGTTCCCCTCGAATCCCAATGATCCGGCATTCGTCGGTCCCAATGCGGACCCCGACAGCGATGGCGTGCGCAGCTTCGACGAGTTCGCGCTCGGTGGCAATCCATCGCAAGGCGGTGATCGTTCCAAGGTGTTCTCCCTGGTCGCGGACAGCAACGACGTCGGTACCGCGCGCGAGCTGCTCTTGACGATCGCCGTTCGCGCGGGCAATGACGGTCCCGGCGGAAACCCGGTTTTCGCTACCACGTCAGGCAATCCGACGGCGACGATCGATGGCATCACCTACACCATCCAAGGCAGCACGGACTTGCTCAACTTCGACAGTCCGGTCTCGGTGGTGGGTACCGTCACCACCGGGCTCCCCGCGGCTCCGGCAGGATACGAATACCGCACCTTCCGTCTGAATGCTTCCGACGGACTGCCGAGCCGGGGATTCATGCGGGTCCAGATCAGCCCGTGAGGTGCGACCAAGCGGC
>Ga0307406_10000500_pt1 | contig 22485 bp, 16 predicted proteins | sample 322Cmetagenome_3_FD_203706 | JGI IMG/M metagenome (GOLD analysis project Ga0307406, IMG submission 203706) | Maize rhizosphere microbial communities from greenhouse at UC Davis, California, United States - 322HYB-C-2 | ecosystem: Host-associated > Plants > Roots > Rhizosphere > Soil | place...
TACCCCCACGATCCGGCCTGGAACGCCAACGACAACATGCCCGCGACGCCCTTCACGGCCGAGCTGGCGGACACGGCCGGAACGGTCATCGGCAAGACGATCGAGCCCGACCTGCTGTTCGCCGACGGGGCGGATGTCCGGGCCGTGCTGGAGGGTCGCCACGACGGTCTGCGCCTGACCTTCACCAAGACGCCGGACGGCCGCGACCGCGACCATGTGATCCTCTACGACGGCGAGATCTCGCCGGACGGAGACGCAGTCTCCGGCCGCTGGACCATTCCCGGCAGCTGGTCCGGCGACTTCCGCATGCAGCGCCGCACCGTCTCCGAGGCGGCGTCCGAGGAAATGGGCGCCCAGGCCCGGTCCTGATCGGCGCCTGATCGCGATTTCAGCTCCCCGCCTGCATCCACGGCGCGGCTTCGCGGCCTCCTGTCGGGAACAGGGACGGAGGGCGGGATGCCGGATGCGATCATGGCGTTGGCGGGATGGATCGGCGCGACGGCGGCCCTCGGGCTGGTCGCGGCCCTGTTCCTGCGCGGCAAGGTGAAATGGGGCTGGTTCGCCGCCGCCCTGCTGCTGATGGCCGCCTATGACGCCCTGCTGACGCGCGGCTACGGCCACATCCCGCTGCATTTCTGGCCGTCCGACTGGAACTGGGAGGGCAAGGCGTTGGCGCTGGCCCTGTCGCTCGCGGTCGCCCTGGCCCTCGGCGCGCGCCGGGTCGGCCTGACGCTGAAGCAGGACCCCAAGGGCCTGCCCGGCGCCCTGATCCTGTCGGCGGCGCTGGTCGCCGTCTTCCTCGGCCTGGCCCTGTATTTCCCGGGTCAGGGGACCAACACCGACACCCTCGCCTTCCAGCTGACCATGCCCGGCTTGGACGAGGAGCTCTTTTATCGCGGCGTCCTGCTGCTGATGCTGAACGAGGCCTTCGCCCGTCCCCTGAGCATCCTCGGCGCGCCCATGGGCTGGGGCGCGCTGATCTCCTCCGTCGCCTTCGGCCTGGCCCACGCCCTGGGCTACAGCGAGGGCGGCTTCACCTTCGACGCCCTGACCATGCTCCTGACCGGCGGCCCAGCCCTGCTGCTGGTCTGGCTGCGCGAGAAGACGGGCAGCCTGCTGCTCCCGGTCGTCCTGCACAATTTCGCCAACAGCATTTCCTTGCTGGTCTGAGCGTCAGTCGGCGGCCGCGATCTCTTCCGGCGCCAGCTCATAGACCGTCGCGCAGTATTCGCACGTCACGCGGATCTTGCCGTCGTCCTCGACCATGTCGGCCCGCTCCTGCGGGCTGAACGAGGACAGCACGGCGCCGATGCGGTCCTTCGAGCAGCGGCACTGCGCCGACAGCGCGCGGGCGTCCTCCAGCCGCACGCCATCCTCGTGGAACAGGCGGAACAGCAGGGTCTCCGGCGTGATCGTCGGATCGATCAGTTCGTCGTCGGCCAGGGTCTGGAACAGGGCGCGCGAGCGGTCCCAGACCTCCTCGGTCGACCCGCGCGCGTCGTCCGCCGCGATCAGCTGGATCAGCGCCCCGCCCGCGCGCCATTGCGAGCCCTCGGCGGTCTGGACCGAGCCGACGGCCAGACGCACCTTGGTCGGGATCTGCTCCGACTGCTGGAAATAGTGTTCGGCGGCCAGCGACAGGCTCTCGCCCTCGATCGGGGTGATGCCCTGGGTGCGCTCGAAGTCGGGGCCGCGGTCCAGCGTCATGACGAAGACGCCTTCGCCCAGCAGCGTGCGGGCGCCCGGCCGGGCGAAGCCCTGCGACGCGGCCGCGACCTCGTCGGCGTCGAACCGGCAATAGCCGCGCAGGTGGCCGTCGGTGCCGTAGTCGGCCACGACATAGCGCACCGGCCCATTGCCCTGCGCCTGCACGATCAGGCGGCCCTCGAACTTCAGGCTGGAGCCGATCAGGGCCGCCAGCGCGCACGCCTCGCCCAGCAGGGCCGCGACGGGCTCCGGATAGGCGTGGGCCGACAGGATGGCGTCGATGGTCTCGCCCAGGCGCACCAGACGGCCGCGCACGGGCCAGCCCTCGATCTGGAAGGCGGCGGCCAGGTCGTCGGAGAGCGTCGAATGGGTGTGCGCGTGATCGGTCACGGGCGGTCCTCGGTCATAAATGCGAAGGCGGCTAGATAGGGGGCCTGAAGGGCGATGATAAGGCCCCCTCCCCTCCCCGGCGTCAGGCGGTATAGTCCATGCTCAACCTCAGCCGGCGGTTTCATGACCAAAGCGCACCTCAAGCCCTTGAACAAGCAGGCGATCGTCATCACCGGCGCCACCTCGGGAATCGGGCTGGCGGTGGCGCGGCGCGCGGCCAAGGCGGGGGCTAACGTCTTCCTGATCGCGCGTGGCGAAAAGGACCTGCGCGCCCTGTGCGAAGAGCTTCAGGCCACCGGCGCCCGCGCCGCCTGGGCCGTCGCCGACGTGGCCGACTTCGACGCCCTGTCCGAGGCCGCGGACAAGTGCCAGCGCCTGTTCGGCGGCTTCGACACCTGGGTGAACAACGCCGGCGTCTCCATCTTCGGCCCGATCCGCGAAACCACCCTGCAGGACCAGCGGCGGCTGTTCGAGACCAACTACTGGGGCGTGGTCAACGGCTCCCTCGTCGCCGCCGAACGGCTGCGCACGCGTCCCTGGGGCGGGGCCATCATCAATGTCGGCTCCATCCTGTCGGACGCCCCCATGCCGGTGCAGGGCGTCTATTCGGCCTCCAAGCACGCGGTGAAGGGCTTCACTAACGCCCTGCGCATGGAGATCATGCGCGACCAGGCCCCGATCAGCCTGTCGCTGGTCAAGCCGGCGGCGCTGGACACGCCCTACAGCCGGCATGCGCGGAACCTGACCGGCTACGCCGTCCACAACCCCCAGCCGGTCTATGCGACCCACGTCGCCGCCGACACGGTGCTGTACTGCGCCGTCCATCCGATCCGCGAGATCACCGTGGGCGGAGGCGGGCGCCTGATCGCCAGCCTTTACAATGCTTTGCCGGGCGTCGCGGAACCTCTTCTCGCCCGGTTCGCTCCGTCATTGATGCGGGACAAGGGTTCCGCCTATGCGCCGGACGACGACGGGCTCTACGACCCGACCGAAGACGGCCTCGATGAAGAGGTTCACTATCCGATGGTTCGCCAGTTCTCCGCCCTCGCCGAAATCCGCAAACATCCGGGCATCGCCGCCGGCGTCTTGGCGGTGCTGGCCGGCGTCGGCCTCGCCACCCTTCTGCTGAACCAGCGCACCGGCCCGACGCGGTACGAAAGCCTGCGCGGCCGTCTCAATCCGCGCGGCTGGGTCGACGCCGACGGCCTGCGCGGCCGGTTCGAGGATCTGGCCGAAAGCGTGCGCCGCGGCGTGGCCGAAGCCGGCGACCGCGCCCACGATCTCACCGACGACGCCCGCGACCGCGGCGGCCGCTGGCTCAAGCAGACGCAGAAATCCTCGCGCAAGGCGCTGAAGAAGCACGGCCGCACCGCCCGCCGCTACGCCGAGGACGCGGGCGACTACGCCAAGACCCACGCCAAGGAAGGCGGCGCCCTGATCGCCCTGGCCACCATCGCCGCCGCCATCGGCGCCGCGGCCCTGGACGCCCGCCGCCCCGACAGCCGCCTGCGCAACATCGGCCGGTTCTAGGGACCTGCGTCCGCTTCTGACGTAGCCGCCTGATACGATACGCGCCGGTCGCCCCCAGCAGGGCGGGCGGCGTTTCGTATCCGGACGCATCGGACGCATCGGACGGTGTTTTCAGTCGTCCGGACGGTCCGGTCCGTTTCGCACTCTTCGCACTCTTCGCGCCCTGTTTTTCACGAAGCGTCCGACTGTCCGTTGCTGCAACTGCGAAGGTGAGCCAAGGTCTCGACATGGCTGACGCGACCTATGTCTTCGACTTCGATTCGACCCTCGTGCGCGTGGAGACGCTCGAGGTCCTGGCCGACATCGCGCTGGAAGGCTCGCCCGACGCCGCCGCCGTCCGCGCCGAGATCGCCCGCCTGACCGATCAGGCCATGGCGGGAGAGCTCCCCTTCGGCGAGGCCCTGCGCCGCCGTCTGGCCCTGCTGCCTCTCACCCGCGCCCATGTGCAGGCCCTGGCCGACCGCATCCTCGACGAGGGCACGCCCTCGGTGCGCAAGAACCTGGCCTTCTTCCGGGGAAACGCCGAGCGCATCGTCATCCTGTCGGGCGGCTTCCGCGAGATCATCGCTCCCATCGCCGAGCGGCTGGGCGTCGCGCCCGAGCGGGTGCTGTGCAACGACCTGACCTATGACGCCGATGGGCGCGTCACCGGCGTCGATGACGCCAACCCCCTGTCGCACGCGGGCGGAAAACCCTTGGTGATCAAGGCGCTGAATCTGCCCGCGCCCGTGGTCATGGTCGGCGACGGCTGGACCGACGCCGAGGTCAAACAGGCCGGCGCCGCCGACCGCTTCTACGCCTATACCGAGATCGTCCGCCGCCCGACCGTCGTGGCCGCCGCCGACGCCGAGGTCGCCTCGATGGACGAGCTGCTGCACGCCGAAGGCCTGACCGGCCGCTGGTCCTATCCGCGCAGCCGCATGCGCATCCTGCTGCTGGAGACCATCCACCCCGCCGCCGTCGCGCGGCTGGAGGACGCCGGCTACACCGTCGAGACGGTCAAGGGCGCGCTGGGCGAGGACGAGCTGATCGCCCGCATCAAAGGCGTCCATGTGCTGGGCATCCGCTCCAAGACCCAGGTCACGGAACGGGTTCTGGCCGCCGCCGACCGGCTGATGGCCGTCGCCGCATTCTGCATCGGCACCAACCAGATCGACCTGGCCGCCGCCTCGGACCATGGGGTGGCGGTGTTCAACGCCCCCTACTCCAACACCCGCTCGGTGGTGGAACTGGCCGTCGGCGTCATGATCACCCTGATGCGCGATGTGCCTGACAAGTCCGCCGCCATGCATCGGGGCGAATGGAACAAGTCCGCCACGGGCTCGCGCGAGCTGCGCGGCAAGACCCTGGGCATCGTCGGCTACGGCGCCATCGGCAGCCAGCTGTCGGTGCTGGCCGAAGGGCTGGGCATGCGGGTCATCTTCCACGACCTGACCGAACGGCTGGCGCTGGGCAACGCCCGGCGCATGCCCTCGCTCGACGCCCTGCTGGCCGAAAGCGACGTGGTCAGCCTTCACGTCGACGGGCGCGCCGACAACGCCGACGTCATGGGCGCGGCCCAGTTCGCGAAGATGAAGCCCGGCGCCCTGCTGCTGAACCTGTCGCGCGGCCACATCGTCGATGTCGGGGCCCTGGCCCAGGCGCTCGGCACGGGCCGCGTCGGCGGCGCGGCGGTGGATGTCTTCCCCGAAGAACCGGCCACCAACGCCGACCCGTTCGACAGCCCCCTGCGCGGCCTGAAGAACGTCATCCTGACGCCCCACATCGGCGGCTCCACCGAGGAGGCCCAGGAAGCCATCGGCGAGTTCGCGGCCGAGCGCCTGCTGGCCTATCTGAACCGGGGCGACACCACCTTCTGCGTCAACCTGCCGAACGTGCAGCTGGCCGAGGTCTCGGGCGCCCACCGCATCCTGCACATCCACCGCAACCAGCCCGGCGTCCTGGCCGAGCTGAACCGCGCCGTGGCCGAGGCCGGTCTCAACATCCTGGGACAACATCTGAAGACGGACGAACGCACCGGCTACGTCATCACCGACGTGGACCGCGACTATGATCCGGACGCGGTGCAAACCCTGCGGGGTGTGGCCGGGACGCTGCGCTTCCGCATGCTCTACTGAAAAGCTTCCCCAGCGGCATCTTGCGTACCCGGAAAACGGGCGCAGAGTGCGCTTAACGGCCGCACCCTGACGGCCGAGGGAGGAAAACCAATGTCTCGTTTCCTGCGTAGCGCGGCTGTGGCCGCGTTGGCGGTCGCCGCCATGGGCGCGGCCTCGGCCGCCAATGCCCAGACCTACAGCCGTCTCGTCGTGTTCGGCGACAGCCTGAGCGACAACGGCAACCTGTACGCCGTCTCCGGCGGGACCAACCCCTTGTCCCCGCCCTATTTCCAGGGTCGTTTCTCGAACGGGCCGGTGTTCACCGAGCTGCTGGGCTTTAACGCCGGGCGCTTCACCGCCGGCGCGCCGGTGACCGGCAGCGTCAACTACGCCTTCGGCGGCGCCCGCACCGATTCCGCCGCCTCGCCCCCCGGCATGCGCAACCAGCTGTTGGCCTATACCGGCGCCGGCGGCACCTTCGGGCGCAATGATCTGGTCAGCGTCCTGGGCGGCGCCAACAACATCTTCCAGGCCTTCCCCGGCGCGGCGGCCAGCCCCTCGACGGCCCAGGGCGTCATGCAGTCGGTCGCGACCTCGGCCGCCACCGACATCAACTTCATCGTCAACAGCATCGCCGGCGCCGGCGCCGGGACCATCCTGGTCACCAACCTGCCGCGCCTCGGCATCACACCGCAGTTCTCGCCCACCAACCCGCTCGTCGGGCCGGCCGGCTCGGCGCTCGCGGACTACTCCGGGACCACCTTCAACAGCGCCCTGCTGAGCCGCCTGATGACGACCGCGGCCGCGCAGCCGAACACCAACATCATTCTGATGGACCTCTACAAGATCAGCGATCCGCTGGCCGCCAACCCGGGCCGCTTCGGCCTGACGAACGCCACCAACAGCTGCCTCAACGGCGTGACGATCTGCGCCAATCCGGACGGCTATCTTTACTGGGACGGCGTCCACCCGACCGCCGCCGGCCACCGCCTGATCGCCCGCCTGGCCAACGACTACCTCTACTACGGCGACATCGGCGCCCAGGCCGCCGTGCAGGCCGAGACCGCCTTCCGTCAGCGGGAGGATCTGCTGGACCTGTCCACCGAGGCCTTCGCCGGTCGCGGCGCGTGGGAGCCGGGCACCCACATGTCCTTCGGCGTCGTCGCCGACAGCGTCGAGAGCGACGCCCGAGGCTCCGTGGCCTCGTCCAAGGCCACCGGCTGGGGCGGTCGCGTCGCCATCGATCACGTGGCGTCCTCCAGCCTGCGCTTCGGCATCGCCGGAACCTTCCGGACCGCCGATGTCGAGGCCGGCGCCATGGGCTTTGACGTCGAGACCTACGCCTTCGACGCCTGGGCCGGCTGGCGGTCGGGCAACATGTTCCTCGGCGCGGCCGCGGGCGGATCGATCGACAACTACGACGACATCACCCGCCAGACCTCGCTGGCCCCGATCGTCCATACGGGCGAGACCAACGGCGGCAGCGTCGGCGCCCGCGTGCAGGGCGGTCTTTGGTTCGACATGGGCGGCATCGCCCTGTCGCCCCGCGCGGCCGTCAGCTGGGGTTCGACCGACGTGAACGCCTATAGCGAAGAAGGCGTCGCGGCCCAGTACGCCTATCAGGACCGCACGGTTCAGGCCGCCGCGGCCGAGATCTCGCTGCGCGCCGAAGGCGGCGGCGAGGGCCTGGGCTTCTACATCGAGGGCGGCTACCGCGACTCCTTCGGCGACAGCAGCGACGGCGTCCGCGTCGGCATCCTGGGCAACCCCGCCCAGATCCTGGAGCGTGAAGTCGAGGATCCGTTCGGCGGCTCGATCCTGGCCTCGGCCGGCGTCGAGGCCGACATGGGCCCGGGCAAGCTGACCTTCGGCTACCGCGGCCGCTTCGGCGACCACGCCGACAGCCATGTGGGCGCGCTGACCTACCGCAACTCGCTGCTTTAGGCGGTCCAAATACGACATATGGGCGCGCGGCGAAGGCCGCGCGCCCTTTTCGTTGCCCCCTGCGACGACCTGCCGCCCCCCGGCGCCCCAAAGTCGCCCGGCGCCCTGCCTATCTGTGCGTCTTCCCGAGGCGCAGACGCCCGGTCGCGCCGCGGACATGGCGCGCCGCTGCGCCCTTCTCCCCGCTCATCCGAGCCGAAGACGGAGCCGACGCCGCCTATGCGACGCCTGTTGCCGACCGCCCGGTCGTTCCTTCTCCATTCCGGTCAGGCCGCCGCCCTCGGCGCCGTGGCCGTCCTCGCCATGGCCGCCGCGCCGCTGACCCCGGCGCCCGCGTCGGACGAGGCCTTCGCCGTGCCCGAGCTTCCCCCGGTCACCGCCGTGGCGACTCCGGCGGGACCCGTCACCCGCGTCATCGCCTTCGGCGAGCCCCTGCGCGGTTTCGCCATCAACTCGGCCTTCGGCATGCGTCGCCTGCCCGGCCAGCAGGCCCGCCGTCACGAGGGCGTCGACATCGCCGCCCCGACCGGCACCAGCGTCAGCGTCGTCGCCGAGGGCCGCGTCCTGCGCACCGGCTATGACCCTGAAGGCTACGGCCGCTTCATCGAGGTCCGGCACCCCAACGGCATGAGCAGCCTGTACGGCCACCTGAGCCGGATCGACGTCGCCAGCGGCGACGTGGTCGCTCCGGGCCAGCGCATCGGCCTGGTCGGCTCGACCGGCCGTTCGACCGGCCCCCACCTGCATTTCGAGGTCCGCCGCGGCGACCGTCAGGTCAATCCGGTCAAGGTCATGGGCCAGGCGTTCGAAATGACGGTGTCCGCCCCGGCCTGACGGTCGTTTAGCGTACATATGCCCACGCTTTCTTCACCCCTTTCCAGGATAGTCCCCGACCGAAAGGGGCCGCCTTGGACCGCATACTCTACTGCATCGCCTTCCAGCATGACTGGCGCTGGACGCTGGCCGCCGGTCTGATCTGCGTCTTCGGCGTGGGCACGGCGTATCAGCTGCTGGGTCGCGCCCGCGAAGCGGTCGGCCCGCGCCGCCGCAACACGATGATGCTGGCGGCCTTCACCGGCGGTCTGGCGGTCTTCTCGACCCACTTCCTGGCGATGCAGGGCTATGACGCGGGCGGCGAGGTTCGCTACGCCGTCTGGTCCACCATCAGCTCCTTCTTCATGGCCTTCGCCAGCATTGGCTTGGCCTGCATGGTCGCGCTGTACCGGCCCGGCCCGGTGTACCGCGCGCTCGGCGCCGCGCTGGCGATCTCCGGCGTCGCCGCCATGCACTTCCTCGGCGTCGCCGCCATGCAGCTGCCTGGCCTGATCCTGTGGAGCCCGGACCTGGTGGGCGCCTCCATCGCCGCCGCGATCGCCCTGGCCGCCAGCAGCGCCGCCTTCCTGCACGGACGCCCCGCCTGGCTCCGCTTCGCCGCCGGAGCCTGCGGCGCGATCTCGGTCGTCGTCCTGCATTTCGGCTCCATGAGCGCCATGACCCTGGAGCCGCAGTTCGCGGTCGACAACACCGCCTGGTCGCTGTCCGGCGGGATCATGATCAGCGTCATCGTCGCCATGGTGCTGGGCATCGCCGCCATCGCCGGCGCCGCGGTCTGGATGTGGTGGCTGTCGCGGGCCAGCGCCCTGGGCCAACTGCGCCAGGCCATCGAAGCCATGCCCGACGGCCTGGCCTTCTATGACGCCAACGACCGGCTGGTCTTGTGGAACACCCGCTACGCCGAGGTGAATCCCGGACTGGCGACGGCGCTGCAGAAGGGCATGACCTTCCGCGAGATCATCCAGATCGGCCTGGACGAGGGCCGCTACGCCAACGCCCTGGGCCGTGAGGACGCGTGGATCGCGGAGCGGATGGCCACCCGCGCGGCCCTGTCGACCACGATGGAGCAGCACATCTCGGGAGACCACTGGCTGCGGGTTTCCGACCGCCGCACCGTGGCGGGCGGGACTGTCACGATCTGCACCGACATCACCGAGCTGAAGCGCGACGCCCGCGCCCTGTCGGACGCCCGCGACGCGGCCGAACAGGCCAACGGCGCCAAGAGCCAGTTCCTGGCCAATATGAGCCACGAGATCCGCACGCCCCTGAACGGCGTCATCGGCGTGGCCCAGGCGCTGGCCAACACCGACCTGTCGGCCCAGCAGCGCGAGATGCTGGACCTGATCCAGTCCTCGGGCCAGACGCTGCAGGTCCTGCTGAGCGACATCCTCGACCTGGCCCGCGTCGAGTCCGGCCGCCTGGAGCTGTCCGAGGAAGCCTTCGACCTGGGCCGCGCCGTGCGCGAAGCCGCCCAGCTGTACGAGACCTCGGCCCGCGAGAAAGGCCTGCAGTTCTTCGTCGAGATCGACCCCGAGGTCGATTGCTGGGTCGCCGGCGACGTGGTGCGCCTGAAGCAGATCCTGACCAACCTGGTCTCCAACTCGGTCAAGTTCACCGGCGAGGGCTTCGTCTGCCTGACCGCCGCCCTCGGCCCCGTGCGCGCCGGCCAGCCGACCATGCGCTTCTCGATCGAGGACACGGGCATCGGCTTCGACAGCGAGACCCGCACCCGCCTGTTCAGCCGCTTCGAGCAGGCCGACGGCGCCATCACCCGCAAGTTCGGCGGCTCGGGCCTTGGCCTGGCCATCTCGCGTCAACTGGCCGAGATGATGGGCGGCGAGCTGGACTGCGAGAGCGAGCCCGGCGGCGGATCGTCCTTCATGCTGACCATTCCGATGCACAAGGCCGAAGCGCCCACCGCGGTGGCGACCCCGGGCTCGGCCCTGGCCGCCGGCGACGATCGCCGCCTGCGCGTGCTGCTGGCCGACGACCACCCGGTGAACCGCAAGGTCGTGGAGATGATCCTGGCCCAGGCCGACATCGACCTGACCTCGGTCGAGGACGGCGCGCTGGCGCTGAACGCGGTGCGGGACGGCGACTACGACCTGATCCTGATGGACATGCAGATGCCGGTCATGGACGGCCTGACCGCAACCCGCGAGATCCGCCTGCACGAAGCCGCGATGGGCCTGCCGCGCACGCCGGTGATCATGCTGACCGCCAACGCCCTGCCCGAGCATATCGCCTCGGCGGAAGGCGCCGGCGCGGACCGGCACCTGGCCAAGCCCTTCGACGCCGGCGAACTGCTGGAGCTGGTCATCTCTCTGCCCCGCGCCGCCCAGGCCGCGATCGCCGCCTGATCCGGCGGCGACCGCTTTCGCCCGAGGCTATTCGTAGCCGTGGGCGGCTTCGTTGATCACCTGAGACGGCATCGTCGAGAAGTCGACGGCGACCGGCTGGGCGATCTTGGACCGGAAGGTCTTGAGCACATGCTCCAGCCGGCGCCGGACTTCGCGCTCGGCCTCGGTCTGGGTGTCCAGGGTCAGCGGGGCCAAGCAGAAGTCGATGATGGCCGAGGTGGTTTTCAGCGGTTCCATGGGGTCTCTCCTGGTTATTCGGCCGCGACGAACTGCGCGGTTTCGGTGGAGTCCTTCAGCGCCGTGGTCGACGACTGGCCGTTCGAGATGACGGTGGCCACCTGGTCGAAGTAGCCGGTGCCGACCTCGCGCTGGTGGCGGGTGGCGGTGTAGCCGCGGGCCTCGTTGGCGAACTCGCGCTGCTGCAGCTCGGAATAGGCCGCCATGCCACGGTCGCGGTAGCCGTCGGCCAGCTCGAACATGCCGTTGTTCAGGCTGTGGAAGCCCGCCAGGGTCACGAACTGGAACTTGTAGCCCATGGCCCCCAGTTCACGCTGGAACTTGGCGATGGTGGCGTCGTCCAGCTTGGCCTTCCAGTTGAAGGAGGGCGAGCAGTTGTAGGCCATCAGCTTGTTCGGATGCTCCTTCTGGATCGCCTCGGCGAACCGCTTGGCGTCATCCAGATCGGGGTGGGAGGTCTCCCACCACAGCACGTCGGCGATCTTGGCGTAGCTGAGGCCGCGCGCGATGCAGTGGTCCAGCCCCGTCCCCTCCTTCAGGCGGAAGAAGCCCTCGGGGGTGCGGTTGTCACGGTCGATGAAGGGCTGATCGCGCTCGTCGATGTCCGAGGTGATCAGCTGGGCGCTCTCGGCGTCGGTGCGGGCGACCGTGATGGTCGGCGTGCCCATGACGTCGGCGGCCAGGCGGGCGGCGACTAGGTTGCGCTCATGCGCTTGGGTCGGGATCAGGACCTTGCCGCCCAGGTGGCCGCACTTCTTCTCGGACGCCAGCTGGTCCTCGAAGTGGACGCCGGCGGCGCCGGCCTCGATGAAGGCCTTCATGATCTCGAAGCTGTTCAGCGGGCCGCCGAAGCCGGCCTCGGCGTCGGCGACGATGGGCACGAACCAGTCGCGCTTGGCGCCGCCCTCGGCGTGCTCGATCTGGTCGGCGCGCTGCAGGGTGCGGTTGATGCGGCGGCACAGCTCGGGCGCGGCGTTGGCCGGGTACAGCGACTGGTCCGGATACATGGCCCCGGCGGTGTTGGCGTCGGCGGCGACCTGCCAGCCCGACAGATAGATGGCTTTCAGGCCCGCGCGGACCATCTGCATGGCCTGGTTGCCGGTGACGGCGCCCAGGGCGTTGATGAAGGGCTCGGTGTGCAGCAGCTCCCACAGGCGGTTGGCGCCGCGCTCGGCCAGCGTATGGGTGATCGGCACCGAGCCGCGCAGGCGCAGGACGTCCTCCGGCGTATAGGGGCGTTCGATGCCGTCGAAACGGCCCGAGGGCGAAGGAACCAGATCGGCGAAGGTGGTCATGGTCGGTCTCTGTCCAGTGGGCCGTCGATGCGCGGCGGGTCACGGACAGAGGAACACGTGGAAGTCACAAACGATACATTCGGAGGCAGACATATCGCGTCATTGAGTCATAACGTGACACTTGATATTAAGTCATTTTGTGACATCGTGCGGCGATGGACACCGCCGACCGCAAGCTGTTCCTGGGCGGCCGCCTCAAGCGGCTGCGGCGGGATCTGGGCCTGACCCAGACGGCCATGGCCGGCGATCTGGGCGTGTCGCCCAGCTATCTGAACCACATCGAGCGCAACCAGCGTCCCGTCTCGGCCCAACAGCTGCAGCGTCTGGCCGAGACCTATGACGTGGACCTGCGGGCGCTCGGCCAGTCGGGCGGCCCGGCGTCCGAGGCGACCCTGTCCGAGGCCTTCGCCGATCCGGTCTTCAACGGACTGGCCGTGCCCCGGCACGAGATCGTCCAGCTGGCCGAGGACCAGCCCGCCGTGGCCGATGCCGTGCTGCGCCTGTACCGCGCCTTCAGCGACCGCCGCGCCCGCGACCGGGCCGAGGCCGACATCGGCGGCGGCGGCGGCGACGAGACCCCCGCCGACCGGGTGCGCGACTATGTGCAAGCGCGCCAGAACCACTTCCCCGACCTGGATGCCTTGGGCGAGACGCTGGCCGCCGCGCTGGAGGCCGACAGCCCCGGCGAGACCTTCGAGACCCGCGCCCGCGCCCGGCTGATGGCGCGCCACGGCCTGACCGTGCGCACCCTGCCCGACGACGTGATGGTGGAGTGGACCCGCCGTTACGACCCGCACCGCAAGCGGCTGCACCTGTCCGAGACGCTGGGCCCGTCCTCGCGCGCCTTCGCCGTCGCCTTCCAGTTGGCCCTGGCCGAGCATGACGCCGAGCTGACCGCGCTGGCGGCGTCCGCCGACATGCCCGACGAGGCCACCCGGCGGGTGCTGAAGGTCGCCCTGACCAACACCCTGGCCGCCGCCATCCTGATGCCCTACGCCGCCTTCCACGCGGCGGCCGAGGCCAACGGCTATGACATCGCCCGGCTGGAGTCGCGCTTCGGGGTCAGCTTCGAACAGGCGGCGCACCGGCTGACCACCCTGTCCCGCCCGTCCGCGCGCGGCGTGCCCTTCTTCCTGATGCGGGTCGATCAGGCGGGCAACATCTCCAAGCGCTTCGCCTCCGGGGCCTTCCCCTTCTCGCGCTTCGGCGGGGCCTGTCCGCGCTGGCGGCTGCATTCGGCCTTCCGTACGCCGGGCCGGATCGTCACCCAGATCATCGAGACGCCGGACGGCCAGCGCTGGTTCACCCTGGCCCGCACCGTCGAGCGCCAGGGCCGCGACGCCTTCACCGAGGGGCATGACCTGGCCATCGGCCTGGGCTGCGAGCTGAAGCATGCGCGACGCCTGATCCATGCCCGCGGCCTGGATCTGGCGGCGCCGGAGGTGACGCCGATCGGCCCCGCCTGCCGCCTGTGCCACCGCCACCCCTGCGCCGAACGCGCGGCCCCGCCGGTCGACCGCGCGCCGGCGGTGGACGACTGGTCCAAGTCGGTCAGCCCGTGGCCGTTCGTGACGGCCTGATCGGCACAGCGTAGAAAATCTAACGCCAGACCACAGGAAATCCCGTTTGGCGCTGACCGATGCATCCCTCAGCTTGCAGTTAATCTGCACGACGGGGGATAGTCATGACCAAACAACGATTGCTGCGAACCGGCGCGCTGGCGCTCGTCCTCGGCTGCGGCGCCGGCGCGGTCCAGGCGGAGGACCCCGCCGGCGCGCCGCAGACCCAGACCCCCAGCGTCGCCCAGCTGGGCGATCTGGTCGTCACGGCCCGCCGGCGCGAGGAACGCGCCCAGGAGGTTCCGATCGCCCTGACCGTGATCGGCGGCGAACAGCTGGACGACACCAACACCTACAACATCGGCCAGCTGACCCAGCAGGCGCCCAGCGTCCAGCTGCTGTCGTCCAACCCGCGCAACACCGCCATCACCATCCGCGGCATCGGGGCCAGCTACGGCCTGGCCAATGACGGTCTGGAACAGGGCGTCGGCATCTATGTCGATCAGGTCTATTACGCCCGCCCGGCCACCGCGACGCTCGACTTCGTCGATCTGGAGCAGATCGAGATCCTGCGCGGGCCGCAAGGGACGCTGTTCGGCAAGAACACCACCGCCGGCGCCTTGAACATCACCACCCGCGACGCCTCCTTCACGCCCAGCGGCACGGCCGAGGTCACGGTCGGGAACCTCAGCTTCGTCCAGGCCAAGGCCTCGATCACGGGCCCCATCATCGACGAGGTCCTGGCCGGACGCCTGTCGATCGTCTCGACCCGCCGCGACGGCACGCTGCAGAACGTCCGCGTCGGCCGCGACCAGAACGACCAGAACAGCTTCGCCGTGCGCGGCCAGCTGCTGTGGCGGCCGACGCCGCAGCTGACCGTGCGCGCCTATGGCGACTGGAACCGGCAGCTTCTGGAGTGCTGCACCCAGGTGTACGTCCGCGTCGGCACGACCCTGAAGCCCGCCGGATCGCAATATCCGGCGCTCGCCGGCGGCCGCGGCTACACGCCCCCCAGCACCAATCCCTACGACCGGCTGGTCGACATCGACGACGACATCCAGGCCGACCAGTGGCAGGCGGGCGGGTCGGTGATCGTCGACTATGATTTCGGCGATGTGCTGCTGACCTCGATCAGCGCCTATCGCGAGTGGGACTGGGAGCCCGCGAACGACCGCGACTACACCGGCCTGGACATCCTCAGGAAGTCCAACAATCCGTCGCACCAGGACCAGACCAGCCAGGAGTTCCGCCTGTCTTCGGTAGGCGAGAACACGATCGACTGGGTCGGGGGCCTCTATTATTTCAACCAGACCGTCACGACCAACGGCATCACCCAGTACGGCAGCGACGCCTCCTACTGGCTGTTGGCCGCCGGAACCCCGGCCGCCTTGCTGGACGGCTATACCGCGATCAACGTCTCGGCGATCGAGACCACCAGTTACGCCGCCTTCGGCCAGCTGACCTGGAACGTCAACGAGCGGCTCCGGATCACGCCCGGCCTTCGCTACACCCAGGAGGACAAGTCCGGCGTCTATGACCTGTCGGTCTCGGGTGGGCTGGTGACGACCGACCCCACCCTGATCTCCCGCCGCCTCGGCATCCAGCGCCCGCAGAACTATTCGGCCGAGGTCTCGGAAGGCAGCTGGTCGGGTCAGCTGGCGATCTCCTACGAGGTCACGCCCGACATCCTGCCCTATTTCAGCTATGCGACGGGCTTCAAGTCGGGCGGCATCAACATGTCCGGCCTGCCCACGACGGCCGCCGGCCTGCCCGCCCTGACCGCCGCCGAGGTTCGGCCTGAGGAAGTCACCACCTGGGAGCTGGGCCTGAAGACCCAGGCCTTCGACCGACGCCTGACCGCCAACCTCGCCGCCTACTACACCGACATCACGGACTTCCAGGCCAATGTCGTCGACGCCGGCCCCGGCGCCTTGCGCGGCTATCTGGCCAATGTCGAGAAGGTCGAGATCCGGGGCGTGGAGCTAGACCTGACCGCCCACCCCAATGAGTTCCTCGACCTCTACGCCAATGTGGCCTGGACCGATGGAGAGTACGCGTCGTTCAGGAACGGGCCCTGCCCGCTGGAGCTGATCGGGGCCTCCACCGCCGCCTGCGATCTCAGCGGCAAGGAACTGCCCGGCGTCTCGCCCTGGGCGTTGGCGTTCGGCGGCGAACTGCATGGACCCGGCTCGGTCCTGGGTCTGTCGGGCGAGGTCTTCGCCGGGGCCGACGCCAGCTATCGCTCGACCTACAACTCCGACGCCGCCGTATCCCGCTACACCGAGATCGAGGGCTACGGCCTGCTGAATCTGCGCGCGGGCTTCCGGTCCGACAACGGCTGGGAGGCGTCCGTCTTCGTCAAGAACGCCCTGGACGAGGAGTATCTCCAGTTCGTCAGCGTCCAGACCGGCAACTCGGGCCTCGTCATCGGCAATCCAGGCGACGAGCGCACGATCGGCGTCACCGTCCGGGCCCGCTACTAAAGCAGGACGATCCGCCCGGCCTCCATCCGGTACGCGACGCCCGTCCGGTCGAACAGGCGGGCGATGAGGACCGAGGGGTCGGGCGCGCCGGTGTCCAGCAGGGCGTCGATCTCGCGCCCGACGTCCGGGTCGCCGGAGACCTGAAGCAGGGCGTTCAGCCACTCTTCCCGCGTCAGGACGCCGTCCTCGCGGTTGGCGTCGATCAGGGGCTTGAGGAAGTCGAACCAGTCGCCGCCGGTCGCCTGCTTCTGCGCGCCCTCGGCGGCCATCGCGAACACGGCCCCGCAGGCGTAGTAGGCGCGGTGCTCGCCGCGCTGGGCGGCCGAAGCCACCGGCTTGACGGCCAGCCGGGCGCAATCATCCACCTCCTTCTGGAGTTCGGACCGGGCGTCATAGGCCGGATTCAGGTGCGACAGGGCGCGAACGGCCATCAGGTCGGCCCCGCCCTCGGTGAGCCACGCCTCGCGGGCGAACTCGTAGTGGACCGTCTGGCCCAGCCAGAAGTGCGCGCTTTCGTGACCGATGAACCACCGGGCGTGGTCGCGCATTCCGGCGGACTCGGCGACAACGCTGTCGCCCTCGAACGCCATGATGATCAGGCCCGGCAGCACGCTGCCTCCCATGCTGCGCCGGTTCGGCGTCGGGCCGTTCCAGCTGACCATGATGGTCGGCTTGGCCGTCTGACCCGGACCGAGGCGGCGGGCGTAATAGTCCGCGACCTGGGGGGCGAAGGCCTTGATTTCATCGCCCATCCAGCCCGGCAGGCCGGGGTCGATCACCGTCGCCAGCCCCGGACTGTCCACCAGCTCCGCCCGGCCGAACAACACATAGATGTCGCCTCGTTCCGAGACGGGGGCGACCCGGCGCTCCCCCTCGAACAGGACCGGACCGGACCTGTCACGCCAGGTGACGCGGGCGTTGTCGCTCTCCATGCCGATTTCGTTCAGGTCCATCGGCAGCGCTTCCGCCGCTTCCGCAGAGGCGATGGGGAACAGTTCGAAATGGCCGGCGAAGAGGGCCATGGATCCGTCTGTGAAGATCAACGCCGGATCGTAGTCGGCCTGCAGATCTTCGGCCTTGGGCGTCATCCGGATGCGGATGTTGCGCGGGACCGGTCCGCCGTTGGCGACGCGCAGGATGTCGAAATGACCACGCCGCTCCAGGACCACGCCAGGCGTTTCGACCGTCCACTGCCCTTCGCGCCACGGCCGGCCGCTTTCCCTCGCCAGAGCCGAACGGAAGAAGACCCAGGCCGGAGAGTCGGACGGCAGGACGAAGTCGGCGGTCCAGCGATCGCCGGCGCGGGTCACCGTCACCTGCGGGATGGGCTTGTCGCCGGCCATCGGGGCCGAGGTCGCACACCCAGCCAGAAACGCGGCGGCCGCACAGGCGGCGATGAAGGCTGAACGCATGGACGGCTCCCCTGTATCGCCACAGCGTAACCGTGGCGGTCGGGAACAGTCAGCTTACGCTTTGGTCAGGCTTGGGACCGTGAAAGGGCGCGCTGGGCCGAGGCCAGCTCCCCGGCCATCACGGCCTTCAGCCTGGCGGGCTCGATGATCTCCACCTGCTCGCCCCAGGTGAACAGGTGCCAGGCCAGTTCGCGCATGCCCGAGGCGCGGAAACGGACCACGACCGAGCCGTCCGGCTGGTCCTCCACCGCCTGGGTCGGGTGCCAGCGCCAGCCCCGAGCCTCCGGCGCCCCCTCCGGCGTGATCTTCAGCACCACGTCCTCGATCGCGTCCTGATAGATGCCGAAGGACTGGCCCGCGAAGACCTGCAGGTCGAAGTCGGCGGGGGGCGGGGCCCCGCCCCGCTCGGCCGTGACCGCGCGCATCCGGTCCAGGCGGAAGGGCTTGTTGGCCCCCCCGGCCGGCGCGGCGGCGACCAGATAGTTGGCCCGGCCGAACATCAGGCCGCAGGGGGTCATGACCCGCCGCCGCGCCTCGGCGCCCGGCCGGCTGTAGATGAAGCCCAGAGGCTGGCCGGCCAGAACCGCCCGGCGCACCTCGGCCAGCACCACCTCGTCAGCCGAGGCGCGGGGCCCCGCCTGCACGGCCAGGGTCTCGGCCCGCACAAGCGCCTCGAGATCCGGGGCCAGCCGGTTCAGGGTGGTGGAGCGCACCGCCGACTTGAGCTTGCGTTCCAGCCCCTCCAGCGAATTGGCCCGGGACGGCTCGCCGGTGGCGCGCAGCCCCTGCGCCGCCTTGCTGAGCTCGACCAGCTCCTCGGCCGTCGGGGCCTGTTCGAAGGCCGACAGGCCGCCGCGGATGCGCCAGCGCTTGTAGGGCGGGTCGGAGACCTCCTCGGTCTGCGGGAACAGCACCAGCACGGCGTCGCGCAGCCGCTCGGCGGTCCGCCGGGCGCTGTCGGTTTCGCGCATCATGTCCTCGAGCGTCAGGCCTTCGGCGCTGGCCGCCATCCGCCGCGCGAGGTCCAGAACGAGGGCCGCCTTGTCGAATCTCATGAGCGCCAGAAACCATACGTCCAAAAATGACGCAACGCTGTCTTACAACACAATCATCGACAGCGACACCGCTTCACGGAGTTTCCCAATGGCCCGCGCCTTCGCCCCCGCCGCCCAGATCGCCGCCAGCCGCTACCTGATCGTCCCGTGCGAGGCCGAAGCTGGTCTGGCCATCATCTGGGACCGTCTGGAAGAACAGGTGATCGACGTGATCGACGCCCGCCTGTCGGCCCGTTACGCCGATGAAGACGCCCTGTGGGATGAAGCCCGCCCGGTCTTCGATCCCGCCGCCGACTTCCGCATGGCCGCCTGATCTAGGCCCCCGAACTAGGCCTGAACCGCCTTCGGCTTGGTCCAGCGGTCGATCAGCCGCTGGGCCGGCGCTTCCACGAAGCGATGCGCCAGCACGGCCAGGACCACGATCAGGGCGAACAGGGCGATGGCGAACAGGTCGTTCAGCCACGGCGAGCCGAAGTCGATGCGCCGTCCGCCCGGCAGCCAGTGCAGCTTGCGGCCGATGATCAGGGTCACCACCAGCACGAACATGTGCACCATGTAGATGGCGAAGGACCACCGCCCGAGGGTGACCAGCGGCTTCGCATCGAGCAGGCGCGACAGGGCGCCGTCCTCGCCCGCGAAGACCCAGACGCCGAACACGAACAGCAGGGTCACCAGCACCGTCACCGGCCCCGTGGCGAAGCCGACGAAGGCGCAGATGGCCAGCACGGTCGCGATCTCCAGCGCCGTCGCCGCCGCGCCCTTCAGGCGCGGAATGCGGGTCCAGACGCCTTGCAGCAAGCAGCCCAGGAAGAAGCCGTAGACCGCCCTTGGGAAGGCCAGGTCGTGGGTGGTGTTCATCCAGCGCGGGGCCAGGGTCAGCACCATGATCCCGCCGATCACCGCCAGCACGGCCCCGACCCAGCGCCAGCCGCGCGGAAGGGCCAGCACCAGGACGGCGAAGACGACATAGCAGCCGACCTCGACGCTCAGCGTCCAGGCCGGACCGTTCCAGGTCAGGAAGCCGTGCAGGTTGTAGGCCTGGATCAGCAGCAGGTTGGTGAAGATCGACTCCACCGAACGGTCGCGCGCGAACGGGGTCACGCTGTCGAAATGGGTCCACAGCCGCAGCAGCTCCAGCCCGATGAAGGCCGCCAGCATCAGGACGTGCAGGGGCCAGACCCGGCCCAGCCGCCGGACCATGAACCGCCCGGCGTCCCGCGGCGTCTTCAGCCGCGCGGCGTAGGCGTGGGCGATGACGAAGCCCGACAGGACGAAGAAGTAGTCGACGAACAGATAGCCATGCTGGATCAGGCCCCAGTCGCGCCAATGGCTGGCCACCGGCATGTGGAACATGACGACCAGGATGGCGCAGACCCCGCGCAGGGAATCCAGCGCCTCGAAGCGGTGATGGGCGACGTTGGCGGGTTGAGCAGGCGTGTTCACGGGCGCGTGTTAGCGCCGCCCGCAGGCGCGCGATAGAGGCTTGTCAGCAGCCCCCGCCACCCGGAGGTTTCGCCCGCGTCCACGCGACTGACCGCTCCACCAGTTCGCGCAACACCACCGGGTCCAGATCATCCAGCCGGTTCACATACAGGCAGCCGACGCTGGCCTTGTGCTTGCCCAGCCGGGCCAGAACGTCGTCCACCCCGTCGAAGTCTCTCGCGACATAGAGGACCAGATTGGCCTTGCGCGGCGAGAAGCCGATGATCGGCCAATCGCCGGTCGCCCCGCGATAGCTGCCGTAGCCGATGATCGACGGTCCCCACATGACGGCCGGTTCGCCCGACGCCTCGGCCATCAGCGCCTGCACCACCTCGGCGTCGGCCCGGCGGCGCGGATTGTCCACGGCGGCGATGAAGTCGGCGACGGGGACGTCGGTGGGCTTGGTCTTGGGTTCAGACGCCATCAATCCATCTCCTTCGCACCTGTCCCAAGCCTAGCACTAGCCGGCGGAGAATAGCCGAATGACGCGAGTTCGGTCCCCCACGGGGAAGCGCTCGGCAAAATGAGCCACGCAGCGGTGGTCCAAATTCATCCGCCCCTCCGGATGGCGCTCGATCCCACAGACGCCCGTCCGCCTGGCCGCATCGGTCACTCTTTCAACAGCGGCCAACCAGGCCTCGCGCGAGAACCGGGAAGAGCTTGAAAACCGTCTGGTCGCCGCCCTCCTCGTCATTCCATTTGACGAGACTCACAGCGCCTTCACGATCCCCTCGACCATCTTCTTGGCGTCGGCGAACAGCATCATGGTGTTGTCGCGGAAGAAGAGCTCGTTCTCGACGCCCGCATAGCCCGCCGCCATGCCGCGCTTGATGAACAGCACGGTCCCGGCCTTCTCCACATCGAGGATCGGCATGCCGTAGATGGCCGAGGTCGGATCGGTCTTGGCGGCCGGATTGGTCACGTCGTTGGCGCCGATGACGAAGGCCACGTCGCAGCTGCCGAACTCGGAGTTGATGTCCTCCAGCTCGAACACCTCGTCATAGGGGACGTTGGCCTCGGCCAGCAGGACGTTCATGTGACCGGGCATGCGGCCGGCGACGGGGTGGATGGCGTATTTCACCTCGACCCCCTCCTCCTTCAGCTTGTCGGCCATCTCGCGCAGGGCGTGCTGGGCCTGGGCCACGGCCATGCCGTAGCCGGGCACGATGATGACCTTGGAGGCGTTCTTCATGATGAAGGCCGCGTCCTCGGCCGAGCCCTGCTTGACCGGCCGGGTCTCGACCGCGCCGCCCGGGCCCGCCGCCGCGTCCCCGCCGCCGAAGCCGCCCAGGATGACGCTGATGAAGCTGCGGTTCATGCCCTTGCACATGATGTAGCTGAGGATGGCGCCGGAGCTGCCGACCAGGGCGCCGGTGATGATCAGGGCGATGTTCTCCAGCGTGAAGCCCAGCGCCGCCGCGGCCCAGCCGGAGTAGGAGTTCAGCATCGACACCACGACGGGCATGTCCGCCCCGCCGATGGGGATGATCAGGGTCGCGCCGAGGATCAGGGCGATGGCGAACACGCCCCAGAAGGCCCAGGTCGCCGTTCCGCCCGAACCGATCATGACGCCGATCAGCAGGACCAGGCCCAGGGCCAGGGCGATGTTGATCAGGTGCCGGGCGGGCAGGATGATCGGCGCGCCGCTCATATTGCCGTTCAGCTTGGCGAAGGCGATCACCGACCCGGTGAAGGTGACGGCGCCGATGGCGACGCCGAGGCTCAGTTCGATGATCGACAGGGTCTTGATGCCGCCCGCCGCCGTGGCGATGCCGAAGCTGTCGGGGGCGTAGACCGCCCCCACCGCGACCAGACAGGCGGCCATGCCGACCAGGCTGTGGAAGGCGGCCACCAGTTGGGGCATCTGGGTCATCTGCACCCGGCCCGCGATCACCGCGCCCGCGCCGCCGCCGATGACCACGCCGCCCGCGATCAGGCCTAGGGTCAGCGGATCCATCGCCTTGCTGGCCCACAGCGTCAGCAGGGTCACGCCGACGGCCAGCGCCATGCCGATCATGCCGAAGGTGTTGCCGCGCCGGCTGGTCTCGGGGCTCGAAAGCCCGCGCAGCGACAGAATGAACAGGACGCCGGAGACCAGATA
>Ga0307406_10000502_pt1 | contig 22432 bp, 12 predicted proteins | sample 322Cmetagenome_3_FD_203706 | JGI IMG/M metagenome (GOLD analysis project Ga0307406, IMG submission 203706) | Maize rhizosphere microbial communities from greenhouse at UC Davis, California, United States - 322HYB-C-2 | ecosystem: Host-associated > Plants > Roots > Rhizosphere > Soil | place...
GTCGAAGCCGCCGTCGATGGCGGTGTCAGCATCGTCATCCTGTCGGACCGCGCCGCGTCTAACAGCCGCGTCCCGATCCCGGCCATCCTCGCCACCGGCACGATCCATCATCACCTCAATCGCGTTCGCAAGCGGATGCGTTGCTCGCTGATCCTGGAGTCGGCGGAAGTCCGCGACACTCACCAGGTCTCCTGTGCGTTCGGTTTCGGTGCTACCGCCGTCTGCCCCTATCTCGGCTACGCGACCGTGCGCCAGCTCGTCGCCGCGGATGCCGGCAAGGGCAAGTTCGAGGGCATCAGCGTCGAGAAGGCCATGGCCAACTACGCCAAGGCTCTCGAAAAGGGCGTGCTCAAGATCATGTCGAAGATGGGCATCTCGGTGCTCAACTCCTACCAGGGCGCACAAATCTTCGAAGCGATCGGCATCGGCAAGGACGTCATCGACTTTGCCTTCACCGGCGTGCAGTCGAAGATCGGCGGCATCAGCTTCGCGGAGATCGCGGAAGAGTCGTTGATCCGCCACAAGGCAGCCTTTGAAACCCAGGTACCCGCAGGCGAAACGCTCGACCTCGGAGACCCGGGCTACAACCGCTTCCGCAAGTCCGGCGAACGCCACGCGTGGACCACGGACGTCATCAAGAACTTCCACACCTTCGTGAAGAGCGGCAAGGCCGAGGACTACGAAGACTACGTGAAGGTCCAGCTCGAGACCACTCCGGTCGCGATCAAGGACCTGTTCGAGTTCGTGCCTGCTGCAAGCGGTCCGATCTCGGTCGATGAGGTCGAGCCAGTCGAAAGCATCCGCCGCCGTTTCACCACGGCCGCGATGTCGCTCGGCGCGCTTTCACCCGAGGCCCACGAAACGCTGGCCATCGCGATGAACCGCATCGGCGGCAAGTCCGACTCCGGCGAAGGCGGCGAAGACCCGGTGCGTTACACGCCCTACGCGAACGGCGACTTTGCCCGCTCGTGGATCAAGCAGGTGGCGTCCGGCCGCTTCGGCGTCTCGGCCTACTACCTCGTCAATGCCGACGAGCTCGAGATCAAGATGGCGCAGGGAGCCAAGCCCGGTGAGGGCGGCCAGCTTCCCGGCCAGAAGGTCAATGCGCTGATCGCCCGCCTGCGTCACACGCAGCCCGGTGTGCAGCTCATCTCGCCGCCGCCGCACCACGATATCTACAGTATCGAGGACCTCGCGCAGCTCATCCACGACCTCAAGGAAGTGAACCCGCGCGCTCGCGTGACGGTGAAGCTCGTCGCTGAAACCGGCGTCGGCACCGTTGCCGCAGGCGTCGCCAAGGCGAGCGCAGACACCATCCTGATCTCCGGTCACGACGGTGGCACCGGCGCGTCCCCGCTGTCCTCCACGAAGCATGCCGGCTCCCCTTGGGAACTCGGTCTGTCGGAAGCTCAGCAGACGCTGCTCATCAACAACCTCCGCAACCGTGTCATCCTCCGCACCGATGGCGGCATGCGCAACGGCAAGGACATCGTCACCGCGGCGATCCTTGGCGCCGAGGAGTTCAACTTCGGCACCATCGCGATGATCGCCATGGGCTGCGTCTACGTCCGCAAGTGCCACTTGAACAACTGCCCGGTCGGCATCGCCACCACCGATCCGAAGTTCCGCGCCAAGTTCAAGGGCACGCCGGAAATGGTCATCAACTTCCTTAACGGCGTCGCCCACGAAGCCCGCGAGATCATGGCCCAGCTCGGCGTCCGCACCGTGGACGAACTCATCGGCCGCCCCGAGTTCCTCAAGCAGCGCCACGTTCCCGGTCACCCGAAGGCGAACCTGATCGACCTCGGTGCCGTGCTGAAGGACGTGATCCCCGATCTCGCGAAGCACCATGGCGTCGCCCCCGAATCGATCTCTCGCGTTTGCACCCAGGACCGCAACGACGGCATCTCCAAGACGCCGCTCGACTTGCTGATCCTGCGCGATCTCGCCAAGGCGCTCGGAACCGGCGAAATCGCCGAGGAAACCCCGGAATACGGCAAGGACTCCACGCCGGACAGCATCGCCGCCGCGATCAAGGCCCTGCCTGATCGCGCCCCGGTCGAGCTGAGCTACGACGTGGTGAACACCGATCGCAACATCGGCACCCGCCTCTCCGGCCGCATCGCGGAGCTCCACGGTGACCGCGGTTTCAATGGCCACACCGCCGTCACGCTCAAGCTGCGTGGCTCGGCCGGTCAATCCCTCGGCACCTTCCTCGTCTCCGGCGTGAAGATCGAGCTGACCGGTGAAGCCAACGACTACACCGGCAAGGGCATGGCCGCCGGTGAGATCGTCGTGAAGGTATCGCCTGACGCGAAGTTCAACCCCGCCACCAACACCATCCTCGGTAACACCTCGTTGTATGGTGCGACCGGCGGCGCCCTCTACGGCAACGGCCGCGCTGGCGAACGCTTCGCCGTCCGCAACTCCGGCGCCACTGCGGTGGTCGAAGGCGTGGGCGACCACGGCTGCGAATACATGACCAACGGCTCCGTCGTGATCCTCGGCAAGACCGGGAAGAACTTCGGCGCCGGTATGTCCGGCGGCACCGCCTACGTCTACGACGTCGACGGTCGCTTCTACTCGCGCATCAACCCGGAAATGGTCGTGCCGCTGCCGGTGCGCCGTGAACAGGACATCGCCGAGCTGAAGAAGCTGATCACCGATCACGCCGAGAAGACCGGCAGCCCGCACGCCAAGGCGTTGCTGGCCGACTGGGACAACAGCTTGAAGAAGTTCGTCCGCGTCATCGCCAAGGAACGCGCCGCCCTCGAAGCCGCCGAAGAGGCGCACGAGGCAGCATCGACCCGCTGATCGCGACTCGATTCACCAGCCCTCCGGATGCCACGCGTCCGGAGGGCTTTTCATTTTCTGCCGAACCTCGCGAGACTCCAAGGTTCCGGATTCGCCGGCACGCGACCATTTCGAGCCATCTCAACCGTCAGTTCACCAAGCAGGGCGGAGAACTTGAAGCCATGGCCGCTGCAACCGGAGCAAATGATCTGCCGCCGCGAGCCCGGCACGAAATCCAGGATGAATCGCTCGTCGGGCGTCACCGTGTAGAGGCACGCCTTCGCCGATATGATGTTCCCGGTGATTCCTGCGATGTACTTTCGGGCATGATCTCTAACAGAAATCGCGAGGTCCTCCATCACGGGCCGATCAGGTAACGAGGGATCGACCTCCGGTCCACCATGGTGCCACGCTACCTTGATTCCCGGACTCACACCATCCGAGGGAAAGCCGTAGTGATCAGTGGGATGATGAATCCACACTGGAAACTCACCGGGAGCAAAGCGTTCCTCTCCCTCCACTCCCAAGTAAATCGTCTGCCTCAGCATTACCTGCAGCGGCAATCGCAATCCCCGCAACAGCTTGCCGAGCCATGGCCCTGCGGTCACTACGGCCGCGTCGAAGCGCTCGGAGCCGTGATCCGTAACAACCGTCACTCCCCCGCCCGCTTCCTCAATCTCGATCACCCTACTGCTCTCATGCACCACCGCGCCCAGCTTCTTCGCAGCCTCTACCTGCGACCGCACGCAAAGATCCGCCCGTAGAAACCCAGAGTCCGCCTGATAGACCCCCACCGCTCCCTCCCCGATATCGAGCGAAGGAAAACGCTCCGCCACCGCCTCTCGCGAAAGCACATCATGAGCGAGCCCGCAGTCCACCAGCGCATTACGAGTCGCCTTAAGCGTCGCGTCACTCTCGGGCCCGAACGTCAGTCCACCGCACGTCACAAGGAGTTCTTCGCCAGTGCGATCCTCAGCCTTCAACCACGCCTCGTAGGCCGCCGCCATCCAGCGGGAGTGAAAGAAATCCGGATAGGTCCTTCGGATCAAACGGCTCGCCCCATGCGAACTGCCGAGATCGTGCCCGATCTCAAACTGCTCGTAACCCATAACCTCGAAGCCCGCCGCAGCAGCCTCAAGCAGGGTCGCCGAGCCGGCTGCACCCAGTCCCACGATCGCAATCTTCATCGCGCGCATCCTTTCCACCGCTGCCGCTCAGGTCAACTTGGACAAAAAACTCCCGGAGCACTGGTGAGCACTCCGGGAGCATGCGTTATCAGGTTGCTGCGACTACTGTAGCCGCAGTAGATCGTTTTTATTCGGTCGCCTCGACGCGCACAAACTTGCGGACGCTATTGACCGGGATCACCGCCTGCTTGCGAACGTAGCTCGGAATATCCTGCACCGGATTATTGGTGATCGTCGCCGTGCTCGCAGGCCATGGGTTTTGGAGCGTCGTGCTTTCTTGGAGGACATACACGCTGCTACCACCGTCGACCTGGTTCCAGCGGATGATAAGATCAGAACCGGATTTCTCGAACTGCGCCAGCGAACCGGTGGAGGCGACCGGCGAGGTGCCGAAGAGGAACTCCTGGAGGTTCGTAAAACCATCGCCATCGGGATCGTCTGTACGGTCGCGATCATCCGGATTCGGGATGATCGCAGCCCAGCTTTCGTAGGTCAGGCCTTGATTGCCGGTGACGGTCAGGACTCCGGTGCCCGCGAAGCGGGTGTTGTCCTTGAAGGTCGCGGTGGATGCCGTGCTGCCGTAGGTGCCAGTGGCCTGCTGGACTCCGCCGAAGAACAAGGTTCCCACGGTCTCATCCGCCGAGAGGTCGAGCTTGCCGCCATCGAGCACCACCTGGTTGGTATTGACGATCGAGTTGCCACCGACGACGAGCACGCCACCCGAAACCGTGGTGGTTCCGGTATAGGTGTTGGCTCCTGTCAGCACCATGGTGCCAAGGCCGGTTTTGGTCAGCGGCGAGGCGGTCGTGAGCACGTCACGCAGGATGGAGGAAACCGTGAGGTCGGCATCGCCATTACTTGTCACATCCGCCACTTGGAACACGGTTCCCGGCAAGCCGACCGACCCAAGGGACGCGTTGGCATTGTCGCCAGTGCCTGAGGTGGAGATCGTGGACGGGATCGTGCTGCTGCCACCCACCACCATCGTTCCCACGAAGGTGAGGTTGGTATTGAACCCGCCAGTCACCGCGCCGCTCGAGATATCGATCGTGCCGCCATCCAGATTGATGTTGGAAACGAAGGCCACCGTGTTGGTGCCACCATAGAGCTTGCAGCCCTCGTTGATTCGGACGGTCGGTGCGAATTGCGGCAAGACCGGGGAGTTGCCGAGAGGCGCGGCATTGTCGAGCGACAGCGTTCCGCCATTGATGACGTTGATCACGTTCGATGGGTCCATGGCCCCGCCCACGCAGGTTTGGCCGGGACCATCGCCTGACCCGATGTCGTTGCCATTGACCGTTTTCAGGGCGAAGAAGCCGCCATCGACGGTGGTCCCTCCCGTCCACGAGTTGAGACCGCTGGTCAGGGCGACAGGAACACCGCCGGTCACCAGCAGCGGTCCCGGACCCGAAACGATGGGATTGAAGTCAAAGCCCACCCCCGCCGAATGCAAGTTGAACACTGCGTCTTCTCCGATCGTGACGGGAGAAACATAGCCGGGATTACCGGAGAAACGAAGGCGAAGGGTGCCTTCCTCAATCGTGGTCGCGCCACCGAAGCCGTAGCCTTGGATGGCAGCATTGACCAGCTCCTGGGTGCCAGCACCGGTCTTGGTCAGCGAGACGAGTCCGCCGTCCTGGTTCCGGATGATCCCGTGGAAGCTATGCTCCGTGTCTGCCGGCACATTGACGGTCAGGGCAGCCGGGCCCGGGTTAACGGTGTAGCCCGGCGCGGACGTCTCATCATTCTGGATGATCGCGATGCGGTTGCTGGTCGAGCTCTCCAGACCGGCGACCGTTTGGCTGGTGCCGCGAAGGTTCAGCTTGCCGTTCACGGCACCCGGGCCCGTGTTGAAGCGGATCAATGAATTCGGCCCGAACTGCTGGTCGGCAACCATGTTCGCCCACGCATCGAAGGTGACATTACCCACCACGATGTCGCCCGAGATGGACACGCCCGAAGGATTTCCGGCGGCGATGGCACCCTGCGCCACGTTGAGAGCACCGGTGAAGGTGTTGGCGCCGGAAAGCGTCAGCGTATTGACGCCCTCCTTCAGGATATCCATCGCACCGCCGATCACATTCGAGATCTCGTAATCCCCGCTGCTGGTATCGAGGCTCAGGACCGATCCCGGCTCGAAGCCGCCCTTATTTAACGCGGCCACGTCGGAGCTGGTGAATTCACCGGCACCACCAACTCGCAGGCTGAGCTCGGAAGGAGCCAGCACGACGATGTTCGCGGCGGTCCATTGGGCGGTATTGCCGTTGTAGAGCGAGAGGCGCTTGTTCAGCCCGAGCGTGCCTTCGTTGACGGCGGTAACGCCGGTGTAGGAGTTCGTCCCGCCGAGGGTGAGAGTTCCCGGGCCGCTCTTGGTCAGGCTGCCGTTTGCAGTGCCCGATGCATCGCTGATGGATCCGAGGTATAGCGTCGAAGTCGCGGCATTGATCTGCAGGCTGGTGTCCCCCGAGGTGGTGGCATTGCCCAGCGTGATCGCGCCACCGGTTCCGGAAAGTCCGCTGATGGACGGAGATGTGGAGGTGAACTGGGTGGTGCCGCCACTGAGGACCAGCGAGGCGGTGCCGAGTGCATCGTCGCTTGCCAAAGTGAACCCACCATTGCTCACCGCCGCGGTTCCCGTCAGCAATGAATTGCTGCCGGAAAGCGTCAGGGTGCCGGTGCCCGAGACGGTCACGGCTCCGGTTTGGATCGAGTTGCCGAAGGAGGCATTGCCCGCTCCGGAGAGAATCAGCCCGTTGCTGATGGTGAGCGCCGATCCGCCAAACGTGTACGGTTGAGCAGCGCCATTGACGAAGTTCAGCTCCGCGGCCGTCACGTCGGACGGAAGCGTGATGTTCCGGTTGATGCCGGCGCTGTCGAAGCTCAGCGGTGCGAGGCTCGTGAAGTTTGCCGGAGAGCCGCTGGTGCCGTCCTTCCAGTTGTTATCCGGACCGGAGATCCAGTTGGCATTGCTAAGTCCTGTCCAAGTCAGCGAGCCGGCAAGCGGCACGGCACTGCCCAGCGCGATGAATTCGCGGAAGCCGGTGTAGCCGTTCTCCTGCCCCTTGAAGTCGATCTTCACCGCGGCCACGCCGGTGGCGAGGAAGCCGGAGACTGGAGTCAGGCGCGTGTGAGTCGAATTGATCGGAGCGATGGTGTGGTTATTGACGATCTGGATCGGGATGAACGTCGTGGGATCCGCGACCGTGGAGAAGGACAGCGTGTAGTTCTGGTCATCACGTCCGCTGTTCTGCCACGAGCAATACGAGTCGAACGAGGTGATGTTGTAGCCGTTGGTATTGACCGTGGTATCCAGCGGGAAAATCACCGAGGTATTGTCGAGCGGTGCCACACTGGTGATCTGCGACCCGGCCGTGCCGGTCGAGCCATCGGTGAGGACATTCCAATCGGAACTCGTGACGTCGCCGTTGCCGTGGTTCGAACCGTTGGCGAAGGAGGGATCCTTGGGCAGCGCATTGGCCAGGAGGTTCGTCCCCACGGGCAGGGTCCAGAGGTCAGTGCTGTTGGACTCATTCGTGATCACCACCGGCAGCGGAGCGTCACGGGCGATGAACTCACGATAGCCTTCGTAGCCGTTTTCCTGGCCGTTGAAGGTGAGCCGAATGGAATGGACGCCCGTCGCCAAAGTGCCGGTGTTCGAGGTGATCCGGGCATGGGTCGCACGGCGTGCGGTATTGGGGAACTCGCTGTGGCACGCCACATCGGTGATCGGGATGAAGGTCGCAGGATCCGCCACCGTGGAATAAGCCAGCGTGTAGTGCTGGTCATCCCTGCCATCGCTGCCCCAAGCGGCATAGGAATCGAAAGAGACGAGATTCCGACCTCCGGGATGACCGGTGAGATCGAGCGGGAAGACCACCGAGTCGCCGTTGTTAGGCGTTACGCTGGTAGCCGGCGAGGTGTAGTCACCCACGCTGCCGTCGATGGTCGTCGTCCATGTGTTGGACGATCCCTCATGGGTGGCAGGGGTGGTCGCCGGAGCCGTGAGCAGGTTCGAGCCGGGCGGCAAGGGCCAGACGTTGTCGTTGTTCTTCTCGTTCGAGACGCAGGCGACGGACGAGGCATCCTGCAAGACGAACTCGCGGTAGCCGACGTAGCCGTTTTCCTGCCCGTTGAAGAGGATCCGGATCGAGTGAACCCCTGTCGCCAGGAACCCCGTGGTTTCGGTCAGCCGGGTGTGAGTCGAGCGATCGAGGCCGGTTGGAACCCGTGCGGTGTGGATGTTGATGAAGGTCGTGGGGTTCGCGACCGTGGAATATTGGAGGGTGTAGTCCTGGTTGTCCCGGCCGCTATTGGCCCAGGTGCAGTAGGAATCAAACGAGGTGATATTCCGACCACCCGGAAACCCGGTGAGGTCCAGCGGAAAGGTGACGGAGTCGCCGTTATTCGGCGTGCAGCTGGTGGCTGGAGTTCCGCCCGTGTCGCCAAGGGTGCCATCGATCACGGTGCTCCAGTCCGTGCTGGAACCTTCGTGACCCACCACGGTCGCCGGTGAAGAAGTGACGCCGGTCAGGAGATTGGTCCCGGCAGGAAGAGTCCACGCGCCGGAGCCATTGGACTCATTCGTCGAAACGACATGGGCATGGGCAGAGAGGGAGGCGAGCAAAGGAGCCGCGCAAATGACAAGCGTGTGGGGAAGGACTCGATTAGAGCTGGGTTTCATAGGTTCTTGGGTAGCTGGACGAAAAAAGGATCGCCATCCAACCGCCGGGTGTAGCGGGAACCTCAAAATCCGTGAACCTGTGAGTTTACCGAGGATTACACAACACACTTAAAACAAACGACTTCCACTTCAAAAAAGTTCCACTTCCGAATTCTGAATGACAACTTCAGCTTCCGATTCGGCAGCTTTCGCCTACCCCCACCCTCCCGGACGGCCGGAATTCCGCCGTCTCACTCCACGCTTGCACACAGGCCTCTCCCGGCCTATTCCGCCCGTCCACATCATGGCCAGCACGCCCGCAATCAATCTCCGCAAGGGACACGCCGTCCGTCATAACAACGACGTCTGCGTCGTGATTTCCCACGAACTCAAGACGCCGCCGCGCATGGCGTCCTACGTCGTGATGTCGATCCGCAGCGTCTCGAACAAGAAGGTCTCCAACCTGCGCCTGACCTCGAACGATTCGATGGATTCGGTGCTGCTCGAGCGCATCCCGCACGAGTATTCCTACAAGGATTCCGGCGGCTACCACTTCCTTCACAACGAAACCTTCGACGACGTCGCCGTGCACGACGACATCATCGACTCCGTGCGTAACTACCTGATCGAAGGCAACACCTACACGTTGCTCTTTGCCGATGGCCTCGTCGCAGACATCGAACTGCCGCCGTCGATGGTTATGACCGTCACCGAATCGCCGGAAGGCGTGAAAGGCGACTCCGCGAACAACGCCTACAAGTCAGCAACCTTGGAAACCGGCCTCGTGGTGCAGGTCCCGCTCTTCATCAACCCGGGCGAGAAGCTGATCATCAAGACCGAAGACGGCAGCTACATCAGCCGCGCCTGATTTCATTTCCCCGCGTTTATTTGCGGAGAGCCGGACTCCTCACGGGGTCCGGCTTTTTCGTGCCCTCACTCCGGCAGCGGCTTGCCGGTGTAGTCCAGCCACGGAAAAACCTCACCCTTCGCGGCTTGGTCGAGCGCCTTTTGAAGCGTGGCCTCGGTCCAGCCGGGATTCTTGTCCGGGAGGCCGGCGAGCATGCGCTTGGCGTCGGGCGTCTTGGACTCGAGGCCCTTTGCGGGGACTTCGCCTCCCGCGCTCCAGAGGATGCCATTGAGGACCAGCTTGCGGGCATCATCCTTCGCCCAACTCCAATGAAAGTGGCCGCCGGTGAAGCCGAAGGCGCGGCCGCCCTTTGGCCGCGGAAAGGTCCACGCGACATACTGCTCCTCTTTCCGATCGTTAACCGCGGCCCGGGCATCGTCATTGCCACGATAAGGAGATAGCCCGGACTCGATGGTCTCCGCTGGCGGCTGAACTTTCCACAACCGCTCGACCTTTGCATCGCTGCTCTCGCGGAGGTGGAAATAGCACTCATCGTAGAGTGAGAACGGTTTCACGCCCCGCGAGACGGGATGCTCCGATGGGCCAGCAAAGTCAGCCTTCCAGAAATTACTAATGGCATAGTAGGCCTCGAAGTCCGCACCCATCAGCTCACGCCATTGCTTGCGACGAGGATCCTCGTGCTGATCCTTCGCTTCCGGGTCAGCGGCTTGGATGCCGGTGGCCCAGTGCAAGGCGACGAGGCCCTTGCCAGAGTTCATGAAGGCTTCGAGCTCGGCCAGCTTGTCGTTCGCAGGATGAGCCTGCCAACCGTCCGCATAGATCACGAGTGTATCGGCTTTCGCCAGAGCCGCAGCGTCAGGCCATGCCGTGACCACTTCGGCCTCGATGCCCGGCGTTTCCCGCAGCGACTCGCACAGCAGCGTGCTGCCGGCCAGGTGCTTGTGCTGCCCCCATGCGTGGCTGTTGGTGCCGGCGAGGAAAAGCACGTGCTTGGTTTCGGCTGCGGTCAGGACGGAAGCGAAGGATAAGGCCAGAATCAACTGGGTTTTCATGGGCTATTGGGCGCAAGGGAGGATAAACGCACGGAACTTGGCCGGACTTACAGGAGGGTTTGCCTTCGGAAGTTCATTTAGGTAAACGGTCAACCAAGCGGCCGGGACTGGGACCACCGCTGGAAAGTCGCCACCAATGCTCAATCGTTCACCGCTCCTTGTCGCGTCCCTTATGTGCCCCGCCCTGCGCGCGCACGGAGAGATCGAGATCCCGCCGCAGGAGTATGACTATGGCTTCCAACTCTATCAGGAAGACGACAACCGGATCCGTGTCGAAGCGCAGTATCTGCGAGGGCGGATCGAGCTGAACGCCGAAACGGCGTTTCGTTTCCAATACATCCACGACGCGATCAGCGGAGCATCCCCGACGGGAGTCTTGCCGGGCAGCGTCCAACCTTTCTATGCACAGCTTGAAGACGTGCGGGAAGCCATCCTCGGTGCCATTTCACGGCAGATCGGAGACCACCGGGCCGAGATCGAATTCTCCTACAGCGGCGAAGACGATTACATCTCCCGGGGGCTGGCGCTCACGGACACCTGGGAGCTGAATCAGAAGAACACCACCCTCCGCTTCGGCTTCAACTACCTCGATGACGATGTCGAAGTGAAGGGACTCGGTGATCAGGATAAAAACACCTACGACTTCTTTGCCGGCGTCAGCCAGATCCTTGGCAAGAACACCCTCGTCACCGCCAATCTCACGCTCGGTTACGCGGAAGGTTATCTGAACGATCCCTACAAGCTCATCCAGCGCACCACCATCGTGACGATCCCCGGTCCCTTTGGCCCGATCGAAGTCCCCGTGGTCAATGTTTACCGGGAGAACCGGCCCGACTCACGCTTCCGCCAGGTGCTGCAACTCGGCGCGAGGCACTACTTCGACCCCGTGAATGCTGCGCTCGATGGCGAGCTGCGACTCTCCCACGACGACTTTGGGATCTCTTCCCAGACCGTGCAAATCGAATGGCGGCAGGAAGTCGGCGAGCATTTCCAAGCGGTCCCGTTCATCCGCTACTATCATCAGAACGAGGCCGACTTCTTCACAAACACGCTGGATAACCATCCCGGCACTCCAGCAGCGTTTCCCACTGGCAATAGCCCGAATTACTCGGCCGACTACCGACTCTCCTCCTTCGATTCGCTCAGTGGCGGACTGCGGCTGAACTACAACTTCAACGACCACCTCGGCCTTTCCGCAGCCTACGAGCGCTACGTCATGGACGGCACCGGCAGTGCCTCCGGCCGAGCGCCGGATCAAGCCTACGCAGATGCCGACATCTGGACATTCGGGATTCACGCAGCATTTTAACCCGATGTCCTCCGAGCAACCCGTCGCGCCACTCCGGCCGGACCCACAGGGCGTCCGGAGTTTGGAGTTTCGCGCGCTCGGGACGAATTGCTCGATCAAGTTCCGGTTGGTGGATGAACGTGCCGCTCTGAATTTCGCAGCGGAGGCACTGACTTGGCTGGAGCACTTCGAGGCGAAGTTTTCGCGCTACCGGCCCACTTCGTTGATCTCCCGTATCAATGAGGCAGCGGGCGGCGAGTGGATCGCAGTGGATTCGGAAATGGAGGATCTGCTGACGCTCGCGGATAGCTTGCATCGGCGGACCAACGGCATTCTCGATCCTACACTTCTGCCATTGCTGCGCGTCTGGGACTGGAAGACGGTGCACCTGAAGCTTCCGGCGAAGAGCGAGGTGAAGGCAGCACTCGCCCTGACCGGTTGGGAAAAAGTCCAGCGTCGCCCCGGCGCGGTGCGCTTGCCCGAACGCGGGATGGGCTTGGACTTCGGAGGCTTCGGCAAGGAATACGCCGTGGATCACCTCGCCCGGATCGCTCACGCCCACGGCATTACCGATGCGCTGATCGACTTGGGCCGCGACATCTTTGCCATGGGCGGAAATGGCAGACACCCCTTCTGGCATGTCGGCATTGAGGACGGTTGCCATCCTGGCCAATGCTGGGGCGGCCTCGCGATCAGCGGCCGCGCGGTTTCCTCGTCCGGCGACTACGCCCGCCACTTCACTCACGACGGCGTCCGCTACGGCCACATCCTCGACTCACGGACCGGCTGGCCCGTTGCGAACGGAATGAGGGCAGTCACCGTCGTCGGCCCCACTTGCCTCGAAGCAGGAATTTTCAGCACCGCCGTGTTCGTTCTCGGCGTGCGGGATGGCCTTCACCTCGCATCGCTCGCACGCGGCGTGGAGGTCTGCGCCCAAACCGAAACCGGAATCGAAGGAACCCGCTCCTTCGGCAGCTATCTCGTGAAAGCCGCATGAAACTCGTCGCCGCCATTCTTGCCACCACCCTTTCGACACTGGCCGCGGAGCCTGTGAAGGTCGGACAGGCCTTGCCGAAGCTTTCCAACTTGATACCCGGAACAAAGCTGCCGGGGACGGAGGGCAAGGTGGTGATCGTCGATTTCTGGGCCTCGTGGTGTGGCCCTTGCAAGGCCTCCTTTCCCGCCTTCAACCGCCTCCACGACAAATATGCGGCGCAGGGATTGGTGATCGTCGGCGTAGGAGTCGATGACGATGCCGACAAGCACCAGAAGTTTGCCGGCAAAATGAGGGCGAAGTTCCCGCTGGTCCATGACTCCGCCCACAAGGCCGCCGCGTTCTTCGCTCCGGCCACCATGCCCACCAGCTACATCGCCGACCGCAAGGGCGTGATCCGTCACGTCCACAATGGCTTCAAGGGTGCCAAGACCGAGGCCGAACTTGAGAAGGAAATCGAAGCCCTGCTAGGACAATGAACCGGCTCATCCTATTGATCCCCGCGATCGCGCTCTCCGCCTGCTCGCCCGCGCTGGTGCGGGTCCAGCCCTACGAACGCGGCACGCTCGCAAAACCCGTGATGGCCGACAGCCTGGATCCGCTCGAAACGGCCATGACCGATCACGCTTACTTCTCGCGCGAAGGAAGCTTCGGCGGTGGCGGCGTGGGAGGCGGCGGGTGCGGCTGCAACTGATCCCGATGAAGCATTTCTTCCATAGCGTCAGGAGCCGGGTTCTCACATCGAAGCTCGGCTCTCTGATCCTGCTTTTCCAGCGCTCGCCGCTGGTGCAGATGCTGTTCCCGGAAGCGAAGCTTCTTGGTGGTGCGGGGCTGGGAGAAGTGACCAAGTGGACCGTGGCCACCGTCGCAGGATTGGGAGCATACGACACGGTCACCGGCGCAACGGAGATCGTGCAGACTTTTCCCGATCCGAATTCGCAGATCGTTTCGGGAACCACTGGAGAACTTCTCAACTTCATCTGCCAAGTCGTCAATACGCCCAGCGATGACAAGGTGAGCTGGTCAGTGTCAGGCCTCCCCCCAGGACTGGATCATCAGGATCTATCCACGCCGTCGACCCACTTGATCAGTGGTATTCCCATCGAAGAAGGATCTACTACGATCACCGTAACTGCCTGGGAGCTGCCGAACCAAACCGGGTCATCCTTCTCTCAGGAATTCGTCATCGAAGTGGTTTCGCCCATCATCGCGACTCATCCGGCGTCGGTGGCGATTGCGAACGACACCAGCACGACCTTGAGCGTCGTTGGAAATGCCAATGGCAGCACATTGACTTACCGGTGGTTCCGGGGAACTTCCGGCTCCGGAACCCAGATCAGCGGAGGTGCCGGGGCTGGATCAAGCTTCACGACGCCGAACCTTACCACCGCCACCAGCTATTGGGTCCGGGTCACTCGCGATGGAGTTATCCAAAACTCCAACACCGCTACGGTCAGCATCGCCACCGCGCCTGCGATCACCACCCAACCGATCTCCACCACCATCCCCGGTGGCACCACCGCCACCTTGACCATCGGGACCTCGGGCACCTCGCCCTCCATCCAGTGGTTTCGCGGGACATCCCCATCGACGGCCACCCCGATCGCAGGAGCGACGTCAACGTCCTTCACCACGCCGACCCTAACAACGACCACCAGCTACTGGGCGCAAGCCACCAACGCCGCCGGCACCGCGAACTCAAATACTGCAACCGTTACGGTCAGCGCCGCCGCAGATCCCTTCGAAGAATGGAAGACGAGCCAGTTCAATTCGGCCCAGCTCTCCAACCCGCAGATCTCAGGTGCTACCGCCGATCCGGATGGAGACCGGATGGTGAATCAGGACGAATACGTCTTCGGAACATCGCCGCTCACTCCCGAGCCTTCGCCGCTGACGTTCTCAACCAGCAGCGGCGATCTTTCGCTGGGCTTCACCGCACGCCAAGCCACTGGTCCCGGCTATGGCGGAAAGACCCGGCATTACTCGCTCGAGACTCGCTCGGACCTGGCTCCCGGCACTTGGACTCCCATTGTGGGGTTTGCCGATGTCGTTGGAGGCAACCAACCGGTCACCTATTCGGCCCCGGCAACCCCTCCTCGCGCCTTCTACACCTTGCGCGTCTGGCTCGCTCCCTGAAACGCGGGATCCTACGCGATCAGGGAATCGCGAGACCGGATGAATGGGGGTAGGCTGCCGGTGTTCGGTCAATTTTCAGAGGCCTACTGGTTTCTTAATCCGACATGGTGTTTTCGCCCCTCCGGTTTGGACAGGCCGGAGGGGTGAATTCCCGTCAGGGCAAACTCCGGCACCCGCTGCCCGAGAGAGCAATGCAGTTCGCCCTGATTGAATTTCGCCAGCAGGCGACTTTCCTCTCGCCAGCGCCAAAGGGTTCTGACATGGAATCATGCGTTCACGTCGCTCCGACGCATCATCTGTCCCGTTGATGCGTCCCCCCGCGGATCGGTTTCCCAATAAAACCAGCCGCCATGTCCCGAAACTTCCGCTGTGCCGTTGTAGCACTGTGCCTAGTCGCCACGTCCCGCGCCGACCTCGACCTCAATTCGAACGGTCTCGGTGATGTCTGGGAAGCCAAGTTCCGTCCGACGACTCTCTCGCCAAGCCAGGACTCCGATGGTGATGGGCAAGCCAACCAACGAGAAGCCGAGGCCGGTACCGATCCCCTCTCAGGCATCGATCTTTTCGCTGTCCGCGAGATCAGCGTGCAGGGTGCCAATCTGGTTTTGAAATGGCCCTCGCAAGCCGGCAAACGCTACCAGCTCCAGTCCACGGAAACTCCCGGCACGGCCAATTCCTGGGTGAATGTCCCGGGACTCTACAATGGCGTCGCTGGCGACCTTTCCATCACCATCCCCAAGCCCGTTGGCAGCACGACCTTCTTCCGTGTAGTCGTGGGAGACGTGGATTCAGACGCCGACGGACTGACCGACTGGGAGGAAATCCAAGCCGGTTTCAATCCCAACGGAGGCAATGACATGGCCGCCATGACGGCAGCGCTGCAGGCCCCTTCCGTCGTCACCATTGTCAGCGGGGATGCCGAAGCCACGGAGCCAACCGCTGGCCCCGCAGCCGACGCAGGCAGCTTCCGGGTGAAGCGCAGTGGAGGCATCGGCCGAGTGGTCGTGAAACTTCAGGCCAGCGGCAGCGCGAGTGCCGCCGATTACAGCAGCCTCCCGACCACCGTGGCCGTGCCGTTGGCCTCCACCGAAGTGGCGGTTCCACTGGTGCCAGTGTCGGATGCCATCGTCGAATCCGATGAACTCGCAGTGCTCTCGGTGCAAGTGGACGCGGCCTATACGAGCGGAGCCGCCATCACCGCCGGAGTCATGATCAAGGATGGGCTGCAACCGAATGGCACCGGCCTCCTCGCGAGCTTCTGGAAGCATCCTAACAACCCTCCTCCCAACACGACTCCCACGCTGAACACTCCCTACTTCACGGGAGCGCCAGTGCTGACGCGGGTGGATGCCACGATCAATTTCGACAACGCCGTGGCAGCATGGCCGGGAAGCCCGATTACCGTCGGCACGGCTTCCGACCACTTCTCCAGCCGCTGGGAAGGCGAGATCCTGCCGGAATACTCGCAAGCCTATACCTTCTATGCCAACGGCAATGAAATGTGCCGCTTGTGGGTCAATGGGCAGCTCCTGCCACTCGTAAACAGCAGCGGAGTCGTGCTCGACAATGACTGGGAAAACCCGCCGGTGGTCGCGACACAAGGCGAGGCATTCGCGATCGTTTCACTCGAAGCCGGCAAGCGCTATCCCATCGTTCTAGAGCACTACCAAAACACCGGCGGCCACCGCGCGATCCTCTCCTGGCAATCGCAAAGCCAGCTCAAGCAGGTCATTCCCCAAACCCGCCTCTTCCCGAATGCGCCGCCGCGCATCTATGCGCCTTTCGATGCCTTGGGGTTCATCGGCGGCCCGGCGTTCAACTTTCAGATCAAGGCCAGCGCCAAGCCAACCTCCTACTCCGCGGAGAACCTGCCCCCGGGTCTCAGCCTGAGCTCATCCACCGGCTTGATCTCCGGCGAGCCTTCCACTCCCGGCGAATGGAAAGTGATGCTGACCGCTACCAATGCCACCGGCTCCGGCTCGGCTTTCCTGACCATCACGATCGTCCAAACCAGTGGCGGCATCACCCGACAAGTGTGGAGCATGAATCCCGGCACCGGCATCGCGGAGATCCCGGTGACGACACCTCCGACCTCGTCGTCCATCATCAACTCGCTGGCGGCCCCCTTGGACACCGGGGACAACTACGGTGCCCGCCTCCGCGGTTTCCTCACGGCTCCTGAGACCGGCGAATACCGCTTCTACCTGAGAGCCGACGAGGCGGCCCAATTCTACCTCTCCGATGACGATGAAGCCGTGAATTCCTGGAAGCGGGCCGAACTTACCGCTCCGGTTTCCTCCAGCGACTGGAGTGCCGCCGCCACGTCTCACCTGCTCCATCTGGAAGCAGGCCGCCGCTACTATCTGGAAGTCCTCCACAAGGAGGACACGGACACCGATCACTTGGCCGTCGGCTGGCTCACCCCGAGCGAAATGGCGAAGGCTGCGCCCGTGATCGCGACCGTGCCAGGTCACGTGCTGACCCGCTTTGAAGACGCCGCGATGCCCAGTGCCCCCGTCTTCTCCCCCCCGGCCGCCCCACCCAATTGGACGACGGAAGCGGATACCGGAAACGACAACTTCAACGCAGCTTCCCGCTTCCTCCAGCAGGCCACCTTCGGTGCCGATAGCGCCGAGATCACGGCCCTCACCGGCATGGCTTCCTTCGACGCATGGATCGATGCCGAGTTCGCGAAGCCGGTCACCAAGCACCTGCCCTACGTCGAGCAATACCGCAACGTCACCAATCCTAACAACTCGACCTACCCCGGCACCCTCACCTTCAGCTCGTGGTGGAAGAACTCCATCCAGGGAGACGATCAGCTCCGTCAGCGGATCGCTTTCGCCCTGAGCGAAATCATGGTGATCTCGGAAAGCGGGCCGCTCGACGAACGCGCCAACACGATCTCGGACTACTACGATCTGCTGCTGGATCATTCCTTCGGAAACGTCCGTGAACTATTGGAAGCAGTCACCCTGCATCCCGCGATGGGCCGCTACCTCGACATGCTGAGGAATGACAAGCCCAACCTGACCTCCGGCAGCATCCCGAACGAAAACTACGCCCGGGAAATCCTGCAGCTCTTCTCCCTCGGTCTCTACCGGCTCAATCCGGATGGCACCCACATGCTGAATTCGAAGGGCGAGTTGATTCCGGTTTACGATCAGGATTCGATCATCGGCTACGCCCATGTCTTTACCGGTTGGGGCTACAACTACACCGGCGCTTACCGCACGAGCTTCCCCTCAACCGAGAATTGGATCGATCCAATGCGCGAGGTACCTGCCCGCCATTTCTCCGGTAGAAAGCGGATGCTGAACAATGTCGTCCTTCCCGGAATCCCGGTGCTCAACGGGAGCCCGCTCAATCCCTATGGCGACCACAGCGTCGCGGCGATCTCCGGCAATGCGGAATTCCAGGCCTTGCCGCTGCTGGAGCTCGATGCGGTTCACGACCAGCTCTTCAATCATCCCAACCTCGGGCCCTTCCTCTGCAGCCAGTTGATCCAGCGGCTGGTGACTTCCACGCCGACTCCGGGCTACGTGTACCGAGTGGTCCAGAAGTTCAATGACAACGGCTCTGGCGTCCGCGGCGACCTGAAGGCCGTGATCAAGGCCATCTTGCTCGACTATGAAGCCCGCTCGCTCGAGGCCGCCGGCTCGGCCAGCTTCGGAAAACAGCGCGAGCCGCTCTTGCGCGTCACCCAGCTCGCCCGTTCCTTCCGTCCGGCCAATAATTTCGCCGGCACCTACACCCAGGATGGCGGCATTATCACGGTCAATACCGGCACGATGAACCATCGCTTGGGCAATGGCCAAAAGGTGCTACTCGGATTCTCCGGTGCAACCGTCCAGTCGCAGGATGGCGACTACACGTTGATCGCCGCGCCACCTGCGAATTCCTTCACCGTCAGAACCCGCGACATCTACCGGGGAACTTGGACTCAGGCAGCTTCAACCAACCTCATCACGGTCACGACTCCGACCGACCACGGCTTCGCCACCGGCCAGTCAGCTTACCTCCGCTTCCGTACAGGTGCAGCAGACCCTCTCGTCAGCGGCGTCTTCCCCGTCACCCGAACGGGCAACACGACCTTCACCGTGACTTCACCGGATACGCCCGTCACCGCGAGATCGGGTGACATCGATGTCGCGTTCTTCCGTGGTGGCTACTCGCAAGCCGCGAATGGCGAACTGAATGTAACCTGCGGAACACTCCCGGGTCTCGCCATCAACGGGAAATTGACGATGAGCTTCACCTCGATCAGCAACCCCGCCCCACCGGACGGAGTGTATGTGATCACCGCCATCAGCGGGACCGAACCACGTCGCCTCACGCTTCAAATACCGAACCCTGCGGACCCACCGGTGCCGCCAACGATCCCCCCGCCGACCACTCTCGCCCGCTCGGGGACCTTCAATGGCGCACCTCACGCGCCCACCTTGGATCGCACGGGTGATACCGTTTCCGGCTACTCGGACTGGAACGTCGGCAGCACCGACACGGTGCTCGGCCAGACGCCGTTGAACTCGCCCACCGTCTTCAACTTCTTCACGCCCGACTACAAGTTCCCCGGCATCCTTGCCAACAGCAACCTCGTCACGCCGGAGTTCCAGATCAGCTCCGATACCAACGTGATCCGCCAGGCGAATTTCCTCTTCGGCGGCATCTATCACACCACCGGCACCGGGGTCACCTCAGGCTATACAAACGGCTTCAGCGCCTTCGCCGGCGGGGCCCATGACATCATGATGGACTTTTCCCCGTGGATGGGGCCGCGCACCACCGGCACCGACTACTGGACGAACACCAACAACCTCCGCGCCCTGATCCAGGAGCTGGCGAAGATCCTGATGCCCGGGCAAATGAGCCAGGCAATGGAAGACGAGATCTACAACTTCGTCTCCACCACCACGGGCACGGGCTTCATCACCTACCCCGCATCCCCTTCCGATGCCGACCGGCGAAACCGGGTCCGAGCCATCATCTACTTCATCGCCGTTTCCCCCGAGCACGCGATCCAACGCTGAGCCCACATCCACGAAACGTCATGTCCACCATCGACCAGGACCGCGCCCGCCTCCTCCGCTCCCGCCGTGACTTCTTCCGCACCATCGGCGGTGCCGCATTGGGCTCCGCCGCCATTTCCACCACGCTTCGGGATTTCCGGCTGATCAACTCCGCCCTCGCCCAAGGCAACGGTGTCGGTGGCTCCTTTACCGACTACAAGGCGCTCGTCTGCATCTTCCTCAACGGCGGGAACGATGCCAACAACCTGATCGTCCCGCGCGGAGCCCAGCACGCGAACTACATGGCGATCCGGCAGGGCCTGGGTATTGCCGAGTCGTTTCTGCTGCCGATCAGCCCGTTGAACAGCGACGGCAACGAATACGGCTTCCATCCCCTTTGCCCGCAACTGCAAAGCCTCTTCCAAGCTGGCAAGCTGGCGACAATGTTCAACGTGGGCCCGCTGCTCTTCCCGACCAGCCGCATCCAGTATCAGAAGAAGCTGGTGGCCCTGCCTCCACAGCTTTTCTCCCACTCCGACCAGGTTACCCATTGGCAAACCTCCCTGCCGGACCAGCCCCCGCGCACGGGCTGGGGCGGTCGCGTCGCCGACTACTTGCATCCCTATCAGGACGAGTTGCTCACGGATCCGGTGGAGCGTGCCAAGATCTCCCTCTGCACCAGCATCTCGGGAGCCAATACCTTCGAGGTCGGAAATTCCGTCCAGCAGTTCCATGTTTCCACCAGCGGCGCGGTCACCCTGTCGGGTGCCGCCACCGGCTCGGCGCGGGAAAATGTGGTCCGCAACATCGCAAAACTCTCGCAGACCAATCTGCAGGCCGATGCCTTCGGAGACGTCATCGAGAACGCCATCACTGCCGGAGCCGTCCTCAATAGCGCGGTGGCGGCCACGTCTTCCGGTGCCACCCCTCCTTGGGTCTGGGATACACCATTTCCTTCGGGCGGTCTCGGCGATCAGTTGAAGATGGTCGCCCGCATCATCGCCGGGCGGAATTCGCTCAAGGTGAAGCGCCAGATCTTCTTCGTCTCGGCCGGCGGCTACGACACCCATACCGACCAGATGGGGGTCAATGATGATCCCCTCACGGGCTCGCACGCCAACTTGCTCTCGACCCTCAGCCAAGCGATCGGCGCATTCCAGGCAGCCATCGAACAGATCGCCGCGAGCACCAGGCCGGGCATCGGCGATCCCGCTCTTGCGAATAGTGTGGTCGGCTTCACCACCTCCGATTTCGGCCGCACATTCCCGACGAATGGCCAAGGCAGCGACCATGGCTGGGGAAGCCATCACGTCATCTTCGGTGGCAATGGCAATCCCACCACCGGTGCCGTGATCGGCCGCAAGACCTACGGCACTTTCCCCGTGCTGCAAGTCAACGGTCCTGACGACACCAGCACCGGACGCTGGATCCCGACCACCAGTGTGGACGAATACAGCGCCACGATGGCGAAATGGTTCGGCGTCGATGCCGCCCACTTGCCCGTGGTATTCCCGAATCTCGGCCGGTTCGCGAACCCGGATCTCGGCTTCATGCGCGTCTGAACTGAACTACGAGAACCACCGTAGTCCCTTCCGATGAAAGTCCTGGCCGGAACCATCGCCGCGCTCCTTCTGTTAGGCCTCGCCCTTTGGCGACCATGGGAGGATGCCGCACCACCACCTGCTCCTGCTCCCGCCCCTCCGGCGGAAAAAACCACGCCGGTGCCAGCAGCAGATCGGGTTTTGGCGCCTGAACCGGATGTGACCCCCGTCCCTCCGCCGACTCCCCCACCACCGGGGAATGATTTGTCGAAGCTCACGACCGAGGAAATCCAGCGCGTCCGCACCGCCATCGACAGCATGGAACTCACGCTGCGTGACTATTCCGTCGCGTTGGGGGGGAACCCTGTCGGGACCAATGCCGAGATCACCGCTGCCTTGCTTGGCGACAATGCCAAGCAACTCAAGCTGGAGGTGCCCTCCGGCTCCACGGTCAATCCCGAGGGCCAGCTCTGCGATCCCTGGGGCACGGCGTGGTTCTTCCACCAGCTCAGCGCAAAGAAAATGGAGCTTCGCAGCGCCGGCCCGGACCGAAAAATCTACACGGAGGACGATTTCGTCCGCTGATCCGGAGATCAGCCGAGACGGAACGTGATCCGCGCCTTGGTCACGTCGTAAGGAGACATTTCCATCTTCACCCGGTCGCCGACGACCAGACGGATGAAACGCTTGCGCATCTTGCCGGAAATGTGAGCGAGCACCTCATGGCCGCTCTGAAGCTGTACACGGAACTGAGTACCAGCGAGAACCGAGGTAATCATGCCTTCGACCTCCACGGACTTCTCTTCGCCGTCGGGGCCCAATTTGCGCGGCCGCGGGCCATTCCGGGAACCACGTCCACCACCACCTCGTCCTCTATATCCTTGGCTCATGCAATTGAAAGGCC
>Ga0307406_10000504_pt1 | contig 22399 bp, 18 predicted proteins | sample 322Cmetagenome_3_FD_203706 | JGI IMG/M metagenome (GOLD analysis project Ga0307406, IMG submission 203706) | Maize rhizosphere microbial communities from greenhouse at UC Davis, California, United States - 322HYB-C-2 | ecosystem: Host-associated > Plants > Roots > Rhizosphere > Soil | place...
TTCATTATTGGTTTCTGGTTAAGTCAATTAGGCTGATAGTTGCTGCGTTTTTTTGTGAACAATAAAAGGGTAAACCAAATAATAAAATGAAATAACGCCTAAGGTAAACAATATAATAAAACTGCTTAGCCAGTTAGGCATGTCAATAGAGTATCTTGTGATAAAACCTTCAAGAAATCCGGCACTAATTGTGAAAGGAAATGTGCTTAAGAAAATTTTAAAACTGTTTTTAAAACCAATTTTAAAAGAATTTACTCTCGAGAAAGTTTTAGGAAAAAGGATTGAAGCACCTAAAATAAATCCGGCAGCAGTTTCGATTACGATAGCAAAAATTTCCATAGAACCATGAATCCAGATTCCGCGAACACTTTTCCAGAAAACTCCTTGTTCATAAAAAAAATATTGAAAAGAGCCCAGCATAATACAGTTTTGCATCGAAATATAAAAAGTTCCAAGTCCGCCAAAAATGCCATAAATGTAACATCTGGCTCCCACATACAGGTTGTTCATCGTAATTCCGATAAAACTTCCCCAATTGCTGCCGGTACCATAGACCGCCATTGGATCTCCTTTTTTAATATTCTCTAAAGTCATATTAACGTAGCCATCGCCCAAAATTAACCTGACAAAATTCTGATCATAAATAGCAGAAACTACGCCAATGCCAACGGTTATAAAAAACAGCACAAATGAATAGATTAAATATCTTCTGTATTCGTAAACAAGCAACGGAACTTCTGTTTTAAAAAATTCCATAAACCTGTTTTTTTCTGCCCGTTTGGTTTTGTAAATCTTCTGATAAATCTGCGATGCCAAATGATTTAAGTAAATTACAGTCTTACTTTTTGGGTAATACGTCTGGGCATACGACAAGTCATTCATCATTTGAATGTACAAATTAGCTAACTCATCAGGATTTTTTTTAGCTTTACCGAAAATTGCTAGCTCAAATTCCAGCCATTTTTCTTTATTTTGTTTTATGAAGGCGATCTCTCTCATTGAGGGCTAAAATATAAAATATGTCAGAATTATCAATAAATACGACGCAAAATGTCAAAATAAATTTTATAGCTGCCTCTGCAGGCGAGCGAATAGGTTCTTATTTCATAGATCTTGCTATAAAAATAGCCTATGTTATAGTAATTACCATGGTATTTTTTTATTGGCTAAAGCTTGGTTTGCTATTGGATAAATTAGATAACTGGTCCAGAATGTCGATTATTTTCTTGTTTTATCTGCCAGTAATAATTTATTCGATCACTTTAGAAAGTATTTTTGAAGGACAAACGATTGGAAAAAAGATTTTAAAAATTAAAGTTGTAAAAATTGATGGTTACCAGGCAGGTTTTGGGGACTATCTTATGCGTTGGTTTTTCAGGCTCGTTGATATTTCTCTTTTTAGCGGAATAATTGCTTTAATAACAGTAGTTTCAAGTAAAAAAGGGCAGCGATTAGGCGATATGGTTGCGGGTACATCTGTAATTACTTTAAAAAATAAAATCAACATAAGCCACACTATTCTGGAAGAAATCGGATCAGCTTATGTACCCACGTATCCTTTGGTTATAAAGTTGTCTGACAATGATATGCGTATTGTTAAAGAAACTTTTCAAAAAGCAGAACTTAAAAATGACTATGAAACAATAGCAAAATTAGTTGCTAAGGTTGAGAGCGTTACCGGAATCAAAAATCAATCGGGAAATCAACGTGATTTTCTTCGCACAATTTTGAAGGATTACAATTTTTATACACAGAATATGTAACCCAAAAAATGCTTTAAGCATTCGCAACTTGTAATTCAAAAAAAATGTTTCACTTATTAGATATAGTCGGCACGATGGCCTTTGCAATGTCGGGCGCTTTGACAGCAATGCACAAAAAACTAGACCCGTTTGGCGTTTTTATTATAGCATTTGTCACTGCAGTTGGCGGCGGAACACTACGTGACATTTTAATTGGCAGAACACCAGTGGGCTGGATGATGAACCTGCAATATGTTTATGTTATAATTTTAGGATTTGGACTTGCTATTTTATTTCGTAAAAAATTTGACAAATTAAGGACATCATTGTTTTTATTTGACACAATCGGATTGGGTGTTTTTACTTTGATTGGTCTTGAAAAAGGACTAACTGTCGGATTGCACCCTGTAATATGTATTGCCTTAGGGACAATGACAGCATGCTTTGGGGGTGTTATTCGTGATATTTTGTGTACTGAAATCCCAACTATTTTTAGAAGGGAAATTTATGCAACGATTTGTATTTTTGGCGGAATCATTTTTTTTCTGCTTAGAAAATTAAATCTCGAAGATGATGTCTTATATTTGGTAACTTCTTTGATTATCATTGCTATACGATTATTAGCTGTGAAATATAAATGGTATCTAAAAGCATTTGATCACAAGTAGGAGACGCGAAATGAAGAAATCAGGATGACTAAATATACCGTAAAAAAATACGAACAAAAAGATTTCGCGATTTGGAACGATTTTATCGGTCAGGCCAAAAATGCAACGTTTTTGTTTCACCGTAATTTTATGGAATATCACAAAGAACGTTTTGATGATTTTTCTCTTTTGATATTTGAAAATCAGAAGTTGGTGTCTGTTTTTCCGGCCAATAAACTGGGAAATTCAGTACATTCGCATCAAGGACTTACATATGGAAATTTGGTTTATAATGATACTACCAGACTGAGTTCAATAATTGAAATTTTTCAGTCGGTTTTAATTTTTTTGAATGAGAATAAAATTTCAAAATTAAATATTAAAATTCTGCCGTCAATTTATAATCTCAAGCCTGCAGAAGAAATTTTATACAGTTTGTTTTTAGCAGAAGCAAAATTGATTCGGAGAGATTCGCTTTCTGTAATTGATTTGTCTCAAGATAACATTCTTTCAAAAATTAGAAAAAGAAATTTTAAAAAAGGGGCTTCAAAGAAACTGATTATTAAAGAAGAAAATGATTTTGACTCTTTTTGGGATAAAATTTTAATTCCGAATCTTCATAAAAAGCACAACGCAAAACCTGTTCATTCGATAGAAGAAATAAGTCGTTTAAAATCTCTTTTTCCTCAAAATATTCATCAGTTCAATGTTTATTTTGAAGATACGATAATAGCAGGAACAACTGTTTTTGAAACAGAAACGGTGGCACATTGTCAATATATTTCCAAAAATGAAGATGAAAATAATTTAGGAAGTCTCGACTTTTTATTTCAATATTTAATTCAGGAAAGATTTGCACAAAAGCGTTTTTTTGATTTTGGAATCTCTAATGAAAATCAGGGAAAAAATCTAAATGAGGGATTGTCTTACTGGAAAGAAAGTTTTGGCGCCGGAACAATTGTCCATGATTTTTATGAAGTTGAAACGTCCAATTATACTCTTTTAAATAATGTTTTAATATGATTTCCTTTCTAGATTTAAAAAAAATAAACCAAGCTTACGAAAATGCTTTTCAGGAAAAGCTGAAAACGGTTTTGAATAATGGCTGGTATATTTTAGGAAAGGAAACAGAAACATTTGAAAAAGCTTTTGCGCTATATTGTAATGCTGAATATTGCATAGGAGTAGGAAATGGCTTTGATGCTTTAACATTAATTTTCAAGGGTTATATTCAGTTAGGAAAACTTCAGAAAGGAGATGAAGTTATAGTTCCTGCCAATACATATATCGCCAGTATTCTAGCAATTTTAGAAGCAGATTTGGTTCCGGTTTTAATTGAGCCAAAACTTGAGACTTACAACATAAATCCTGCTTTAATCCGAAAAAAAGTTACTTCTAAAACAAAAGCAATTTTAGCAGTTCATTTATATGGTCAATTGGCAGAAATGAATGAAATCAATGCAATTGCAGAAGAAAATAATCTGTTAGTTATAGAAGATGCGGCACAGGCCCATGGTACATTCAGCAATCTAAAATCGGCAAGTGCTTATAGTTTTTACCCGGGAAAAAATTTGGGTGCTTTGGGCGATGGCGGCGCTATTGTCACAAATGATTATGAGTTGTCAAAAGTCATATTATCACTTCGTAATTATGGTTCAGAAAAAAAATATCATAACCAATATATTGGTGTAAATTCAAGATTAGATGAGTTGCAGGCAGCATTTTTGAACCTTAAATTACCAAATTTGAATGCTGATAACGATAAACGCCGCGCAATTGCAAAACGCTATTTGTCTGAAATTAAAAATGAGAAAATCATATTGCCATTTTGGGATTTTTCGAACAATCATGTATTTCATTTGTTTGTAATCAGAACTGAAAATAGAGCGGCACTACAGGAGTATTTAGCTCAAAACGATATTCAGACTGTCATTCATTATCCCATTCCTCCACACAAACAAAAGGCATTTTCAGACTGGAATAATCTATCATTTCCCATAACGGAAAAAATTCATGATGAAGTTTTGAGTTTGCCTATTAGTCCTGTTTTAACTGATGACGAGGTTGGGTTTGTTATTGAGATTTTAAATAAATATTAATTTGAAATTGGTAAAATGACAGAATTAAAATTAACCATCAAGAGATATGTCCCAGAAAAAATTTGGATTTCGCTTATTAAAATTTATAATTTCACACGTTTAAGAGAGTTGTATGATGTGTATTTAATTGGCAAAGCAACAAAAAAGCATCAAAAGGCACTTCAAATTGTCAAAAAAAAAGAAAAGATAAAAGTTGCTTTTTTCTTAATTCATGAATCTGTCTGGAAATATGATGTGCTTTTTGACTTAATGCTCAAACATCCCAGTTTTGAACCTATACTGTTTGTCTGTCCGGCTGTAAATTTTGGTATGGAAAATATGTTGTTTGAAATGAATAAAACATATGATACATTTAAAAAGAAAGGTTATAATATTATTAAAACATATGATGACAAAGCGGGAGAATATCTGGATATAAAAAAGGCTTTTTCGCCAGATATAATCTTTTTTACAAATCCATATGAAGGTCTTCAGGATTATAGGTACTATATAAAACACTTTTCAGATACATTAACTTGTTATGTGCCGTATGCAATCATGACAGTTAATTATGATTTTATCTATAATTTACAATTCCACAATCTTGTTTGGAAAATTTTTTCTGAAACTCCCGTTCATAATGAAATAGCACTGCAAAAACAAAGAAATAAAGGAAGAAATAATGTATTAACAGGTTATCCGGGATTTGATCAATTATTGATCAATAAAAGCCCAAATAATGCTGTTTGGAAAAATACAAGTTCTCATCTGAAAAAGGTTATATGGGCACCACATCATGCTATAGCAGAGTGGAATAAAGTCGCAAATTTTCTAGAATATTATGATTTCTTTTTGGAATTGGCTGATAAGTACAGCGATAAGATACAAATTGCATTTAAGCCACATCATTTACTAAGAATTAAGTTAGAGCAAGAGTATTGGGGTAAGGAAAAAACGGATATTTATTATAATAAATGGATGAACCTTTCAAATGGTCAATGTGAAAATGGAGAATATATAGATCTTTTTTTAACATCAGATGCGTTAATTCATGATTGTGGTTCATTTATGGCAGAATATCTTGTTACTGGAAAACCAGCACTTTTTATGGTTAGAAATGAATCAGTTATGGAGCATTGGAATGTTTTTGGTGAAAAAGCAGTAAATGCACATTATCAATCCCGAAATAAAAAACAATTAATAGATTTTATTGAAAATGTTGTGTTAAATGGAAACGATTGGATGAAAGAAGAGCGTAATAATTTTGTGCATAGCACCTTGATTCCTAAAAACAAACTCACAGCTTCACAAAACATATTAAAATATTTACAAGGCCAGATCTTTTAATCTAATTAAGTTGTTAATTTTAAAGTATTTGGATTTGGCAGCAATAAAAGGTATTATTATAATTTGATTGAGTGAAATTTGACATAAATAATTTATATACATGCACAATGCCTCTCTAAAGTCTGTTGCAGCAAAAGGAATTTTTTGGTCAGCAGTTGATAAGTTTGCTGTTCAAATCGGACAATTTGTTGTGAGTGTATTGCTTGCCCGGATTTTAATGCCAGAAGATTTTGGATTGATAGGAATGTTATACATTTTTATAGCCATATCACAAACGTTTATTGAAAGTGGACTTGGCACAGGTTTGATTCAACGTCAATCCAGATCGGATATTGACTTTTCGACTCTGTTCGTATTTAATTTAATTGTAAGCTGCTTTTTTTATTTGGTTTTATTTTTCTTAGCACCTTTTATTTCCTCTTTTTTTGAGCAGCCACGCTTAACAGATCTGACTAGAATTTTGGGTTTAAGTTTGCTTCTAAATGCTGTTGGAATAGTTCAAAGAACGAAATTAACAATTGCAATTGACTTTAAATCTATAGCAAAAAGCAACGTGATTGGAATGATTACAGGAGGATTATGTGGTGTAATAGCTGCTGTAAATGAATTTGGAGTGTGGTCATTAGTTGTTCAAATGCTGATGAGTTCTTTGGCTTCGTCAGTTTCTTTGTGGTTTTTAAGTAATTGGAAACCTTCTATTACTTTTTCTAAAAAATCTTTCGAATCTTTATTTAGCTATGGTTCAAAACTTTTAATGGTGGGTCTGTACGCTCAATTACTAAATAATATCTATAATATTTGTTTAGGGAAATTTTATTCCACTGCTTCATTAGGATATTATACAAGAGCTAAAAATTTGGCAGATATATCTGCAGGTACAATTGTTAGTGTTTTACAGCAAGCCACATTTCCAATACTTACATCTGTACAACACAATACAGAGAAATTAATTTCTATTTGCAGTAGAATGATCCGTATGTCAGCTTTTTTTATTGTTCCAATCATGACTCTTATCGCTTTGCTTGCTAAACCAATCGTAGTTCTGTTACTTACTGACAAATGGATTGATCTAATTCCGCTTTTGCAGTGGCTGGTTTTTTCACGTATTTTTCTTCCTTTGAGTACTATGAATTTAAATTTATTAAATGCTGTTGGGCGTTCTGATTTATATCTCAAAGTTGATTTATCTAAACTACCTATAACAATTATAGTAATGGTTATTACAATTCCTTTGGGAGTAAAAGCTATAGTAATTGGACATGTTTTTACATCAGCTCTTTTTTTTGTTATAAATGCTTATATTCCTGGTAAGTTATATGGTTATGGGCCACTCCATCAACTAAGAGATATATTGCCATTTTTTTTAGCAACAATGGTAATGGCAATTTTAGTATTTGCGTTGTCCTGCTTTATAAATAATTTAATACTTCAATTGCTTTTTGGAGGTGTACTTGGAGTTGTAAGTTATTTATTTACCTGTTGGGTATTAAAACTAGAAGAATTAAATGAGGTTTGGAAGCTGCTTTTGAAGTTAAAAAAAAGATAAAAAGTTAATTAATTATTCTTCCAGGTTTCTAAGTATTGTTCAGCAATTTTTATATAATTATGTTCTTTTTGTACAAATGTTGTTGCACGTTTTCCAATAGCAACTATTTCTTCAGGATTTTCAATTAAAAAAGATAATTCCTGAAATAAATAATCAACATCAGGGAGAGCATTTACGCATACTCTGTCTGAGATTTTATAATATTCTGCAAAATCATTTTCAGCCCCAGTAAAGACTACTTTTCCCTTTGCCATAGCTTCAAGGGCGTTAAAACCCTGATCTTGAGAAGTGCACTGATCTAAAAGAATATGAGCTTTATTATAAAGATTTATATATTCAGGATATGGAATTGTGTTGGCTATAATTATGTCAACTTTTTCATTATACTTTTTCTTAACCAAATCTAAAGCTTTTTCAAAATAGAGAATTCCTTTTTGATGGTAACTATATTTACTTATTCCAAGAAAAATAATTATTTTCTTTGTGATTACTAATGGCTCAGATTTTAATTTAGTAATATCAATCGGGTACGGTATAAAACCTTTATAAATGCGGCTTTTTTTATTGGCCTCAACATAATCAAAATCTGTTGCTATTAATCCGTTAAAATGAGCTGTGATAAAATTATGGATTTTACTATGTCCTTTGCTAAAATAATCAAAGAACTGAATATGTTCTTTTAATTTTGGATTGGCAAAAAAAGGCAGCATTAACGACTTGTAACTTTTATTTTCCATGTAAAATTTCAAAGTCAAGTAGTCAATACCTGCTGATAAAACAAAGCTCTTTTTGTTAGAGTAGAATATTTTTTTTATAAAAAAGAATTCCAGGAATTTAAATGTTTTTATCGGAGCTTCATTTACAAATTGAACAACATCAAAGTTTTTTAATTTTGATAAATGTAAATAAAAACGGAATCCATATTCTAGACCAACTATATCAAATTTAAATAAGCGGTATAAGATTTTTCTTGGAATTATAAAGATTCTTTTTGTTAAAAATTTTGCTTCGTGATCATAATCAACGGGATAGGATCTGTATCCGTTACTGTTGCCAATAAGAATTACTTCATGTCCTAGTTTAACCAATCCCTTTTTTAGGGAATTGTGTAATAAACTATATTCTCCAACAAGTAAAATCTTCATTAATGTTATATTTGTTGCTAAAATAGTCAAAATGCGCAAATCAACCAATCAAAAACCCAGTGTTTGTATTGTTTCTGATCAGCTTGCCGGAGGTGGAGCAGAGCGTTGTTCGGGATTATTATCTGTTTTTTTTGAACGAAATAATATTGATGTGTTTCATGTAATTGTTCTGGATAAAGTAGAATATGAGTACGCAGGAAAGCTTATAAATTTTGGGAAATTAAAGAATAAGAAAAATGACTTTTTTAATAAAGCCAAAAGATTTTATTTTCTTAGAGCTTTTTTTAAAAAGAATAAGTTTGATTTTATAATTGATACTAGAGTTAAAAATTATAATTTACAGGAGTATTTCATTTCTAAATATATTTTCTCTTCTCCTTTAATACAAATAGTTCATAGTTATATGACTGATTTATATTTTCCTAAAATTAAATTTATAGCAAAGAATATATATTCACATTGCTATAAAATCGTGGGGGTGTCTCATGAAATTAAAAAGAAGATAAACCGGGATTATAAATATTCGAATGTGGAGACAATTTATAATCCTATTGATTTTGAATATGTAAACAGACAGTTACGAAAAGACGAAATTCCGGTTTCAAATCGTTATATTCTGGCAGTTGGAAACATGGAAAGTAATGTAAAACAATTTGATGTATTAATAGATTGTTATTCTAAATCCAATTTAATAAATGAAAATATAAAATTGATTATTATTGGAGAAGGAAATTTAAGGATTAAATTAGAGCAATATGTAAGGGAACTTCATTTAGAACATTTAATCACATTCAAAGGTAAAATTGAGAATCCATTTCCGTATTATAAAAATGCTTTTTTTACAGTTTTATCCAGTAAGCATGAAGGATTTCCAAATGTAGTGGTTGAATCATTAGCTTGTTCTACGCCAGTAATAGCGTTTGACTGCCTGTCGGGACCGAAGGAAATTATTTTAAATAGAGAAAATGGGTTGCTTGTAGAAAATCAGGATAGAGAAAAATTAACCGAAGCAATGAACTTATTTATCAGTGATAAAGAATTATACGATTACTGTAAAAGCAATTCTTTTCAAAGTGTACAACATCTTGATCTTGATTTAATAGGTAAAAAATGGCTGGAATTAATGAAACTTAATTAGAAAAATATAATTATGCATATAGATTTGATTGAAATTCCTTCTATTGAAAACAGGTTAGGCAATCTTGGTATTATTGAAAATGATGTAATTCCTTTTGAGATAAAAAGAGTGTACTATCTTTATGATATTCCAAGTAATGCAATTCGTGGAGGACATTCACACAAAAAATTGCAACAAGTTCTGATTGCTATTTCCGGAAGTTTTGATGTGATTCTAAAAGACGGAAATTCAGTTGAGAAAGTGACATTAAATAAGCCAAATAAAGGACTTCTGATAAAAAACAATACATGGAGAGAATTGGAAAATTTTTCCTCGGGAGCAGTTTGTTTAGTTTTAGCGTCAACAATTTATGATGAGGATGATTATGTAAGAGATTTTAATGAATTCCTGACCCTAAAAAAATGAAAATTTTATACATAACTCCTGATATAACAAACTCAGGAGGGATTGCCAGAGTTATTTCCTTAAAAACAAATTATTTAATTGATAAGCTGAATTATGAAATCTGTATTCTGACAGTAAATAATAATTCTTCGGATTCTTTTTATGAATTTAATCCCAAAATTAAATGGTTTAAAATTATCCAATCAAAAAATAAGCTGCTGTTTGTATGGCGTTATAGAAGTTTGATTAAAAAAAGTGTTTCTCAAACAAATCCTGATGTTATAGTTTTTTGTGATTCTGCTCTCTCGGTTTTTATCCCTTGGATGGTAAAAATTAAAAAGCCAATAGTTTTTGAAACTCATATTTCTGCTTACCTGAAAAAAATAATAAATAAAGGATTTTTAAATGCGATCAGATTTGTAATTGTTCGTTTTTTAAAAAAAATCACATTTAAAAAAATGGATAAATTTATTGTATTAACGCAGGAGGCAGCCAGTGAATGGGATATTAATAATTGTAAAATAATCCCAAATCCAAGAAGTTTTTCTTTATTGCGTAAATCAAATTTAGAAAACAAAAAAGTTATTGCAATCTGTAGGCATAGTTATGAAAAAGGCTTGGATAGGTTATTATTAATATGGGAAAAGATTGTAGAAAAACACCCAGATTGGAGTCTTGATATATATGGAGAGTGGAATACTGATAGGACATATCAAAAGATGGCGGTAAACCTTGAAATCTCAAATAGTGTAAATTTTATTGCTCCTGTAGTTAACATACAAGAGAGTTACCAAAATGCTTCCATCTTTTTAATGACTTCTCGTTCAGAATCATTTCCTATGGCACTTATTGAAGCAATCAGTTCCGGATTACCCTGCGTTGTTTACGATTGTCCAAATGGTCCAAATGCAATTATTAAAAATAATGAAAACGGATTTCTTATTGAAGATGGAAATGAGAATTTATTTTTAGAAAAGTTGGGGCTTTTGATTGATAATAAAAATTTGCGTGTTGAAATAGGGGATAAAGCATTTAAAAGCGCTGAAAAATATGACATTGAAATAATAATGAAAATTTGGGATGATGTATTTAAGGATTTAAAAAAACAAGAATAAACAAAATGAAACTAAGATTGAATAAAGATTTTTACAACTCATTTCACATAATTCTTCAAAGTGCAATAATACCCCAACCTATAAAGGTCAAAAATAAATAGAGACGGTTTTTTACTCAGTAATTGCTTCAAAAGCAAAGGTTTTACTATTTTGAATCCAAAAGCAATTATAGATCGAAGATAATATTTTTTTATGATTTGAAAGTAGTACGAAAGTTTTACATAATCAGAAGAAATTAGATTAGAATCGACTAAGTTTTTTAATCCAACAACAGCTTCTTCAGATTTTTTCAAAAATGTTTTGCTATCCTCAATTCCTAAATGATAAACAGGATTTTCGATGTGAATAATTTCAATTTTATTTTGCATTAATTCATACGAAAACAAAGTGTCTTCATGTCTTAGATTCGGAATGTTTTCATTAAAAGTTACCGTAGAAAAAAGATTTTTTTTAATTAAAAAATTTAAAGTTAAAAACGAGAGATAAGGATTTTTTTCTCGATCTGAAACATTTAAAGCTTCTCTTTTTTTTCCATAAATCCATCTCAAAAGTTCATTTGCCGACGGTTTTGAGCTTTCATATAAAATGCCGCCATAAACAACTTTTTCATTAGTATTTATTTGTGAAATATAATTAGAAATAAAGTTGCCATGAACCGGTATTGTATCAGCATCCAGAAAAAGCAGGTTTTCATAAATTGCTTTTTGGGCTAATAAATTCCGGATAGCACTTCGGCCAATATTTTTTTCTAAAACAGAATATGTGGAATTTTTATATTGATTTATTTTCTGATTCTCAGACGTAAAAACATCGGAAGCATCATCCAAACAAATAATCTCAAAAAGAATATTACATTTTAAAACCTGATAATACAATGTTTCGACAAGTGTAAAAACATTATAATTATAAACAGGAATTAAAATAGAAAGCATTACACGCTGCGTTGCACAACCTCAAAAATTCTTTCGTCCTCACATTTTAATGTCTTAGATGGGAACTTCATCAATAAAGCATAATCATGGGTTGCCATGATAACGGTTTTGCCATTTGCATTGATAGTTTTTAATACCTCTAAAACTTCTGAACTTGTCTGCGGGTCAAGATTTCCCGTTGGCTCATCTGCAAGAATAAACTCAGGATCATTAAGCAAAGCTCTTGCAATCGCAACACGCTGTTGTTCACCGCCTGAAAGCTGATGAGGCATTTTGTTTAAGAATTCTTTCATTCCTACCTTATCCAAAACTTCATCGATTTTGTGTTCCATAGCTTCTTTTTCTGTCCATCCGGTTGCTCTCAAAACAAAAAGCATGTTGTCCTTAACAGAACGGTCGGGAAGGAGTTTGAAATCCTGAAATACAATTCCGATTTTACGTCTCAGGTATGGAATGTCTTTTTCTTTTAAAGTTGCCAAATCAAATTCAACTATGTGGGCTTCACCTTCTGTTAAAGGCAAATCGGCATATAAAGTTTTTAAAAAAGTACTTTTTCCGGAACCTGTTTTTCCGATAATGTAGATGAATTCACCATGTTGAACATCTAAATTAATATGAGAGATAATTTTTCTTCCTTCTTGATATATAGTGACTTCCTTAAGAGATAGTACGGTTTGTGACATAATAAATTGATTTGAATGGTAAAAGTAATAAGATAACGGGTGGATTCAAAATAAATTTCAATGATTTCTAAAGAAAATCTTTCAAAAAAGCATCATAAAAACCAAACCCAATAAGGGATGCAACCTAAACTCTTTGCAAAAAAATGAAAACATACCCATAGATTACACTACAAGGTAGTAAAATATTTGTTTTGATAGTTTGAGTACCAATAATTTGTGGCTCACAATGCTGTAAAATAACAACTATTAAAAAAAATGTTCATAATAAAAGCCCAAAACGTTTCGTTATAAACGGTATAAAATGATAAATTTGAATACTAAACATAATTAAAATGCGTAAACTTTCCTGGTTCTTTTTATTGCAAATTGTCCTTTTTTCGACCATAGTTTCGGCACAAAAATCAGCTATATATACTTACGATTTAAAGGATTTTGACAAAGCACTGGCTTTATATAATGACAAACAGTACGCTTCGGCACAACATATTTTTGAGTATGTAAAAAACAATGCAACGACTGAAGAAGTGAAGTCTGACTGCGCTTATTACATTGCAAACTGTGCTATAAGGACCAATCAGCCAAATGCTGATGCCCTGATGGAGAAGTTTGTTGAGGAGTATCCAACAAGCACCAAACAAAATCAGGCTTACATAGAAGCGGCTCATTTTTTCTTCGAGCAGGGAAATTATGCAAAAGCGCTGCAATGGTTTGATAAAGTAGATGAAAGCTATATGAGTAAATCTGATTTGGATAAATTTAATTTCCAAAAAGGATACAGTTATTTTAATGCCAAAAAGAAAAATGAAGCTACGACCTATTTTAATAAAGTCGTTAATTCACCGGAATTTGGTTCACAAGCCAAATATTATTTAGGTTTTATGGCTTATGAAGGTGATGATTATAAAGAAGCTACCAAATATTTTGATGAAGTTTCGGGCGAAGAAAAATACAAAGAAAAGCTTTCATATTTTCAGGCTGATATGAATTTTAAATTAGGGAATTTTCAAAAAGCAATCGATTTGGGGCAAGCTGCCATGAGCAAATCAAATGAACTAGAAAAATCAGAACTGAATAAAATTATTGGAGAAAGTTATTTCAACCTAAAACAATACGGTAAAGCGATTCCATATTTAGAGCAATATGCAGGCCGAAAAGGAAAATGGAATAATACAGATTTTTATCAATTGGGATATGCTTATTACGAGCAGAAAGAGTATGAAAAGGCAATTTCTCAATTTAATAAAATTATCGAAGGAAAAGATTTTGTGGCACAAAATGCCTATTATCATTTGGGTCTGAGTTACTTAAACACGGGCAAAAAACAAGAAGCACTGAATGCTTTCAAAAATGCTTCAGAAATGGATTTTAATGCACAAATCCAGGAAGATGCCGCTTTAAATTATGCTAAACTGAGTTATGACATAGGAAATGCCTATCAAACTGTTCCGGGAATTTTACTTGATTTCTTAAAAAAATATCCAAATAATTCAAGCAGACCCGAAGTAGAAAAATTATTAGTCGATTCTTATATTTCATCTAAAAACTACAAAGAAGCGCTGGTTTTATTAGAAAAAAACAGAACTCCCGAAAATAAATTAGCGTACCAAAAAGTGCTTTTTTACAGAGGATTGGAATTATACAATGATACAAATTATACAGAAGCACTAAAAATGTTCAACAGTGCCGTAAAAGAGCAAAAAGATCCTGATTTTACCGCTCGCGCCACTTTCTGGAAAGCAGAATCAGAATATGTTACCGATGATTTTCAATCAGCATTAATTAGCTATAAACAATTTGCAGGTTTAGCCGCAGCAAAAGCTACTGATGAATATAAAAACATTAATTATAACATTGCCTATACTTATTTTAAATTAAAGGAATACGATCAGGCTGGAAATTATTTTCAGGCACAAATTGATAATTCAAAACAAGATAAAGCTCGTTTAAACGATTCATATTTGCGTTTGGGAGATTGTCGTTTTGTAAATGCAAAATATGGCCCGGCGATGGAAGCTTATGCAAAAGCAATGGATGCAAAAGGAGTTGATGCCGATTATGCACAATATCAAAAAGCACTTTCGTACGGATTTATGTCCAGAAATGACAAAAAAACTGAGGAGCTCAATAATTTTCTCCTGATGTACAAAAAATCATCTTACAGAGATGATGCATTGTATGAATTAGGAAATACTTATGTAGCCCAAAAGAAAAATGATCAGGCTATAAAAACTTATGACCAACTGATTGCTGAGTATAAAAATGGACCATTTACCTCAAAATCAATTCTGAAGCAAGGTTTAATTTATTACAATACAGATCGCGATGATCAGGCATTGGTAAAGTTTAAAAGAGTAGCTGCTGAATTTCCTAAAACTCCCGAAGCTTTAGAGGCAGTTTCTACCGCAAGATTAATTTATGTTGATTCAGGAAAAGTAGATGAATATGCTTCCTGGGTACGAACTTTAGATTTTGTTGCTGTAACAGACGCAGAACTCGATAATGATACTTACGAAGGAGCTTTTAAACAATACAGTCAAAATAACAGCAAAGTTGCCATTACAGGTTTTACAGGATATATAAGCAAATTTCCAACGGGAATTCATGCGCTTGAAGCAAATTATTATTTAGCACAATTGTACTATACAGAAGGTTCTGAAACTAAAGCTGCTGCTAATTACCAATATGTAATTGATCAGCCAAGAAATGAATTTACAGAACAATCATTAAACAAATTAGCTCAGATATTTTTGAAAGCAAAAGATTGCGATAAAGCAGTTCCGGTTTTAGTTCGCTTAAGCGAAGAATCTGATTCAGCTCAAAATCAAAACTTTGCACAGGCAAATTTGATGAAGTGCTATTATGATAAAAAAGATTATAACAATTCTGTTATATACGCAGATAAGGTATTGCAAAACCAAAAAGCAGATGCAAACGTAAAAGCAGATGCTCAAATTATTGTAGCGCGTGCAGCAATGCAGACCGGTAACGAAGAGAAAGCAAAAGCGGCGTATGCAAAATTATTGGCAACATCAAAAGGAGAATTGGCTGCAGAAGCATTGTATTATGACGCTTATTTTAAAACCAAAGAAGGCAAGTACGACGCTTCAAACATAGCAGTTCAAAAATTAGCCAAAAATTATTCAGCCTATAAATATTATGGAGCTAAGAGTTTGGTTTTGATGGCAAAAAACTTTTACGGATTAAAAGACAGTTATCAGGCAACTTATATTTTAGATAATGTAATAAACAATTTTACAGATTATCCGGATGTAGTTGAAGAAGCCAGAAAAGAATTAAATGCTATTAAAATGGAAGAATCTAAGACGAATTCATCGATTAATAAATAAGAAATAAAGAGAATAGAGGATAGAGAATAGAAAAGATGTAAGAAGCAAGATTGGAAAGTCTATTTCCCTTATTCTTTACTCTATATTCTAAAAAAAAAAATGAAAAAAATGAATTTACCTTTTTATATAATTGATGTTTTTACCGATAAAAAATACTCTGGAAATCAGCTGGCGGTTTTTTTAGAAGCAGAAAATTTAAGTTCAGAGGAAATGCAGCAGATTGCACGCGAAATTAATTTTGCAGAAAGTACTTTTATTACCAGGCTTGACAAAGAAAACAATAGTGCCGAAATTAAAATATTTACTCCGGCCAATGAAATGCAGTTTGCAGGTCATCCCATTATTGGGACTTCATGGGTTTTGATGAATAAGATATTTAATTCGCCTAATGAAATTAAATTGGAAGTTCCGATTGGTCCAATTGCAATTCATAAATCAGGGGATTTAATTTGGTTAAAAGCAGCGCAGCCAAAATTTTGGGACACTTTTTCGAAAGTCGATTTTACATTTTTTAGTAATCTGGAAGTAAGTGATTTTGAAAATCAGTTTCCAATACAGGAAGTAACAACCGGAAGTGCTTTTGTTATGGTTGGATTAAGTAGTAAAAGAGCGCTCGAAAATTTGATTTTAGACAAAGATAAAACTGATGAATGGCTGAAACAGCATTGCAAAACCAGTCATAGAGGTTTATATTTTTACTATCTGGAAGGGTCAAAAATTTTTAGCAGAATGCTGTGTATCGAGCATAATCAATTAGTTGAAGATGCTGCAACCGGAAGTGCCAGTACTTGTTTGCAGGCTTTTCTGTTAAAATATCATAAACCTGAATTTGAGTTAATAAATTATCAGGGAGATTATATAAACCGCCCGTCGCAGATTCATTTTAAAGGAAAATTAACTGAAAATGATTTTGACATTAAAATAGGTGGAAAAGCCCAGTTTGTAGCTAAAGGAGAGTGGGAAAGTTAATTAGAAATAAAGCAGATTTTAGAAATAGAATAAAGAGAATAGAATAAAGAGAATAGAATACAGATTTTAGAATAAAAAACAAAGAGTTTGAAAAGAATCAAGGTATATAGGCAAAGTCTATTTTCTATATTCTTCTCTATACTCTCAAATAAAATACATATGAAAATTAATTTCCAGAATAAAACCATCATTTTGATTTTGCTGTTTGTTTTTCAGCTTTCATCTGCACAAGTGAAGAAGGAAGAAAGCATCGGAACAGAAACAGTAAATGTTGTAAAACCATATTCGCCAACAGTTTCGGATGCTTTTAAGGTTAAAGAAACTCCTTCGCTTGACGACTCGGGAAATCAGCCAAAAGAAACTATTAAATATAGTATTTTGTCGGTTCCGGTTGCTTCAACTTTTACCCCTTCAAAAGGAAAAGCGGCAGGTGTTGAAAAATCAAAACAAGACCGTTTATTTAGTAATTATGCTACACTTGGGATTGGAAATTATGCCACTCTTAACGCTGAATTATTTGTAACACAGGATTTAGGAAATAATGATTATCTGTCAGGAATGTTTCGTCATCATTCGTCTCAGGGAGGAATAAAAGATGTAGAACTTAACGATGAATTTTATGATACAGGCCTGAATATTGGTTATGGGCAAAATAACCGTGACATGTCATGGGCTGTAGATTTGGGGTATCAGAATCAAATATATAACTGGTATGGTTTGCCTGCTGATTTTGGTGCCACTTTGCCTTTTGATGACCGTTTTAATTTAGTAAATAAAATAAATCCAAATCATTCTTACAACACTATTTCTCTGGGAGGACATATTGATTTTACTGAAAGCATTTTTAATAAAATTGCTACAAGATTTACCCATTTTTCTGATAATTTTTCCTCGTCTGAAAATCGTTTTTATATCAAGCCTTCCTTTAAGGTTGATGTAATGGATCAGTCTATAAATACCAATATTATTGTAGATCACGTAAGCGGCTCTTTTGAGCGTAATTATTTCAATGATAATACAAAGCCTTTAGATTACAGTCTTACCAATTTTGGAATTGAACCAAGTTTTGTAATTCTTGAAAATGACTGGACTCTGGAATTGGGAGCCGGTATCTATTATGGTCTTGATTCTGAAAATAGCGGGAACAAATTTTATTTTTATCCAAAAGTAAATGCTTCTTATAAACTGGTTGGTGACTTAATGATTTTTTACACTGGAGTGAATGGAGCATTAAACCAAAATTCGTATGCAGATTTTGTAACAGAAAATCCATTTTTGTCTCCAACACTCAATATGAGACCATCTAGTACTCAATATAATGTTTTTGCAGGTTTAAAAGGAAAATTGGCTAACAATATAAGTTATAATCTTATGGGATCTTATCTAAATGAAAAAGATAAGGCATTGTTTAAGAGTAATGATTATACAGAAGATTTGTTAAATCAAAATTATGCTTACGGCAACTCTTTTGGGGTGGTGTATCAGGACGTAAGAACGTTGCGTTTTTATGGTGAATTAAAGGCTGATTTTTCTGAAAATGTTAGTTTTGGAATCAACGGAACTTTTAACAGTTACAAAAATGACGGACCACAAGAAGCCTGGAATTTACCAACCATCAAATTAAGTTCTAATCTGGATGTTAATATTACAAAACAATGGTTTGCCGGTGTGAATGTTTTTTATGTAGGAGAACGTAAGGATATGCAGACCAATTTAGATATTTCGCCAAGTGCAACTGTAATAAATTTAAAAAGCTACTTTGATGCCAATGCACATTTGGGATATAAATTTAGTGAACGTCTGACTTTCTTCTTAAAGCTTAATAATATAGGAAATCAGGCTTATGAAAAATGGCTGAATTATCCGGTACAAGGATTTCAGGTTTTAGGTGGGGCAAATTATAAATTTGATTTCTAATAAATATACAAGACAAGGGCACAAAGTTGACTTAAAAAATGTGCCTTTTTTTTTAGCCATGAACTCATGAATTTTTTGGAGTAAATTCGTGAATTCGTGGCTAATTTTTTTAAACAAGGAAAAACTTTTGCATTTTTGCATCTTTGTACCTTAGAACCTCAGTACCTAAAAAAAAATGACTTTTAAAGAAAAAATACATACACATTACTTACAAATGGTTCAGGACCGAATTGATGTTTTTAGAGACATGATTACAAACCTGACTGAAGATTCTAAAAACGACGCAAAAGGTTCTGCCGGCGACAAGCACGAGACCGCTCTGTCGATGATGCATATTGAACAAGAAAAACTTACCAATAAACTAAAAGAAGCAATTTCTCAAAAAGCCGTTTTAGATAAAATTGACCCTTCAAAAACAACAGAAAATATTATTTCAGGAAGTTTGGTAAAAGCAAACGGAATTTATCTGTATGTGAGTGTTGCACTTCCTAAAATTGCTATCGACGGAATTAATGTAATTGCACTTTCTCCGCAGTCACCACTTGGTTCTCATTTAATGGGAAATAAGATTGGTTTTAAATTTGAAATCAATAAAACGCATTATACTATTGAGAGTGTTGAATAATGCCTGAACTTATTTTTGTCATCCTGACGCAGGAAGGATCACAAACAAGCCACTAAAGGATATTGTACAAACATTGAATTCTATCCTTTTTTATCCTTCAAAATTAAAATTTTCAATTTCAATCCAATTTTTATTGCTAAAATTTTACATTTTACATGTAAAAATAAGTTTATGGTTTAAAATTGTAACCGAAATTAGGTTTTGTGTTTTGTAATTATAACCATTATTACATCTTTGCCCTATCAAAATAAAATTTACAGTAAAAAATATATAATTATGTGTGGAATAGTATGTGCCTTCGATCTAAAGCAAAAAGCTGAAACGTTAAGACCTCAAGTATTAGAAATGTCTAAAATCATTCGCCACCGCGGACCGGACTGGAGCGGAATTTACAGTAATGAAAAAGCTATCTTATCTCACGAGCGTTTAGCAATTGTAGATCCGGCTTCGGGAAAACAGCCTTTGTTTACAGAAGATAAAAAACTGGTTCTTGCTGCAAATGGTGAAATCTACAACCACAGAGAATTGCGTAAACAATTTGAAGGAAAATATAACTTTCAGACAGAAAGTGATTGTGAGGTTATTTTAGCATTATACAAAGAAAAAGGACCTCATTTTGTTGATGAGATGAACGGAATTTTTGGATTTGCGATTTATGATGTCGATAAAGATGAGTATTTTATTGCTCGTGACCACATGGGAATTATTCCATTATATATTGGTTGGGATCAGCACGGAACTTTTTATGTAGCTTCTGAATTAAAAGCTTTGGAAGGATATTGTACAAAAATTCAATTGTTTCCTCCAGGACATTACATGACTAGCCAAGATGGTGAATTTGTGCAATGGTACAAAAGAGACTGGACAGAATATGATGCAGTAAAAGACAATGAAACTAGTATTCCTGCTATTAAAGAAGCTTTAGAGGCTGCGGTTCACAGACAATTAATGAGTGATGTTCCTTATGGAGTTTTACTTTCAGGAGGTTTAGATTCGTCTATTACTTCGGCTGTAGCCAAAAAATTTGCGCAAAAACGTATTGAATCTGATGATACAACAGATGCTTGGTATCCTCAATTGCACTCTTTTTCAGTAGGACTTGATGGTTCTCCAGATTTAGCGGCAGCGCAAATTGTAGCAAAACATATCGGAACAATTCACCACGAAATTAAATTCACCATTCAGGAAGGTTTAGATGCAGTTCGTGATGTAATTTACAACTTAGAAACGTATGACGTAACTACAGTAAGAGCTTCAACACCAATGTGGTTAATGGCGAGAGTTATTAAATCAATGGGAATCAAAATGGTTCTTTCGGGAGAAGGTGCAGATGAGTTATTTGGAGGCTATTTATACTTTCACAAAGCGCCGAACGCTAGAGAATTTCACGAAGAAAACGTTCGTAAATTAGGTAAATTGCACATGTACGACTGTTTGCGTGCCAACAAAAGTTTAGCAGCGTGGGGAATTGAAGGTCGTGTACCTTTTTTAGATAAAGAATTTATGGATGTTGCAATGCGCATCAACCCACAAGATAAAATGATCAACAAAGAACATCCTATGGAAAAATGGGTAGTTCGTAAAGCTTTTGAAGATATGCTTCCTGAAAGTGTTGCATGGAGACAAAAAGAACAGTTTTCTGACGGTGTTGGATACAGCTGGATTGATACTTTGAAAGAAGTTGTAGCCAAAGAAGTTTCAGACGAACAACTGGCAAATGCGAAATACAAGTTTCCATTACAAACTCCGACTTCAAAAGAAGAATATTATTACCGTTCTATTTTTGCAGAACATTTTCCAAGTGATGCAGCAGCATTATGCGTGCCTCAGGAAGCAAGTGTGGCTTGTAGTACAAAAATTGCTTTGGAGTGGGATGAAGCTTTCAAAAACATGAACGATCCTTCTGGAAGAGCAGTTGCAAGCGTACATGATGATGCCTACGTTAAAGCATAAAACTCATATTTAAAATTTATTATTTTAAGAAAGACGTTCTCATTTTGAGGACGTTTTTGTTGGTTAAATATTAAATTGTATTATTTCAGCTACTTAAAAATAATTATTAGTAATTATTTAACTTTCTTTTCTATATTTGACATTCCCCAAAAATGCCTGACCTGATCTGAAAAGTAATGAAATAAAGTATGGTTACTTTTAAAAATATTTAGAAATAAAAAAACTAGAAAGGTATGTCTGGAATATTAGCCGTTATTGGCAAAGGAAAAGACCCGCAGCTCGTGAGAGAGCTTTCTGCAAGAATGTCGCACCGCGGTCCCGATGAAAGAGGTTATCATATCATGGAAAATGGCAGTATTATTTGTCATGAAAGCTTGTCAATCATAGATTTAGATTCAGGTAAGCAGCCTATTCAGGGTACACAAAAAGCCTGGATGGTTCATGATGGAGAAATCTACAATTACCAGGAATTAAAAAACGGAATTTTAAAAGATTACAATTTCAGAACAAAATCAGATTCAGAAGTCATTGTGCATTTGTATGAGGAATTCGGATATGATTTTTGTAACAAATTAGACGGTGACTGGGCTTTTGTAATCATTGATGGTGACGATTATATTGCAAGCAGGGATCCTCTTGGTGTAAAGCCTTTATATTATGGTTTGGATGAAAGAGGAAGAATATATTTTTCTTCGGAAATGAAGCCAATTGCAGATCAGTGCAAAACATTTTCAACCTTTCCTCCCGGGCATTATTATACTCCAAAAACAGGTTTTGTAAAGTATTATCAACCTGAATATGAGGATTACGAAAATGCAAATAACGATCTTA
>Ga0307406_10000505_pt1 | contig 22399 bp, 19 predicted proteins | sample 322Cmetagenome_3_FD_203706 | JGI IMG/M metagenome (GOLD analysis project Ga0307406, IMG submission 203706) | Maize rhizosphere microbial communities from greenhouse at UC Davis, California, United States - 322HYB-C-2 | ecosystem: Host-associated > Plants > Roots > Rhizosphere > Soil | place...
CGCGCACCGCGCAGTCGAAGCTCTCGCCGCGCACGTCGACCACGCGGTCGCTGAGGTTCAGCGAGATCGTGACCTCCGGGTGCAGCGCATGGAAGCGCGGCACCAGCGGCGCCACGTGGCGGCGGCCAAAGCCGGCCGGCGCCGTCACGCGCAGGTGGCCGCTGGCCTTGACGCCGCCGGCGCTCACGCTCGCCTCGGCATTGGCGAATTCGGTCAGCAGGCGCTGGCAATCCTCGAGAAAGGCGCTGCCTTCGTGCGTGAGCGTGATGCGCCGCGTGGTGCGCACCAGGAGCTTGACGCCCAGCCGCGCCTCGAGCGCGTCGAGCCGCCGCCCCATGATCGCGGGCGCCACGCCCTCGGCCTTGGCCGCGGCCGTGAGGCCGCCGCGGGTCGCCACCGAGACGAAGGATTCGAGTTGCTTCAGGCGGTCCATGGCGCCCGAACTATATATCCGGGGTTTCGCGCGGGTTCAGTGGGCGGCGCCGGCCTGGCGTGACTCGAACGCGGCGATCTCTTCCTCGCTGTAGCCCACCTCCCTCAGCAGCTCGCCCGTGTGCTCGCCGATGCGCGGCGGCTGCAGGCGAATGCCAAGCCTTTCGCCATCGAGCGTGAAGGGCATCAGCGGCACCTTGGCCATGTGGCCGTCGTTCATGCGCACGGGCGCAAGGCCGCCGGTGGCGTTGAGGTGCGGGTCGTCGAACAGCTGCTGCGGCTTGGTGATGGGCGCGAAGGGCAGCTCGTTCTGCTCGAACACCGCGCTGAGTTCGGCGGCGCTATAGCCGGCCAGGTGCGAGCGCAGGATCGGCATCATCCAGTCGCGCGCGAGCACGCGGTCGTTGTTGGTCGCGAGGCGCGGGTCGGCCAGCATTTCTTCCAGGCCGAAGGCCTTGCAGAAGATCACCCACTGCTTGTCGCTCACGGCTGCCAGGAAGATCTGCTCGCCGTCCTTCACGGTGAACACGTCGTACACGGCCCAGGCCGAAATGCGGCTGGGCATCGGGTCGGCCGCACGGCCGGTGGCGGCGAACTGCATCATGTGCTGCGCGACCAGGAACACGTTGTTCTCGAACAGCGCGGACTGCACCTCGCAGCCCTTGCCGGTGAGCTCGCGCTGGCGCAGCGCGGCCATCGCGCCGATGGCGCCGAACATGCCGCCCATGATGTCGTTCACGCTGGTGCCCGCGCGCAGCGGGTCGCCGGCGCGGCCGGTCATGTAGGCCAGGCCGCCCATCATCTGCACCACTTCGTCGAGCGCGGTGCGGTGGTCGTAGGGGCCGGGCAGGAAGCCCTTGTGGCTCACGTAGATGAGGCGCGGGTTGAGCTGCTTCAGGCTGTCGTAGTCGAGCCCCAGCTTCTTCATGGTGCCGGGCTTGAAGTTCTCGCTCACGATGTCGGCCGTGGCGACGAGGCGCAGCGCGGCCTCCACGCCCTCGGGCGTCTTGAGGTCGAGCGCGATGCTCTTCTTGTTGCGGTTGAAGGTCGGGAAGAAGCCCGAGCCCGAGCCGAGCAGGCGGCGCGTGCTGTCGCCCTCGATGGGCTCGACCTTGATGACCTCGGCGCCGAGGTCGGCCAGCAGCAGGCCGCAGGTCGGGCCCATCACCATGTGGGTGAACTCGACGACGCGGATGCCGGCGTACGGCAGGGGTTGGGATTCAGCCATGTGCGGTGGTTTCCTGTTGGACGAAGCCCTTGGGCAGGCCGGCCTCGGGCGTCATGCCGTAGACCGGTTCGCCGGGCAGGCCGGCCATGAGCGGCGCGCGCGCCGCAATGAGCTTTTGAATGTCGATGCCGGTGCGCACGCCCATGGCCTCGAACATGAAAACGAGGTCCTCGGTGACCGCATTGCCCGAGGCGCCGGGCGCATAGGGGCAGCCGCCGAGGCCGCCGAGCGAGGCGTCGAAGGTGCGCACGCCCTCGTCCCATGCGGCCAGGCAGTTCGCGATGCCGAGCCCGCGCGTGTTGTGCATGTGGGCGGCGCCGGCGTGCGCACCGAGCTCGGCGCGCAGGCGCCTGAAGAGCCGGCGCACCTGCGCGGGGTTGGCGTAGCCGACCGTGTCCGACAGGCCCGCCTCTTCCGCGCCGGCCTCGATGCACTGCGCCGCGAGGCGGATCACGTCGTCTTCCGGCACCAGCCCCTGCAGCGTGCAGCCGAAGGCGGTGGAGATGCCGGCCTCGAGCCTCACATGCGGCGCGATCGCGCGGCGCAGCTCGGAGATGGCACGCACCTCCTCGACCATTTCGGTCGGCGTCTTGCGCACGTTGGCGAGCGAATGCGCCACGCTGGCCGAGACCGGCATGGTGAGCTTGTGCACGCCCGCTTCGAGCGCGGCCTGCGCGCCCTTGCGGTTGGGCACCAGCGCCATCACGGTGAGGCCGGGAAGCGTGATGGCATGGCGCACCACCTCGGCGGCATCGGCCATCTGCGGCAGCAACTTGGCGGGCACGAAGGAGGCCACCTCGATCTCGCGGATGCCGGCGGCGTGGAGCGCATCGATCCAGCGCAGCTTGTCGGCGGTCGGCATGGTGGCCTTGACCGACTGCAGGCCGTCGCGCGGGCCGACCTCGCTGATGAGGACGTCGGGGGGTGTCATCGGTTTCGTCTCCTGAAGCGATCGGGCATCAATCAATCTCTTGACAGTTCTATCTTACAGAACTAAATTCCGTTAAACAGAATTAAACCGCCGAACGACTTTCCCTGTCAAGCCGACGCCATGCCCCGCAAAGCCCAGACCGAATCGGTTTCAGACCTCAATGCCGCGCCCGGCGGCGCCGCCGCGGTCGACCGCGCGCTGAGCCTGCTCTCGGCCTTCCGGCCCGGCGACGAGGCGCTCACGCTCGCGCAGTTCGCCGAGCGCACGCAGCTCTACAAAAGCACGGTGCTGCGGCTCCTGGCCTCGCTCGAACATGCGCGGCTGATCCGCCGGCAGGACGACGGGCGCTATGCGCTGGGCGCGGAGATCGCGCGGCTGCACGGCCTCTATGCGGCGTCGCTGTCGCTCGAGCGCATCGTGCTGCCGGTGCTGCGCGCGCTGGCCGCAACGACGGGCGAGAGCGCGGCGTATCACGTGCGCCAGGCACAGGGCGACAGCTGGGTGCGGCTGTGCCAGTTCCGCGTCGATTCGTCGCACGTGGTGCGCGACCATGTGCGCGCGGGCGACCTGCTGCCCAACGACCGCGGCGCGGGCGCGCGCGTGCTGATCGCCTTCGGCCCCGAGGCCGGGCGCCCGCGCGGCGCCAAGGAGCGCAAGCTGTACGACGCGATCCGCGCCCAGGGCTATTGCGCGCTGGTGGGCGACCGCACGGCCGAACTGGCCGGCATTTCGGCGCCGGTGTTCCATGCCGACGGCCGCCTCGCCGCGGCGGTCACGCTGACGATGCCGGCGCACCGCTACGACGCGCGCCACATCGAGCCGGTGCGTGCCGCAGCCCGCGAGCTCAGCGCAGCCCTCTGACAAAAAGAAGGAGAAAACGCAGGTCTTCCTGCGATTACATTCATTTTTGTCACTGATAAATCCCGATCCTGGTTATTACTAACCGACAAGGTATCGAATAAAGTCCAAGCCATGGATCAACCCGACGCAGTGCTCTTCGATGCCTACGGCACCCTGTTCGACGTCTACAGCGTCGGGCAGACGGCCGAGCGGCTGTTCGCCGGCCAGGGGCAGGCGCTGGCCGCGGGCTGGCGCGACAAGCAGATCGAATACACGCGCCTCGTCACCACCAGCAACCATGGCGCGCACTACCGCCCCTTCGGCGAACTCACGCGCGCCGCGCTGCGCTACACCTGCAAGCGGCTGGGCCTCGGCCTCACGGAAGCCGCCGAGCAGCAGCTCATGGACCAGTACCGCACGCTCACGGCTTTTCCCGAATGCCGCGAAGTGCTGCAGGCGCTCAAGGACCGCGGCGTGGCCACCGGCATCCTCTCGAACGGCGACCTCGGCATGCTCGATGCCGCCGTGCGCAGCGCCGGGCTCGACGGCTTGCTGGACCACGTGCTGAGCGTCGACGGCATCCGCAAGTACAAGACGCATCCCGATGCCTACCAGCTGGGCGTCGCCGCCACCGGCCTGCCACCCGGGCGCATCGCCTTCGTCAGCTGCAACGGCTGGGACGCGCTCGGCGCCACCTGGTTCGGCTTTCGCACGCTCTGGGTCAACCGCTACCAGCTCCCGTTCGAAGAACTCGGCACGCAGCCCGAACGCATCGGCAGCAGCCTGCGCGACGTGCTCGGGTTCTTCTGACAGACACCGCCCCTCGATTCATTCAGCATTGCACCGTTCTCAAGGAGAGAAAAACATGACCGCCCGCACCACCACCCACGGCCTCCAGGTTGCGACCGAGCTTCACCGCTTCATCGAGGACAAGGTCCTGCCCGCCAGCGGCGTGGCCAGCGAGGTTTTCTGGAAAGGCTTCGACGCCATCGTCCATGACCTCGCGCCGAAGAACATCGCACTGCTGGCCGAGCGCGACCGCCTGCAGAGCGAGCTCGACGCCTGGCACAAGAAGAACCCTGGTCCCATCACCGACATGCCGGCCTACCGCGCCTTCCTCGAGAAGATCGGCTACCTGCTGCCGCAGCCCCAGGGCGTGAAGGCCACCACCGCGAACGTCGATTCCGAGCTCGCGCTGCAGGCCGGCCCGCAGCTGGTGGTGCCCATCCTGAACGCCCGCTACGCGCTCAACGCCGCCAACGCGCGCTGGGGTTCGCTGTACGACGCGCTCTACGGCACCGACGCCATTCCCGAAACCGATGGCGCCGAAAAGGGCAAGGGCTACAACCCCGTGCGCGGCGCCAAGGTCATCGAGTTCGCGCGCAATGTGCTCGACCAGGCCGCGCCGCTGGAAAACGGCTCGCACAAGATGGCGACCGGCTACAGCGTGAAGGACGGCAAGCTCGTCGTCGCGCTGCAGAGCAGCAGCACCGGGCTGGCCGACCCCGCGCAGTTCGTCGGCTACCAGGGCGATGCGGCTGCACCATCGTCGGTGCTGCTCAGGCACAACGGCATCCACCTGGACATCCGCATCGACCGCAGCACGCCCATCGGCAAGGGCGACGCGGCCGGCGTCAGCGACCTCGTGCTCGAAGCCGCGCTCTCGACCATCCTCGACCTCGAAGACTCGGTGGCCGTGGTCGACGCAGCCGACAAGGTGGTCGCCTACTCGAACTGGCTGGGCATCGTGCAGGGCACGCTGACCGAAGAAGTCGCCAAGGGCGGCAAGACCTTCACGCGCGGCCTCAACCCCGACCGCGAGTACACCGGCGCCGACGGCCAGCCCGTGAAGCTGCACGGCCGCTCGCTGATGTTCCTGCGCAACGTGGGCCACCTGATGACCAACCCGGCCGTGCTGTATACGGGCGGCAAGGAGATCCCCGAAGGCATCCTCGATGCCGTGGTCACCACCACCATTGCGATGATCGACCTCAAGCGCAAGGGCAACTCGCGCACCGGCAGCATCTACATCGTCAAGCCCAAGATGCACGGCCCGGCCGAGGTGGCCTTTGCGAGCGAGCTGTTCGGCCGCGTCGAGCAGCTGCTCGGCCTGCCCGCCAACACCGTGAAGCTCGGCATCATGGACGAGGAGCGCCGCACCAGCGTGAACCTCAAGGCCTGCATCGCCGAGGCCGCCGCGCGCGTGGCCTTCATCAACACCGGTTTTCTCGACCGCACCGGCGACGAGATGCACACCGCCATGCACGGCGGCCCGATGATCCGCAAGGGCGACATGAAGTCCAGCGCCTGGATCGGCGCCTACGAGAAGAACAACGTGCTGGTCGGCCTCTCGTGCGGCCTGCGCGGCAAGGCGCAGATCGGCAAGGGCATGTGGGCCATGCCCGACCTGATGGCCGCCATGCTCGAGCAGAAGATCGCGCACCCCAAGGCCGGCGCCAACACCGCCTGGGTGCCCTCGCCCACCGCCGCCACGCTGCATGCGCTGCACTACCACCAGATCAGCGTCACGTCCGTGCAGCAGGAGCTCGAGAAGATCGATGCCGACGCGGAGCGCGACAACATCCTCAATGCGCTGCTGCAGGTGCCCATTGCGCCCGCGGCCAACTGGACCGAGGCCGAGAAGCAGCAGGAGATCGACAACAACGTGCAGGGCATCCTCGGCTACGTGGTGCGCTGGATCGACCAGGGCGTGGGCTGCTCCAAGGTGCCCGACATCCACAACGTGGGCCTGATGGAAGACCGCGCCACGCTGCGCATCTCGAGCCAGCACATCGCCAACTGGCTGCTGCACGGCGTGGTCACGAAGGAACAGGTCGACCAGACCTTCCAGCGCATGGCCAAGGTGGTCGACGAGCAGAACGCGGGTGATCCGGTGTACCAGCCGATGGCCGGCAACTTCGCAACCTCGGCCGCGTACAAGGCGGCGCAGGACCTGGTGTTCAAGGGCATCGAGCAGCCCAGCGGCTACACCGAGCCGCTGCTGCATGCGTGGCGGCTGAAGGTGAAGGGCGAGGCCTGACCGCGCCCGCGCATCGGCTCTTGAAAACGACGGCGCCCGAGGCGCCGTTTTTTCTTTGGCATGCCGTTAGGATCCGTGCTGCCTCCGTCTCCAGCGCTGCGCCTCTCCCATGACCCTCTCCCCCGCTTCGGCACGTTCGGCCACATCGATGCTGATCGTGCTGGCCTCCGCCTTCGCGCTGAGCCAGGCCTTTCGCACCGTCGGCGCGATGATGGCCACGCCGCTCGCACAGCATTTCGGCCTCACGGCCCAGGCGCTGGGCTTGTGGGCCGGCACCTTCCATTTCGTGTTCGGTGCGACGCAGCTCGCGATGGGGGTGTCGATCGACATCTACGGCGTGCGGCGCACGGTGCTCACGGCCTTTCCGCTTGCCATTGCAGGCGCGGTGCTGTGTGCAGCGGCGCCCAGCTTCCATGCGCTGCTGCTCGGGCAGGCCATGATCGGCGTCGGCTGCGCGCCGGCCTTTCTCGCCTGCACCGTGTTCATCGCACGGCACTTCGAGGCCGCGCGCTTCACGGCCATGTCGGGCCTCGTGATGAGCATGGCGGGGCTCGGCATCCTGTTCACCGGCACGCCGCTCGCGCTGCTGATCGAAGCCGCGAGCTGGCGTGCGGGCTACGCCTGCCTCGCGGGCTTCGCGGTGCTGTCGTGGGGCTTCGTGTTCTGGCGGGTGCACGAGCCGCCGCGCTCGGCGCCGCACGAACGCCAGACACTCGCCAAGGCCGTGCGCGAACTGCTGCCGCTCTTTGCCATGCCGCACACGCTGGGCCTGTTGTGCTTTGCCTGCGTGTCGTATGCCGCTTTCATCACACTGCGCGGGCTCTGGCTCGGCCCCGTGCTGCACGACCGCCACGGGCTGTCGCTGGTCAGCAGCGGCAACGTGGCGCTGGTGATGACCATCGCGGGCATGATCAGCCCCGCGATGTTCGGCCGCCTCGACCCGGGCGGCGCGCGGCGCGGCCGCTGGCTCATGGGCTGCGCGTTCGCGGCCGCGGTGATGTTCGCATTGATGGCGCTCACGCATTCGCTCGCCGTCGACATCGGCCTGCCGATCCTCTACGGCCTGCTCTCGGGCTATTCGGTGCTGCAGTATTCGTACACGCGCGCCGCCTATCCGGCGGCCATGACGGGACGCGCGCTGTCGCTGCTCAACATGGCGATGTTCCTCGGCGTATCGCTGATGCAGTGGACCACGGGCGTGGCCGCATCGTGGGCCGCGTCGAACGGCGTGGAGCCGTTCCGCGCGGTGTTCCTCACGATCACGGCCATGCTGGCGGTGGGCACGCTGGCGTTCCTGTTGCTGCCGCGTGCACACGAAGGCACGAGCCTCGCATCCGCGCGGCCCTGAGCGGCACCGCGCGGTGCGCCCGCTCAACCGCGCTCGCCCAGACGCGAGCGCACCTCCGCGCGGCCGAGCTTGCGCATGCACTGCGCATACACGTGGGGCCGGCCATACATCGCCATCGTGTCGGTGGTGCCGAAGGCGGGCGGCTCGCAGCCGCGGCGCGTGACCACGCAGCGCCGCAGCACGTCGTAGCAGCGCGGCGCGGGCTCCAGCCGGCGCGCCTCGGACACACGCGCGAGCGTCACCTCCCACCAGCAGCCGTCGATGCGATGCCACTGCGTGACGGCGTCGATCGCATGGTAGGGCGCGTAGGGCTTCACCGCCCCTTGCGCCGCCGCCGCCACCTTTGCCTGGCGTTCGGCCTTGCGGCGCTGCGCCGCGCCGCGCCGATGCCGGTTGGGCAACAGGATGCCGGTGCCCGGATGCACGAAGAGTTCGACGTGGGGCGCTTCGCGCAGCGGCACGCGGTCGCTGCCCGCCCACCAGCGCGAACGCACCAGCACCTCGCCGCCGTGCATCACCGCATCGCGCACGACGAAGTCGTCGATGTGCAGGAAGATGTGCGCCTGCACCGTGCTGCGCCGGTCGATGCCCTTGCAGAGCTCGCTCCACACCTGGTCCCACGGCCGGTGCACCTGCTTGTGCAGCCAGCGCCTGAGCGGCTGGAGGTTCTCGTTGAACCCCTTCGGGTGGTCGTAGCCACGCTTCATGCCGAGATGCGAACCGCGCTCCCTGCTGTTCCGGAATGCGCGCCCATCGCCCTGCACGCCGCCTCCGCGACGTGGGCGTTCCACGATGAGCTTGTCCATGTCTTCGCGCATCGTCAGCCCTCCCGCCCCAGGCTGCGCGCAGCCTTCTGCAGCGCCACCTTCTGCGCGCGCCGCTCCGCACGGTGCGTGCGCAGATGGCGCCCCGCCTTCTGGTTCGATTCGCCGCGCGCGATCGCGGCCACCACGGGGTTGCGAGGTGCCGCACCCGGCATCGAAAAATAGAACCGGCCCAGACGCTTGCCGTCGTCGCGGGCCTTTCGTTGAGCACTCATGTGCGCACACTCCAGAAACAAGAAAGCCCCGGCGAATGGCTGCGCGGGGCCTTTGTCGATGGGCCTCGGCGGATGCGTGGATGCACATCCGGCCGGGGCGGTCGGTGTGCGGGTCAGGTGTTCAGGAAACGGTTCATCGAGTGGTTGTGTCGCCCGGGAGGTTGGTCGTCGCCAGGCGCGGATAAAAAACTGTTGCTGAAAAACGAAGGGCGGATTCTGGCGAGCGCGCGTGCGGCGCGCAAGCGCTGTGCACGCCGACGTTGCGCAAAGCCCACGCCAGGTTTTGCACATGCAGGCGAATCAACCGCGAATCCAAACGCGTTCGCGCCCCGTATAGGTTCCGGGCGCGCCGCGCCCCCGAGCTGCCGGCGGTTTCCACAGCTGTCTTCAACAACATTCTTGCCAGGAGTCTTCAATGAAAAAACTCGTGATCGCAATCGGCGTTTCGGTCCTGCTCGGCGCTTGCGCGGGCGGCATGGGCATGAGCGGCAGCAACGCCACGTCGTCGAATCCGATGGTGGGCGGTGCCGCGATGTACCCGACCAAGGATATCGTCGACAACGCCGTGAATTCGAAGGACCACACGACGCTGGTCGCGGCGGTGAAGGCCGCGGACCTGGTGGGCACGCTCAAGAGCCCCGGCCCCTTCACCGTGTTCGCACCGACGAACGCGGCCTTTGCAGCCCTGCCGGCCGGCACGGTCGACACCCTGCTCAAGCCCGAGAACAAGCCCACGCTCGCCAAGGTGCTGACCTACCACGTGGTGCCTGGCCGGATGGATGGCGCATCCCTCATGAGCGCCATCAAGGCAGGCGGCGGCAAGGCCACGCTGAAGACCGCGAGCGGCGGCACGCTCACCGCAACGATGAGCGGCGGCCACGTGATGGTGAGCGATGCCAAGGGCGGGGCCGCGATGGTGACGATCGCCAATGTCTACCAGTCGAACGGCGTGATCCACGTGGTAGACAAGGTGCTGCTGCCGGGTTGATTCTTCGTCTTCCCGCACCGGACGCGCGCGGCGGGCCTCCTCAGGTCCGCTGCGCCGCCTCGGCTTCGTCGCGCAGCCACTGCGCGAACTCCTGCGCATCGCGGTTGCCCGCGGCGCGCCGCGAGGCCTCGATGAAGTAGCCGCGGTGCGAAGCCGCGCCCTCGCCGAGCGGCGCCACCAGGCGGCCGTCCTGCACCAGCTCGCGCAGCAGCGGCAGCCGGCCGATCACCACGCCCTGCCCGGCCACGGCAGCGGCCACCGCGTCGGCGTACTGGGTGAAGCGCAGCGTGCTCTTCATGCGCAGGTCATCGAGCCCCATCACCTTGAGCCAGGGTTCCCAATCGGCTGTGGGCGCTTCGCTGTGGTCCGGGTATTCGACGGTGAGCAGGGTGAGGTTCGCGAAGTCGGCCGGCGCGCGCAGCGAGGCGGCAAGCTGCGGCGAACACAGCGGGATCACCGATTCCTCGAACAGCGCCGGGCCGATGCCGCGGCCGATCGGCATGAAGCGCACCGCCAGGTCGAGGCGGCTGCCTTCCAGGTCGAGCACGTCGAGCGTGGCCGACACGCGCACGTCGACCTGCGGATGGCTCCCGGTGAAGCGCGCCAGCTTCGGAATGAGCCAGAGCGACGCGAAACCGGGCGTGGTGGTGATCGCCACCTGGCGCGGCGCGGAACTCGCGCGCACCCGCGCGGTGGCGTCGCGCAGCCGCTCCAGGCTGTCGGTCACGGCCCGCTGCATCACGCCGCCCGCCTCGGTGAGCGCCAGCGCGCGGTGGCGGCGCTCGAACAGCAGCACGCCCAGGCTGGCTTCGAGCTGCTGGATCTGCCGGCTCACGGCCGACTGGGTCAGGTGCAGTTCACCGGCCGCGAGCGTGAAGCTCAGCCGGCGGGCCGCCGCCTCGAAACTGCGCAGCAGCTCGAGCGGCGGCAGCTCGCCGGCCCCGGCGCCAAGGGCTTTCACATTCTCTGCAAGCATGCAACGAGTTCCAAATTACCGTGTGCAAGAGGGAGCCTGGCTCACTATATTCATTCGTATCACGAATGCAATGGAGCTTGCCATGAGCACCCAGCCTCTTTCTTCCCGTTTTCAAGTCAGCCTGCCGACCCGCTCCATCTTTGCCGTGCCCGATGGCGCCGGCGTCGGCATCGAATGCCGCAGCGGCTCGGTCTGGGTGACGCTGGACCGCGATCCGCGCGACATCGTGCTTGCGCCGGGCGAGCGCTTCGAAGGCAGCGAGCACCGGCGCATGCTGGTGTCGGCACTCGAAGCCTCGTGCATCACGGTGTCGGACGCGCAGCCCGCGGCCATGCCGCTGCCCGCGCCGGCGCGCCGCCGGTCGCCTTGGCGACTGCTGCCGCTCGGGTTGTCCCCGGCTTGACCTGGGCGGCCCCGGCATCGAACCTCGATGCATGGACCTTCCAAGCACCGAACGCCGCCGCCGTGACGGGCGGCTTTTTTGCGTCGGGTGCCGCATGGTCCACGCTGTTTACTTTTCAAGAGGGACATGACCATGGCAGAGGCATACATCGTGGCCGCCGCGCGCACGGCCGGCGGGCGGCGCGGCGGCAAGCTTGCAGGCTGGCACCCGGCCGACCTGGCGGCGCAGGTGATCGACGCACTGGTGGCGAAGAGCGGCATCGACCCGGCCGCGGTGGAGGACGTGATCCTCGGCTGCGTGAGCCAGGTGGGCGAGCAGGCAACCAACGTCGCGCGCAATGCGGTGCTGGCGTCGAAGCTGCCCGAATCGGTGCCCGGCACTTCGGTCGACCGGCAGTGCGGCTCGTCGCAGCAGGCGCTGCACTTTGCAGCGCAGGCCGTGATGTCGGGCGCCATGGATGCGGTGATCGCGGGCGGCGTCGAGAGCATGACGCGCGTGCCGATGTTCACGCCCAACGCGCTGCCGGCCAAGGCGGGCCTGGGCACCTACATGAGCCCGGCCATGAAGAGGCGTTACCCCGGCGTGGAGTTCAGCCAGTTCACCGGCGCCGAGATGATCGCGAGGAATTACGGCATCGACAAGGACGCGCTCGACCGCTACGCGCTCGAAAGCCACCGCCGTGCCATGGCCGCCACGCGCGCGGGCGCGTTCGGCGACGAGATCGTGCCCATCGAGATCCTGCAGGCCGACGGCCGCGGCACGGGCGAGCTGCACACGGTGGACGAAGGCATCCGCTTCGATGCCACGCTCGAAGGCATCGCGGGCGTCAAGCTGATTGCCGAGGGCGGTCGCTGCACCGCGGCCACCGCGAGCCAGATCTGCGACGGCGCGAGCGGCGTGCTGGTGGTGAACGAACGCGGCCTCAAGACGCTGGGCGTGAAGCCGCTCGCGCGCATCCACCACATGAGCGTGATGGGCCACGACCCGGTGATCATGCTGGAAGCGCCGCTGCCCGCCACGCTGCGCGCGCTGAAGAAAGCCGGCATGCGCATCCAGGACATCGATCTCTATGAAGTGAACGAAGCCTTCGCGCCCGTGCCCATCGCCTGGCTGGAGGCGCTGGACGCCGACCCGGCGCGGCTCAACGTGAACGGCGGCGCCATTGCGCTCGGCCATCCGCTGGGCGCCTCGGGCACCAAGCTCATGACGACGCTGGTCCACGCGCTCGGCCAGCGCGGCAAGCGCTACGGCCTGCAGACGATGTGCGAAGGCGGCGGCATGTCCAACGTCACCATCGTGGAGAGGCTCTGATGAACGCACCGCAGCCCCATGTGCTCTACGAGCTGGCCGACGGCATCGCCACGCTCACGCTGAACCTGCCGGCCAAGCTGAATCCGATCGCGCGCGAACTGCAGGTCGAACTGCGCGACACGCTCGAGCGCATCCGCGACGACCGCGCGGTGCGCGCCGTGATCCTGACCGGCGCCGGCAAGGCCTTTTGCGTGGGCGCCGATCTGAGCGCGATGGCGCCCGGCGACGAAGGCAAGTCGCTCGGCGCGCAGACCGCGGAGTGGATGCAGTCGCTCAGCAACCCGCTGATCGAGACGCTGCGAACGCTGCCCGTGCCGGTGGTGGCGGCCGTCAATGGCGCGGCGGCCGGTGCCGGCGTGGGCCTGGCGCTCGCAGCCGACGTGACGATCGCGGCGCGAAGCGCCTACTTCTACCTGCCCTTCCTGCCCAAGCTCGGCATCGTGCCGGACCTGGGCTGCACCTGGGCCATTCCGCGGCGTGCCGGCAGGGCGCGCGCGATGGGCATGGCGCTGCTCGACGAGCGCCTGGGTGCCGAGCAGGCGGTGCAATGGGGCCTGATCTGGGCCTGCGCCGACGACGAACAGCTGCTGGAAGAAGCACGCGCGATCGCGCAGCGGCTCGCCCGCCTGCCGGCCCATGCGGTGCTCGAGGCGCGCGAAGCCTTCGAGGCCGCCGAGCGCCACACGCTGGCCGAGCAACTGCACTACGAAAGCGAACGCCAGCGCGAGCTGATCGACCGCCCCACCTTCCGCGAAGGCGTGAGCGCCTTCCTGCAGAAGCGCCCTCCAAGCTTCCCCGGGCGCTGAGGCCATGATCGAACGCACGCTTTTCAGCGCCGACCACGAGGCCTTCCGCGACAGCTTCCGCCGCTTCATGGACAAGGAGATCGCGCCCTTCCACGAGGCCTGGGAAGGACAGGGCTACGTCGACCGTGCCGTGTGGTCCAAGGCCGGCGAGAACGGCTTTCTCTGCATGGCGCTGCCCGAGGCCTACGGCGGCGCGGGCGCCGACCTGCTCTATTCGGTGATCCAGTTCGAGGAGCTCTGGGCGCGCGGCTTCACGGGCATCGGCTTCGGGCTGCACAGCGAGATCGTGGCGCCCTACATCCTGCGCTACGGCACCGAGGCGCAGAAGCAGCGCTACCTCCCCAGGCTTGCGAGCGGCGAGATGGTCGGCGCCATCGCGATGAGCGAGCCCGGCGCGGGCAGCGACCTGCAGGCGGTGAAGACCAGCGCGCTGAAGCAGGCCGACGGCAGCTACCTGCTCAACGGCAGCAAGACCTTCATCACCAACGGCTGGCATGCCGACCTCGTGATCGTGGTCGCCAAGACCGACCCGGCCGCGGGCGCCAAGGGCACCAGCCTGTTCCTGGTCGAGCGCGGCATGCCGGGCTTCGAGAAGGGCAAGCGGCTCAAGAAACTCGGGCTGAAGGCGCAGGACACCTCCGAACTGTTCTTCGACGACGTGCGGCTGCCAGCCGATGCATTGCTCGGCGACGCCGCGCAGCTGAACCGCGGTTTTGTCTGCCTGATGGAGCAGCTGCCGTGGGAGCGGCTGCAGATTGCGATCAGCGCAGTGGCGGCATCGCAGGCCGCCATCGACCAGACGGTAACTTATGTGAAGGAGCGCAAGGTGTTCGGCCAGCCGGTGGGCAGCTACCAGAACACGCGCTACACGCTCGCCGAGCTGCAGACCGAGGTGCAGGTGGCGCAGGTGTTCGTCGACAAGTGCATCGAACTGCTGATGGCCGAGAAGCTCGATACCGCCACCGCCAGCATGGCCAAGTACTGGACCACCGACCTGCAGTGCAAGGTGATGGACGCCTGCGTGCAGCTGCACGGCGGCTATGGCTTCATGTGGGAGTACCCGATCACGCGCGCGTATGCCGATGCGCGGGTGCAGCGCATCTATGGCGGCACGAACGAGATCATGAAGGAAGTGATCACGCGGGCGATGGGCCTCGGCGGGCGCTGAAACAGGCCCCCTGGCGCCTGGCTTGAGGCTGCGGGAGAATGGCCGCATGCCCATCCTCAACGCCTTCTACGCCCAGTCGGGCGGCGTCACCTCGGTCATCAATGCGTCGGCCTGCGGCGTGATCGAGACGGCACGAAAACACCCGGACCGCATCGGCAACGTCTACGCCGGGCGCAACGGCATCATCGGCGCGCTGACCGAGGAGCTGATCGACACCGGCGCCGAGCCGGCCGAGGCCATCGCGGCGCTGCGCAGCACGCCCTCGGGCGCCTTCGGCTCGTGCCGCTACAAGCTCAAGTCGCTCGAGAAGAACCGGCGCGAGTACGAGCGCCTCATCGAGGTGTTCAAGGCGCACGGCATCGGCTACTTCTTCTACAACGGCGGCGGCGACTCGGCCGACACCTGCTTCAAGGTGAGCCAGCTGTCGCAGTCGATGGGCTATGCGCTGCAGGCGATCCACGTGCCCAAGACCATCGACAACGACCTGCCGCTGACCGACTGCTGCCCGGGCTTCGGCTCGGTCGCCAAGTACGTGGCGGTGTCGACGCTGGAAGCCTCGTTCGACGTGCGCTCGATGGCCGCCACCTCCACCAAGGTGTTCGTGCTCGAGGTGATGGGCCGGCATGCGGGCTGGATCGCGGCGGCCGGCGGGCTGGTGGCCGACCATGGCATTCCGGTGGTGGTGCTGTTCCCCGAGATCGAGTTCGACAAGGCGCGCTTTCTCGCGCGCGTGGACGAACTGGTGAAGCAGCACGGCTACTGCTCGGTGGTGGTGTCCGAGGGCTGCCACTACCCCGACGGAAGCTTCCTGGCCGAGCAGGGCACGCGCGACGCTTTCGGCCATGCGCAGCTCGGCGGCGCGGCGCCGGTGGTGGCGCAGATGGTCAAGGAGGCGCTGGGCCACAAGTTCCACTGGGCGGTGGCCGACTACCTGCAGCGCGCGGCGCGGCACATCGCCTCGGCCACCGACGTGAAGCAGGCCTACGAGCTGGGGCAGCGCGCGGTCGAGCTCGCGCTCGAAGGCCGCAACGCGGTGATGCCGACCATCGAGCGCACTTCCGATGCGCCCTACAGCTACCGCATCGGCAGCGCGCCGCTGGATGCGGTGGCGAACGTCGAAAAGCCGATGCCGCGCGACTTCATCTCGGACGACGGCTGGGGCATCACCGACAAGTGCCGGCGCTACCTGCTGCCGCTGATCGAAGGCGAGGACTACCCCGCCTACCGCAACGGCCTGCCGGTGTACGCCACCTTGCGCAACGTGGCCGTGCCCAGGAAGCTGCCGGCCTTCGAGCTCGCCTGACGCGATGGAAACAGCCACCGTCATCGACACCACGCGCTGTCCGCTGTGCGGCGAACAGAACCGCTGCGCGATGGAAACCGCGCGCGCAACCGGCCAGCCGCAGCCGCCCTGCTGGTGCATGGCGGCCGACTTCGGCAAGGCACCGTTTGCGGCCCTGCCCCCCGCATCGCGCGGCAAGGCCTGCATGTGCGCCCGCTGCGCCGCGGGAGTGCCCGCCGAGCCTCTTCAGGACTGAGCGGTGCCCTGCTGCTGGCTCTGGGCCTGCGGCATGGGTGCGGGCGCGGCTTCGGCAGCGGGTGCGGGGGCTTGTGCCTCCGGCGGCAGCGGCACGCTGCGGTCGCGCTGCTGCGTGATCACGCAATGGATGAACTGCAGCTTGCCGACAGCCACGCGCGGCAGCACGAAGGGGTAGTAGTCGGGCTGCCCCATGCTGCGCGAAAGCTCGTTGAGCACGTTGGTGAGCAGCACCCAGCCGTTGAGGAAATCCAGGAACCTGGCGGCGCCGGGGTGCTCGGGCTGCCACAGGTCGTCCGTGGTGAACAGGTCGCTGGTGAGTTCGACGTTGGTGGCGTCCACGCCAAAGCTCATGGCGGTGTCGGTGGTGTCGGCCATGTGCAGGTAGTGGGCCCAGGTCTCGGCCCAGTCTTCCCAGGGGTGCATGCTTGCGTAGCTGCTCACGAAGCGGTTGGCCCAGTCGGGCGGCGGGCCCTGCTCGTAGTGCCGCTGGAGCGCCGCGGCGTAGTCGGCGCGCTCGTCGCCGAAGAGCGCGCGGAACTCGTCGAGCCAGGGCGTGGGCTGCACCAGCAGGTCCCAGTAGTAGTGGCCGACCTCGTGGCGGAAATGCCCGAGCAGCGTCCGGTAGGGCTCGCGCATCTCGGCGCGGATGCGCTCGCGCACCGCGTCCTCGGCCTCTTCGGCGTTGAGGGTGATCACGCCCTGTTCATGCCCGGTCATCACGTGCGGGCCGCCCGGCATGTTGCCCAGAAAGTCGAAGGCCAGGCCGTGCACTGGATCGGCATGGCGGCTGACCACCGGCAGCCCGAGCGCGAGCAGCTGCGAGATGAGCCTGCGCTTCGCATGCTCGAGCTTGCGCCAGAGCTCGCCGTTGCCCTCCACCGAAAGATCGGGGATGGTGCGGGTGACGCTGCAGGCCAGGCAGAAGCCGGGCGCGAGGCCGTCGGTGTTGAACGAAGGCTCGTCGCCCTCGCGCGGGGCCGGCACCATCCAGTTGCAGCTGGCGGCGGTCATGAGGTTGGCGCAGCGGCGGTACCTCTTGCCGTCCGGATTGCCGAACACGGTGAAGAGTTCGGGCTCGTCGCCGTCGGCCGCGTCGTTGTCGCCGGCCTTGTCCTCGGCCTCGACCGGCGCCAGCGGCACGACGCCCAGGCGCTCGATCACGTAGCCGAGCGGCGTGCGGCAGGCCAGGCACTGGCTGTTGCGCAGGAACACCGGCCGGCCGCACTGGCAGCGGTAGGCGCGGCTCACCGTGGGCGCCGCGAGTTCGGAGGCAAGGTGGGAGGGCGCGCCCGGTTCGGGAGCGCCGGCGGGATCAGTTGGCGTATTCATTTCATTGTTCTGGGAAGGCAGCGCGGGACAGCGGTGCATTGTGGGACGCGCAGGCGCCGGACCCGCCGCGCAAAGCCCGATATGCTTGTAGGACGACGGACCCGCAACAAGAAAAGCCGGGGCCACCGCCCATGACCAACACTCCCAAGCCCGAAGCCGCTTCGCCGGCCCCGCCTTCCATCGGCACCCTGCGCGAACGCTACGGCCCGCGCTACCGCTGGTACCTGCTGCTCTCGGTGATGGTGGGCGTGATGGCGTCGATCATGTCCTCGACCATCGTCAACGTCGCGATCCCGGACATGAGCCACCATTTCTCGCTGGGCCAGGAGCGCGCGCAGTGGGTGAGCTCGGGCTTCATGGTGGCCATGACGGTCTCGATGCTGACCACGCCATGGCTGCTGTCGCGCTATGGCTACCGGCGCACCTACGTGGGCACGATGGTGCTGCTGCTGGCGGGCGGCATTGCAGGCGGGCTGGCCAACAACTTCTCGCTGGTGCTGCTGGCGCGCGTGGCCGAAGGGCTGGCGGCGGGCGTGGTACAGCCCATTCCGGCCATCATCATCCTGCGCGCCTTCGAGCCGCACGAGCAGGGGCGCGCGAGCGGCATCTTCGGCATGGGCGTGGTGCTGGCGCCGGCCATCGGCCCGAGCATCGGCGGCGTGCTGGTCGACCTGTTCGGCTGGCGCTCGATCTTCTTCATGGTGGTGCCGTTCTGCCTGGCCTCGCTCTGGCTGGCCTACAGGTTCGTGCCCACCACGGCACCCGGCGGCGTGGCTGCCGCGCGCGGCAGCGGGCTCGACTGGCGCGGCCTCGCGCTGGGCACGGTGGGCACGCTCTGCCTGCTGAACGGCCTGGTCGAGCTGCGCGGCGATTCGCCGGTGCAGGCCGGCCTGCTGCTGGCGGCCGCGGTGCTGGCCTTTGGCGCCTTCGTCTGGTGGCAGCGCCGCTGCGCGGCCGGCGGCGGCGAGCCGCTGATGAACCTGGCGCTGTTCCAGTACCGGCAGTTCGCCATGGGCAGCGTGGTCGCCTTCATCTACGGCACGGCGCTGTTCGGCTCCACCTACCTGCTGCCGGTGTACATGCAGGTCGGACTGCAGTTGTCCGCATCGCACGTGGGCACCATCCTGCTGCCGGCGGGCATCGTGCTGGCGCTGACCATCGCCGGCGTCGGCCGGCTGGCGGACCGGCAGCCGACCTGGATGCTGGTGAGCATCGGGCTGGCGCTCCTGGCGGCTTCGTTCGCGCTGATGGTGGTGCTGCGGCTCGACAGCGCGCTCTGGCTGCTGGTGGCGTTCGCGATCATCGGGCGCATCGGACTGGGCTTCATCCTGCCCTCGCTCAACCTCGGTTCGATGCGGCCGCTGGCCAAGCCGCTGATCCCGCAGGGCGCCAGCGCGATCAACTTCCTGCGCATGCTGGGCGGCGCGGCTGGCGTGAGCCTGTGCGCCATCATGCTCGAGTGGCGGCTGGCGGCACATGGCGATTCGCTGGCCAATGCCGCGAGCAGCTCCGCGCGGCTGGCGGCCTTCGACGAGGTCTTCCTGATGCTGGCCGCGCTGTGCGCGCTGGCCATCTGCGCGGCCTGGCAGCTTCGGCAGCCCGCCCCGCAAGGGTAAGCACTTATTAATACTTAAGCACCCATCGTTTCTAATTGTTAGCATTTGTTAGCTAATGATGGGATGGGTTTCATGCAACGCAGAAGTTTTGTCGCCGGAACGGCGGTTTTCGCAGCGGGCCTGGCCCATCTCTCGTCCGCGCAGGCCGCCGAGGCCGGGGTGAGCGACAGCGAGATCGTGCTCGGCAGTTCGGCCGTGCTGAGCGGCCCGCTCGGCTCGCAGATCAAGGTGGTGCACAACGGCGCCGCGCTGGCCTTCGACGCCGTCAACGAGCAAGGCGGCGTGGGCGGACGCAAGATCAAGCTGGTGGCGCTGGACGACGAGCTGAAGCCCGAGAAGGCGCTCGAAAACTACGGCAAGCTGCTGAACGACCACCGCGTGTTCGCCTTCTTCGGCTGCGTGGGCTCGGGCACCACGGCCGCCGCGGCCAAGCTGCTGCAGCAAAGCGGCGCGCCCAGCGTCGGCGGCTACGGCGTGGGCGACAGCGCGCGCGAGCGCGTGGCGGGCTCGGCCTACTTCGTGCGCGCCAGCAATGCGCGCGAGGCGCAGGCGCTGGTCGAGCACCTGTCGACCATCGGCGTGAACAAGATCGCGATCGCCCACCTGGACAATCCCGGCGGCGTCGAGGCGGTGAAGCTGATCGAGGCGGCCATGGCCACGCACAAGCAGGCGCCCGCGCTGGTGGTGTCGGTGAAGGGCGATGGCTCGACCTCCGCCGCCGCCGGCAAGTTGCTGGCCGACAGCCAGTCCCAGGCCGTGCTGATGTACCTGGCCGGCACCGTGGCCGGCGAGGTGATCAAGGCGACCTACGGCGCCGGCAGCAAGCCGATGTTCTATGGCATGTCGATCGTGCCGGGCGAGGTCACGGCCAAGGTGGTGCAGCTGCAGGCCAGCGGCCTGGCCATCTCGCAGGTCACGCCCTATCCCTGGGGCGAGGTGGAATCCGTCACGCGCGACTACCGCCGGCTGGCCGAACGCGCGCAGGTGCCGGTGGGCTACGGCAGCTTCGAGGGCTACCTGAACGCGCTGGTGATGATCGAGGCGCTCAAGCGCACCGGCCGCGACCTGACGCGCGCCCGCCTGCATGCAACGCTGCGGGCCTTCAGGCTGCGGCTGGCCGGCATGGACATCGACTTCTCGACCGGCGCCAATGCCGGCTCGCGCTTCATCGAGATGGTGCGCGTCACGCCCGAAGGCCGCTTCGTGCGCTGAACGGGCGGCAGGGTTCGCCGGGCGGGCGGCGCTCGCGCTCTAATAGCGCCATGTGCCAACTGCTTGGAATGAACTGCAACACGCCCACGGACGTGACCTTCAGCTTTACGGGCTTCGCGCAGCGCGGCGGCCGCACCGACCACCATGCCGACGGCTGGGGCATCGCCTTCTTCGAGGACCGCGGGCTGCGCCACTTCGTCGACCACATGCCCGCGAGCGAGTCGCCGGTGGCCGAGCTGATCCGGCGCTACCCGATCCAGAGCCGCAACGTCATTGCGCACATCCGCAAGGCCACGCAGGGCGCCGTCAACCTGCAGAACTGCCACCCCTTCGTGCGCGAGCTGTGGGGCCGCTACTGGGTGTTCGCCCACAACGGCGACCTGAAGGATTTCCGCCCGCGCCTGCACGGCAACTTCCACCCGGTGGGCAACACCGACAGCGAGCACGCCTTCTGCTGGATCATGCAGGAGCTGGCCAAGTCGCATGCGGGCGTGCCGAGCATCGAGGAACTCACGCTCACGCTGCGCGAACTGGCGCCGCAGCTTGCGGGCCACGGCACCTTCAACTTCATGCTGTCGAACGGCCAGGCGCTCTGGGCCCACGCCTCCACGCATCTCTGGTACGTGGAACGGCGCCATCCTTTCGTCACGGCGCAGTTGTCGGACGAAGACCTGGAGATCGACTTCGCAAAGCACACCACGCCGAACGACCGCGTGGCAGTGGTCGTGACCGCACCGCTCACCACCAACGAAAGCTGGACCGCCTTCGCGCCCGGCGAACTGCACGTGTTCGTGGACGGGCAGCTGGCGGCGTTCTGAAGCGCCCCGCTCAGCCGCCCGATTGACAACTTTTCTCTGACACTTTTCCGCAACATCGCGGGAAAGTTTCGAAATCATGGGCTTTGTTATCGAATAATAACGGTTCTCATTTGTATTACAGATTGAACCGTTCCATGTCCGCTGCTCCGTTTCTCCGGCTTCGCCCGACCGTGGCCGCCTCGCTGCTGGCCCTTCACGCCGTGGCAGCCCTCGCCCAGACCACCCCGGCACAGCCGGCGCCCGCAGCGCCTGCCGCCTCGCCGTCGACAACCGGCACCCTGGCCACCGTCACCGTCGAAGCCAGCGCCGACGCCTCGGCCGAAGGCCTGACCAAGCCCTACGCGGGCGGCCAGGTGGCGCGCGGCGGCCGCGTCGGCATCCTGGGCAACCAGGACATGATGAGCACGCCGTTCTCGAGCACCAGCTACACCCACGAGCTGATCCAGAACCAGCAGGCCAGGAGCGTGGCCGACGTGCTGCAGAACGACCCGACGGTGCGCGTGGCGCGCGGCTTCGGCAACTTCCAGGAGTCGTATTTCATCCGCGGCTTCATCGTCAACTCGGACGACATCGCCTACAACGGGCTCTACGGCCTGCTGCCGCGGCAGTACATCTCGTCCGAACTGTTCGAGCGCGTGGAAGTGTTCCGCGGTGCGAGCGCATTCCTGAACGGTGCCACGCCCTCGGGCGGCGGCATCGGCGGCAACATCAACCTGCTGCCCAAGCGCGCACCGAACGAGCCGCTCACGCAGGTCACGCTCGGCACGGCCAGCGGCTCGCAGGCCTATGCCGCGACCGACATCGCGCGCCGCTTCGGCCCCGACCAGAGCGTGGGCGTGCGCCTGAACGCCGCGCACCGCGACGGCGGCACCGGCGTGGACGGCGAGGGCGTCAAGCTCGACGTGCTCTCGGTGGGCCTGGACTGGCGCAGCCGCGACGCACGCATCTCGGCCGACATCGGCCACCAGGAGCACCGCCTGCGCAACACGCGTCCCAACGTGACGCTCGGCAGCGGCGTCACGGTGGTGCCCAGGGCACCCGACAACAGCACGAACTTCGCGCAGCCCTGGACCTATTCCTACGAGCGCGACACCTTCGGCTCGGTGCGCGGCGAGTACGACATCACGCCGGACATCACGGCCTGGGCCGCCGCCGGCGCGCGCAGCAGCTACGAGAACAATTCCCTCGCGGGCCCGACGGTCTCCAACGGCCTCACGGGAGCGGCCACGATGACCCGCTTCGACAACACGCGCGAGGACAAGGTCAAGACGGCCGAGATCGGCGTGCGCGGCAAGCTGCGCACCGGCAGCGTGGGCCACGAATGGGTGCTGGGCTATTCCTATTTCGACCTCGAGAAGAAGAACGCCTACGGCA